>Ga0213863_10002161_pt1 | contig 14070 bp, 9 predicted proteins | sample PICome_8_FD_160128 | JGI IMG/M metagenome (GOLD analysis project Ga0213863, IMG submission 160128) | Coastal seawater microbial communities near Pivers Island, North Carolina, United States - PICO497 | ecosystem: Environmental > Aquatic > Marine > Coastal | place: USA: North Carolina | collected... | reverse complement strand
AATGTAGCTGTTGGTTTTAGTGGAATCCGTAATTACTCTGCAACACCAGGATCTGAAGGAGATATTTTCTCTTCAGGATTTAGTTTTAATGTTCCTGTACAAGAACTTGCAGATGCATTTGAAGACGGAGATTTAAGAAAAGATGTTGCTGTTTTAGACATTGATGCTTGGGCGGCACAAACCGGAATTACCTTTGGAACAGGGAATGAGCATACTGGTTTTTTCAACAGAAAATACATTCCAAGAAAAAGAAGTGATGCGGCGCAAGGAGATCGAAACTTGACCAATCCAAACAATTACAGATCAATTCGTTTTGCAGACGTTTTATTAATGGCTGCAGAAGCCTTCAATAGAAGCGCAACTCCAAACGATGCCAAGGCACAAAGTTACTTAAACAGAGTTCGACAACGAGCTTTTGGAGACATGATGCACAATATCACAGCAACAGGTACTACTTTAACAGAAAATATCTACCAAGAAAGAAGAGTAGAATTGGCTGGAGAAGGACATCGTTTTTTCGATTTGGTACGAACAGGAAAAGCAGCACAAGAAATTGATGGTTTTGTTGCAGGAAAACACGAAGTATTTCCAATTCCAGTGATAGAAATTCAATTAACAGGTAACCGTTGGTCTCAAAATCAAGGGTACTAAAAAAATACAACCATGAGAAAACTTAAAAATATTTACAAAACAATTGCAGTGTTGCTATTCATAGCAGCCTGTACAGATACCGATGTAAGAGAGTTGTCTTTCCTAGACAGCATGTCTGCACCTACCAATTTAGAAATGTTGTTCAACATTACACAAGACAACACCGGAGCTGCTACCATCACACCCAATGCAGATGGTGCATCTACTTTTGATGTTTATTTTGGGGATGCAACTCCAGATCCATTAAGAATACCCAATGGAGAGAATGCACAGCATGTGTATGCAGAAGGTACTTATGATGTGAAATTGGTAGCTTACAATACCAAAGGTGATGCTACAGAATTGATAAAACCAATTGTGGTTTCTTTCAGAGCACCCGAAAATTTGATGACGACCATTGAAAATGATGCAGCCGTTTCGAAACAAGTAAATGTAAGTGCTTCCGCTGACTTTGCTACCATGTATGAATTTCATTCTGGTGAAACTGGCGTAACGCAGCCTGTTGCCACCGCAAATATTGGTGAAGCATTGTCTTACCAATATGCTGATCCAGGTACCTATACCGTTCAAATTATTGCAAAAGGGGGGGCGATAGAAACAACAACTTATACCGTTGATTTTGAAGTTACTGAAATCTTAGCACCAACAGTAGGAGCAACAACTCCTCCAGGAAGAGATGCTTCAGATGTCGTTTCAATCTTTAGTGATGCATATACAAACGTAACTTTGGATGAATTACCAACGAGTTGGTCTTCTTCAGGTTTTGAGGCAACAACCATCGGTAGCGATAACGTATGGAAGCTAACCAACTTAGATTTTGTGGGTATGGTAACCAACTATGCAAATGGAATAGACGTTGCTGCAATGGAAATGATGCACATTGATTATTGGGTACCAGAAGGAGTCACCAATGAACTGCTCGTTAAAATTGTAAATACTGTAGATGGTGGTGAAGATGTAGAATCTTTAGGTACTACCGTAGCAGGTTCTTGGCAAAGTGTGGAGATAGATATGGCCAATTTTGATGGAAATCTTGCTAACAAAAACAAAATAACCCAGCTATTAATCGATTCAGACGGCGTTGCAGGAATTGTGTATGTAGATAATTTTTATTTCTACAAAGCGAGCTCGGCTTCTACTTTTGATGATGGATTATTAACCAACGGAGATTTTGAGGCAGGAAGTGAAGCTTGGCTTGTTGGAGTAGATGACAATTCTGCTGCACCCGTAGTTACTGTTAGTGGAAATACTTACTATTCTTTTAATGTTACAAATGCGGGAAATCCGTATGATGTGAACATGAGTCAAAAAGTAGAAATTATAGACGGGAATACTTACACCTTAACCTTTGATGCTTGGTCAGATACGAACAGACCAATTGTAGCAGGAGTTGGTTTGAGTGCTTCACCATGGTCAAATACCACAGAAACAGTTAATTTAACCACCTCGAGAACCACCTATTCGGTGACCGTTGCAGCTTCTGGATATGGTGCACCCGATGCCCGTGTTATTTTTGATTTGGGTGCCGCTACTGGTTTGGTAAATATTGACAATGTCTCTCTAAGAATCGGAAACGGAAATTTAGTTACTAACGGAGATTTTCAAGCAGGAAGTGCTTCCTGGTTGGTAGGAGTAGATGATAATTCTGCTGCACCCGTAGTTACAGAAAATGGAAATACATATTATTCAGTATCTGTAGCAACTGCTGGTAACCCATATGATGTAAATATGAGTCAAAAATTAGAAATTATTGACGGAAACACTTATACATTGGTTTTTGATGCATGGTCAGATACCGATAGAAATGTTGTTGCAGGAATAGGCCTAAGCGGTGCTCCTTGGTCAAATACAACAGAGACAGTAGCAATTAACACAACTAGAACTACCTATTCAGTAACAGTCGCTGCTTCAGGATATGGAGCTCCTGATGCGCGTGTTCTTTTTGATGTAGGCGCAGATACCGGTATGGTAAATATTGATAATGTTTCTTTGTCTATTAATTAGATTAAAAACATTCATGATCATTAACGTTCTTAAATTATAAAAAATGAAAAATTTAAAAAATATTTATTTCCTCTTATTTTCCACAATGGTGGCTTTTTATGGCTGTCAAGAAGATGAGTATTCTTTTGGAGATATAGTGACGCCTTCAAATATTCAAATTACAGCTGAAATTGTAGGAGCTGATGCAGCAAACCCTTATGGGGATGGTAGTGGTGTTGTAAATTTTGCAGCAACCGCAGACAATGCCGTATCCTACAAGTATGTATTCAATGGTGAAGAAACTGTTTCTTTGTCTGGAAACAATAGCATAAACTTTAGTTCTTTAGGAGTAAACACCTATACAGTAACCGTGGTTGCTTCTGGAACTGCAGGCGTAAGTTCTAGCAAATCCATCGAAGTAGAAGTATTGTCTACCTATGCACCCCCTGTAGATTTAATTGCTAAGCTCTATGGATACGATCCAGCAGACCCTACAGCAGTAACCTCTAGAACTTGGAAAGTGCACTCAACCAAAAACAAACACTTTGGTTTAGGCCCGGTAGGAGGACAAGTTCTAACGGAATGGTACGGTGCTGGTCCCGATGAAAAAGCAGGAACTGGGATGTATGACGATCGTTTTACCTTTAGTTCTGACGGTACCTTTACTCACGTTACCAATGGAACTATTTTTGGTAGAGATCCATATATCGTGAACGATTTAGGACCCAATGCATCCGGAAATGTAAACGGAGCAGATATCGAAAACTATGCTTTTGACGATTATGCATCCACTTGGACTTTAACAGCTCCAGGAGGAACCGAAACGATTAGCCTTTCGGGGACTGCATTTTTAGGATACTATACCGGTGGAAATCACCAGTATCAAATCTTTGATAGGGAAACTCCTAATGAAATGATCCTAAAAACAACCGATGCAAATGCTGAATTTGACTGGTGGTTCATCATTACTTTAGAATAAGGTTATTCTTTAAATACGTGGCAACCCTTTTTGATGGGTTTGCCTACCACAAAAAAACTCAAGACACATTGTCTTGAGTTTTTTTACTTTTAAACAACAGGCTAGTAGGAAGCACTGATGGAATAAGTTGCTGAATTTTAGCATTACTAGCCTACGCCAGCCGCATAGGATCTAATTACCTCCCAGTGTCTTCTAGACTATGCGTTTGTGTCATTATCAATGCTTTTAATAGGAAATAGTGTGTTTTGAGAGCAACCATCATTGTACTTCCTTGTTTTTTATGTGCCGCTATGTCAAAGACTTTGTGGAGTGGTCAATTCTATTATCTACTTTGGCTTTTATATTCTAATTGTTTTTCCCTATTCAATAAAGACACTCAGCGATAAGACAACTTTTAAATTTTCAATAGAAAGCAAAAAAAACTCCAACGAATTTCGTTGGAGTTTTTTGATCTAGTAAAAAGAAATATTATCCTTTTACTTTGTTTTTGAAGTTTTCAAATTTTGTTGCTTCCTTTTTAGGCCAGCTATTGTTTGAAGTATCTACGTCCGCAGTTTCTTCGTCTGGATCTAGTTTAAAGCTTACAATTTCTTGAGTAGCAGAGAACACTCTTTTTACAGAAGTGTCGTTTTGCATCCAAATTTGAGCAGGGAAGGTTTGTCTTTCCGTAGTTCCATCTGCATAGGTCAATTCTACAATGATTGGCATTACCAATCCACCTGGCTTTTCAAACTCAACAGCATAGATAAAAGAAGGTACTTCTTTTCCATCTACATAAGTATCCATTGCTTTCGCATTGGCATCTTCCTTTTTGTCGGTAATGTATACCAAGTCTCCAAGGTTGTCAAAATACTGCTTGTATTGTTGTTTTAATTGGGTTACTCTTTCGTTTGGCTTGTCGGTCAAATACAAAGGCTTTACAGACTTAATTCCGATATCCGTTACATCCGTAGTATAGAACCATCCTCTCCAGAACCAATCTAAATCCATTCCAGAAGCATCTTCCATAGAACGGAAGAAGTCAGCCGGTGTTGGGTGCTTAAACATCCATCTCTTCGAATAGGTTCTAAAAGCATGATCAAACAATTCAGGCCCCATAATGGTCTTTCTTAACATGTACAAACCGGCAGCTGGTTTCGAGTAGGCATTCGGTCCAAATTGCTTTACATAATCTCCTTGAGACATGATTGGAGAGATGTTCGATTGATCTCCGCCCATGTAACGCGTAATCGCTTTGGTTGGGTTGGAAGCAAACAATTCGGCATCATACACATCTTCTGCTAAAATTTCTACAAAAGAATTCAATCCTTCATCCATCCAAGTCCATTGTCTTTCGTCAGAGTTTACAATCATTGGAAAGAAGTTGTGCCCCACTTCATGAATAATCACACCAATCATTCCTTTTTTGGTTCTGTCTGAATAGGTTCCATCTGGATTTGGTCTTCCAAAGTTGAAGCAAATCATTGGATATTCCATTCCTTGTCTTTCCGAGTGCACAGAAATTGCTTTTGAATATGGATAGTCAAAAGTTAATTTTGAGTATTCAACAAGGGTGGTAGCCACCGCTCTAGTAGAGTGCTCTTCCCATAAAGGATTTCCTTCCTTCGGGTATAAAGAAACCGCCATTACAGTTTTTCCATTGACATTGGTTGCCATAGCATCCCAAATGTATTTTCTAGAAGTCGCAAAAGCAAAATCACGTACTTTGTCTGCTTTAAAGTGCCATGTTTTTGTTCCAGTAGCACGTCCTTTTTCTGCAGCTTCCGCTTCCGCTTGGGTCACAATTAAAACAGGATTGTCAAAAGTTTTTCTTGCTTTTGCAAAGCGTTGACGTTGTTTTTTAGACAATACTTTTTTCTCATTTTGTAAATCTCCCGTTGCATCTAAGATATGATCTGCAGGCACGGTAATTTTTACATCATAACTTCCAAATTCTAAGGCCCATTCACTACGTCCCCAGAATTGCATATTTTGCCAGCCTTCTACGTTGTTGTAGACTGCCAATCTTGGAAAAAACTGTGCAATGGTATAGTTGTTGTTTCCGTCAGGAAATGTTTCCAAACCAGATCTTCCTCCGTCTTTATTGATGTCGTTAATCTTATAATTCCATGCAATGCGAAATTTAAACTTTTCTCCTGGCTGCAAAGCTTTTGGTAAGTTGACACGCATCATGGTTCTGTTGATGAAATGGGATAGGGGAGCACCATTACTTTCTACCGCCGTAATGTTGAATCCAAATCCTTTCTTTTCATTCATATAAGTACTCTGAAAATTCGCTGGAGTAATAAAAAGAGAAGCACCGTTCGATTTCGCCAAGGGTGTTTTGGAATCATCTGCTCTCATGTTCTGATCTAATTGGACCCATAAGTAGTCTAAAACATCCTTAGAATTGTTGTGATAGGTAATGTTTTCATCACCATAAATACGATTGGCACTTTCATCCAAACGAATGTCCATTACATAATCTACCTTTTGTTGCGTGTATTGGCTTCCTGGAGCGCCAGATGCAGCATGCTGATCATTTGGTGTTGCCAAAACATCTTTCATTTGTCTGAATTTGTTTTGATCGGTGTGTCCTTGTTGTGTTTTCTTTTTTTCTTTTACAGGCGCTTGTGCAAAAGAAGCAGTCGCCACAAAGAAAAGTGAAAATACGAGTACTGATAATTTTCTCATTTTTTTTGTTTTTTTGAAATGGCGTGTAAATTAAGAATTTGAATTTAAATGAGTAAAAAAAAGCAAAGAATTAACAAATATTTATCAGATAAAACCTCCAAATAGTCGCCAAAAAAAAGCGAAATCAATTTGATTTCGCTTTCTAGAAAAAAAGGCATTTTCTAACCTTTCATTTTCTTTTTAAATTGGGTAAATTTTGTTTGCTCTTCTCTAGGAAAACTATTGTTTGAAGTATCTACATCTGCTGTTTCTAAATCTGGATCCAATGCAATTTTTGTAATCTCCTTTTCAGAGGAGAAGATTTTTGTCACTTCCTTGTCATTATACCTCCAAATTTGTGCTGGATAGGTTTTTCTTTCTTTAGCGCCGTCTTTATAAGTAAATTCTACAATGATTGGCATCACCAACCCCCCCGGTTTGTTGTAGGTAATTTCATAATGAAATTTTGAATTAACCTCTTTATTGGTAAAGCTTAATCCTGCAGAGGTATCCTCCACAAATTCGATCTCGTCATTTTCACCTGTTTTTGTTTGAAACTTTTTTACACTTTGGATTCCAATATCTGTTACGTCTGTTGTGTAGAACCATCCTCTCCAAAACCAATCTAAATCCATTGCAGAAGCATCTTCCATAGAACGAAAGAAATCGGCTGGCGTTGGATGTTTAAATTTCCATCGCTGTGAGTAGGTTTTAAAAGCATGATCAAACAATTCTTTTCCCATAATGGTTTCTCGAAGAATCCATAGGGCTGTAGCCGGTTTCCCATAGGCGTTGTTCCCAAAACTATATACGTTGTCTCCTTTAGACATGATGGGTGCAATTTTAGATTGATCTCCATTCATGTACTTGACAATATTTTTTGGATACCCTCTCGTAATTGGGAAATCTTTGTCATAGGCCAATTCTGCTAACATTTCCATATAAGAATTCAATCCCTCATCCATCCAAGTCCATTGTCTTTCATCCGAATTTACAATCATAGGAAAGAAATTATGTCCTACTTCATGAATCGTTACTTTAATCATTCTGTATTTAACACGGTCCGAATAGGTTCCGTCAGCATTTGGTCTTCCAGGATTGAAACAAATTTGTGGATATTCCATTCCCATTTGTCCATCTACAGAAATTGCTTTGTGATATGGGTAATCAAAAGTATATTCGGAATAGGTTTTTAAGGTTTGCGCCACTGCCTTTGTAGAATGGTCTCCATACAATGGGTTTGCCTCTCTAGAGTAGTAGGAATAGGCCATAACGGTCTTCCCATTTATGTCTACAGCCATACCGTCCCAAATAAATTTTCTTGAACTTGCAAATGCATAATCACGCACATTGGTGGCTTTAAATTTCCAAGTTTTGGTTTTCGTTGCTCTTTTCTTTTCAACTTTTTCAGCTTCTTCCTGAGATTGAATGATGACAATTTTATCAAAAGACTTTTTAGCTTCTGCTAATTTTTTTAATTGCTTGCGTGTTAATACCTCTTTTTCATTGAGTAAAACACCTGTTGCACCCAACATATGATCTTCGGGCGTGGTAATGTTTACCGTGAAATCTCCAAATTCCAAAGCGAATTCACTACGTCCCCAAAATTGATCATTCTGCCATCCTTCTACATTGTCATACACACACATTCTCGGATAAAATTGTGCAATTACATAGTTGTTGTTTCCATCCGGAAAGTGTTCATATCCAGATCTTCCTCCTTGGGTTCTATGGTTGTTAATGTTGTACCACCATTTTATTTTGAATTCAAACGTAGCACCAGACGGCAAAGGTGTTGTAAGATTGATACGCATCATGGTTTGATTGATTGTGTAGGATAAGTCCGAACCATCTACATGGGTCACCTCTTCAATTTTAAAACCTCCATCAAAAGCTTCAGCTGGGAAGCTTCGATCGAACCTACTTTTACTTAGTTTGCGAGGTATTTTATTGGGTTGAATGTCTGGTGTTTTAGAATCTGAAGCACGCATGTTTTGATCTAACTGTACCCATAAATAAGCAAGCTTGTCTACAGAATTATTGTGGTAGGTAATGGTTTCATTTCCATAAATTCGTTGGTTGTCATCATCTAAAACAATGTCCATATTGTAATCTGCCTTTTGTTGGGTATAAGCAATACCTGGAGCTCCAGAAGCTGTATGTTGGCTGTTTGGAGTTGCCAACTCATCTTTTAATTGTCTGAATTTATTCTGGTTTGTGTGTCCTTGTTTTGTTTTTTGCTGTGCAAAATTGGCTCCAGCGATGAAAACAAATGAAAACAATAGGAAGTTTAATTTTTTCATTCTAATTAATTGGTTTTAATTTTTTCTAAATTTATGAATATCTGTGAATATAGGGGTGTTAAATTTTTAATATTTTAAAGTTTCTGAGTAATTTTTTGCATTTAATAATACACTTTTATTGACTTGACCAACTTTCGATTTTATGAGATTTTCTTGTGCTGGAAAGTGTTGGATGAGTAATTTATTAGAAATAGCTATTTGATCAACAGCATTAATATTTTCAATCTCTAAATAAAAATACACCAATTCTCCCTCGTATTCTTTGCCAATATAATTAAACCTCTTTGCAATACCATTTACTTCAAAGGATAGTTTCTCATTCAAATACTTTTCAAAATAAACATCATTTTCTTTGAGTTCTTTTTTAGTGGTCAATTGTAAGTCAATACTATAATCCTGGTTTAACGCTGTTTCTATGTCGTCCATAAAAACATTGATAATTATTTGGATCGATTTTGATTTGGGATTAAAGTTTATTTGTGTGAGACTCAAGTAATATTTGTGTGCAGAAAAAGACAGCACTGGTAGGAGCAGTAATAACAAAAAAGTTTTGTATCGTTTCATAGAGGAGGAGCAATTCAATTAGCGGTCCAAATTACTGTTTAATTTATTAAATTCGATGGCTTTTTCTTCTAAGAATTTAATAAGTGCAAATTCATCGTTAAAGAGCCCTTTGTTAAACATCTTATCGGTTCTGCAAAAATACAAGAAGCGTGTTGTGTGCTCTTTTTGAATGTTAAAATTTTTTTCCAAATCATAATTGTACTGCTTCAATAAGATTTGAACATCCATATTTTCTTCAACAATCACTTTCTTTTTTCGCAACATTTTTATTCTACCCGATAAGGTGTTTAATAGGTGGTCCAAAGAGATACCGCCGCTACTGGTGGTAGCGGTGTAAATTTCGCGATCTACTTTTTTTATTTTTTTTCTTCCTGCATTCGGGAGTTCCAGGCTAACAGCGCTTATTTTATCCTCCTTCATCACTTTTTGAACATCGATGCCCAAGCGTCCAGACAAATCATGCTTTTTTAATTCAAACGCTTCTAAGACAGTAGTCTGAATAAGCAATTGAATGGCTAATTTTTTACGCGTTAAAATAGTCTTAGAAATGTAGATGATTTTTGTAATGTGCTGTACTGAAGAGAATCGCAAAGAATCTCCCAAACGCACGCGGATTTCAAACACCCCCGAATTGTTAGAAACCGTTCCTCTTTTTGTATTTAAATTTACAATGGTAGCGTCGGAAATGCTCCCAATAGAATCTTTAAGTTGCCCTGTTATCAAAGTGCTTCTTTGTGCGACCATTCCTTTTGATACAAAGCAGAAAAGGAATAAAAAGAGCACTGTCTTATACATGGATAATTCTATTTTAGAAGAAAGGATACGCACAAAAATAAGAAAAAATAACCCTTCTATAAGAACAAAGAAAATTCAACGAGTTGTTTAATTGTTTGAAGTTACTGGTAAATTTTTGTTAAATAACCCTTTTAATTTTTTTAAATTCGCTGTTGATAAACCATGCTATTTTGAAAAAATTAATCATTGCAAGTACATCAACCGTTTATGGCAGCACCTATTTGGAGTATCTGCTGCCAACATTAGCTACATTTTTTGAGGGAGTTACCTCATTGTTATTCATTCCATATGCAAGACCTGGTGGTATTTCCTATGACGGATATACGAAAATTGCAGCGAATGCATTTGCAAAAATAAAGATGGATGTGAAGGGGATTCATGAATTTGAAAATCCTAAGGAGGCAGTCCAAAATGCACAAGCCATCTTTACTGGTGGAGGAAATACTTTTGAGTTGTTAAACCAACTCTATCAACAGGATCTTATTACAGAATTAAAAACCGTTTTGGAAAACGGAACGCCCTATTTAGGGACCAGTGCCGGAAGTAATATTTGTGGTGTTTCTATTCGCAATACCAATGACATGCCTATTGTGTATCCTCCTAGCTTTAAGGCATTGGAGACGATACCTTTCAATATCAATGCACATTATTTGGATCCCGTTAAAGGGTCTACACATATGGGGGAAACGCGTGAGACACGTATCCAAGAATTTCATGTTTATAATGACACACCTGTTTTAGGTTTGCGAGAAGGTAGCTGGCTTGAAGTAATTCATGAAAAGATCTTACTAAAAGGTAAGTTGCCTGCAAGGCTGTTCCAAAAAAACCAACTCCCTAAAGAATTAACTTCGGGGCTTGAAGTGTTCATATAAAAAAAAAAGCTGTAAATGAATTACAGCTTTTTTTTTAATATAAGGATGAGGGAGGGTTTATTTTAATCCACCAATCATTTCTTCAGGTTTTACCCAAGCATCATATTCTTCAGGGGTTACATAGCCCAAACGAATGGCCGCTACTTTTAAGGTAGTGCCATTTTCATGCGCTGTATTTGCAATTTCAGCAGCTTTGTAATACCCAATTTTTGTATTTAAAGCGGTGACCAACATTAAAGAATTATTCACTAATTCTTTAATTCTTGTGTGATTTGGTTCAATTCCTGTAGCACAGTTTTCATCAAAAGATTTGCAAGCATCTCCTATTAATTGAGCAGATTGTAATACGTTTGCAGCCATCATGGGTTTAAAAACATTTAATTCATAATGTCCCTGAGTACCACCAACTGTTACTGCGACATCATTTCCCATTACTTGCGCACACACCATGGTCATGGCTTCTGCTTGTGTTGGATTTACTTTTCCGGGCATGATAGACGAACCGGGTTCGTTTGCCGGAATGATCAATTCTCCAATTCCAGATCGAGGTCCAGAGGCCATCATGCGAATGTCGTTTGCAATTTTATTTAATGAAACAGCAATTTGTTTCAACGATCCATGTGTTTCTACAAAAGCATCATGGGCAGCCAATGCTTCAAACTTATTTTCTGCGGTTATAAAGGGCAATCCCGTAAACTGTGCAATGTACTTAGCCACCAAAATGTCATACCCTGGAGGGGTGTTTAAGCCGGTTCCAACAGCAGTTCCTCCGAGTGCTAATTGACTTAAATGCGTTAAGGTGTTTTTCAAAGCTTTTACGCCAAAATTTAATTGGGCTACATAGCCAGAAAACTCTTGTCCCAAAGTTAGTGGAGTAGCATCCATTAAATGCGTTCTTCCAATTTTTACAACATCTTTAAATTCTTCTGACTTTAATTTTAAGGTAGTTTTCAGTTGCTCGATGCCCGGAAGGGTGGTTTCGACAATTTTCTTGTAGGTAGCAATGTGCATCCCCGTGGGAAAAGTGTCGTTTGAAGATTGTGATTTATTGACATCATCATTGGGCTGAATCGTTTTTTCACCTTCACCAATGACATTTCCTGCAATTTCATGGGCTCTGTTGGCAATCACTTCATTCACATTCATATTTGATTGTGTACCTGACCCCGTTTGCCATATGACTAATGGGAATTGATCATCATGTTTCCCGGCCAAAATTTCATCACATACCTGTGCAATTAAATCCCTTTTTTCTGCAGTTAGAACCCCCAAATCACAATTGGTGTATGCTGCTGCTTTTTTAAGATAAGCAAACCCATATACAATTTCAAGAGGCATCGATCCTGCTGCACCTATTTTAAAGTTGTTGCGAGATCGTTCTGTTTGGGCTCCCCAATATTTATCTGCTGGAACCTTTACCTGTCCCATGGTATCCTTTTCTATTCTGTAGGTCATGTTTGTTTCTGTGAAAAATTAAAATACAAATTTACGAAAACTAAGATAAAAGCTATTATGAAACGCTTTTAAAAACAATTGAAAAATTTTCATTTTACATAGTAGAATTTGAAAATATGTATTATTTTTGCAGTATCAATATTCTCAAACAAAAGCAAATGTTAGATTTTTCACAATTTTCAGGATTAGTTTTATTCATGTTCATCTTTACAGCCGGTTTTTGGTTGTTGATTTTCCTGTTAACATTTGTCGTTCCTTACTGGATTGGCGGTACAATTTGGGAAAATTTAAAATTAAAAAGAGAAGCCAAAAAAGCTGCCGAAGGTAAATAAGTAGTTTTTTTATAGAGATCGTTTTTTATGCGGTCCAACAAAATTAAAAAAGCAATAATCATTTGATTATTGCTTTTTTCTTGCTCCAGTATTTTCTTAGCAAAAGAAAGTATTTTACTTTTTTTATAATTTTTTACTCAACAACCCATCCTCAACAAGTGAAATTTAAAATTTAAAATTGAGCTTTCATTTTTGATACTTTATGTTCAAGGATTGCTCTAAGAATCTCTCTATTACAAGGATGTTTTTTAGAAAACCAGAACGCAACATATATTTTCTAAATTTAAATATCCACAACAACTGCTAAATAAGCAATACAATACCACAACAATTACTCCCAATGTGTTTTTTTTTGTTAAGAGAATCATAGTTATTTTGGCGCTATCACTATGATTTTAGTTTATTCAAATTTGTATGTTTTTTATTGTGGTATAATTCACAGATTGAACATTTATAATACTTAAATTTATGAAAATTAATAAAAGTAGAAACCTTTGCTCTCATTCATTTGGGTAAAATAAGTGTCTGGATGTAAATTTAGATTGTCTACAAAACAAAAATAACACATGAAGAATTATTTATTAAGAATTATTTTACTCAGCTGTTCTTTGAGCTTTTTTGCACAAACGAATAGCGTTAAGTTAATTGACAATGCTCAAGGAACAAGATTGTCTGTCAATGGGAACAGTTTTATGATTAATGGTATGAATTGGGACTATTTTCCAATTGGTACGAACTACTCATACAGTTTATGGAATCAGTCCGAAGATGTTATTAAGGCTGCTTTAGATGCAGAAATGAGTTTACTCAAAAATATGGGTGTAAACACTATACGAGTATACACGGGCATTCAGCCGAAATGGATTACTTACATCTATGAAACCTATGGGATTCATACAATGCTTAATCACTCCTTTGGTAGGTATGGATTGACAATCAATGGCGCTTGGGTGGCCAAGACAGATTATTCAGATGCGACTACGCAAGCTGTTTTGTTGGAGGAAATGAAAGCCGTTGTTTCTGAATACAAAAACACCCCTGGATTACTTATGTACCTATTAGGAAATGAAAATAATTATGGATTGGTATGGAAAGGAGCCGAAACGGAAGACTTGCCTATCAATGAAGATGATTATTCTGTTGCCGCTAAGTATCTATACCAAATGTTTAACAAGGCAGCAGTCCTTATGAAAGCGATCGATGGTTCGCATCCAGTGGCAATCTGTAATGGTGATTTAGGTTTTTTAGATATTGTTGCAAAAGAATGTAAGGATGTAGACATTTACGGAACAAATATGTATCGTGGGAAGTCTTTCGGAGATGCCTTCAAAAGAGTGAAAAATGAACTAAACATGCCCATCATGTTTACAGAATTTGGAGCAGATGCCTTCAATGCAGTGACCAACGAGGAAGATCAAAAAATGCAAGCGCACTTTATGGTTGAAAACTGGAGAGAAATTTACCAAAATGCTGCCGGATTAGGA
>Ga0213863_10002159_pt1 | contig 14076 bp, 8 predicted proteins | sample PICome_8_FD_160128 | JGI IMG/M metagenome (GOLD analysis project Ga0213863, IMG submission 160128) | Coastal seawater microbial communities near Pivers Island, North Carolina, United States - PICO497 | ecosystem: Environmental > Aquatic > Marine > Coastal | place: USA: North Carolina | collected... | reverse complement strand
AGCAGCGACGTTCTTAGGAACGTTTCCAAAAAGGAACATCTTTTGAGAAGTGCACGAGGCGTGTCTGAACATCTGTGTCGCTCTTTTGTAGTTGTGTCGTCTCTCGCTTTATCCAAAACAAGGCAGTGGTTTTTTTTTTGCTCTGGTGGTGTCCAATTAAATTCCCACACGAGAAAAACAAATTTTTAAAAATCGCTCGCGAATACCTCATTAGCAGTAGCGCGCGCTTTTGATCGGAGGAGGTGAAAAGAATGGTTTCCAAGGCAAAAAAGAAGACAAAAATGCAGTTAGACGAACTTCCGGACGGTTTGAGCGAGAGTTCCGATTTGGAGGAGGATTTGTTGTTCAATTCGAGGAGGAAGAAAAATACGACGACGGTACGAAAATCGGACGAAAAGAAGAAGAAGAAGAAGATTGACGTTCACGAGGAAAGAGAGAACGTGGAGGAGACGCCGACGACGTCTGGCGCGATTAGCAACAGCGAGGACGACGCGACGACGATTCGGAAGAAGAAGAGGGAGAAAAAAACAGGAATAAAACGAAACGAAGAAGAGAGCGAGTCGGAAAATGATGCGTCTTTGAAATTGCTCTTCTCGAACAATAAAGATACGTTCGAAAAGGTCGAAGCGAAGATGAAAATGGATCACGGGAACGGTTCGACTCGGAAACGAAAGAGCGGTGGTAATAGTGGTGGTTCGAACGACGACGAAAAGGTGTCCGGAGATGAAAACGCGAACAGTACGAAGCGACAAAATAATAAGAGCAAGAAGCAACTCACTTTCGCCGAGCTGCTTAAGAAGAACGCGGAGGAACACGAGAAGGAGATGAAGCAACGCGAGATGGAGGAGAGCATGGTTGCGAAGCACGAGCAACAAGAGAAAGAGGATGAAGAGGTGGAGGAAATGTACGAGGAAGAGGATAAGGAAACGGATAAGTTATTCAAACAAGCTCTTGACAAGGAGAAGGCGGATAAGTTGCATCAAGAGTTGGACATGAGGCCGGAGCCGAAGGGGAGGATGAAGACGATTGCGAGTAAAGCGCTGATGAAGAAAAGTACGGCGAATGTGGAAGGTGGAGGAGTTTACGAGATTGAGAATTTTGAAGAGAAGCCGTTTGAGTTATTTCCGGATGGTCCGGTGTGTAAAGCGTTTATGCAACGAGCGGAGAACAGGAGCGAACACATGAATTTATGCGCGGAACTTTTGTTGGGAAGGTGGTTGAGATACGCCGAGAAGAGGAAAATGTGCGACGATCCGAATGCACTTATTCCATGGTTGTTAAACGTAATAACACACACTTCGAAGAATAAAGAGATTGTTTTTGCGGCGAGAGATGCTTTGATTTTCGTGCTGTACGAAAACGAACGGCAGCGAGGAAACGGCGGGGAGAGTATAATTGGATCGTGGTACGGCGATAACATGGATACGCTCACGAACACCTCGTTCGAAGCGGTGTTAGCCGTCGCAAAGTCAGAGCGATCGTGGAGGCAGAAGAGGCGCAGCAGTGTTAGTCGTAACAGCTCCACGCCAATTAAGAACTCGAAAAAGAAGGCGGACGATGTCGTCATCGTGTTGGATGTCGAAAGTAGCAAAATAACAACGCTCGCGGAAACCCCTAATACTAAAATTTCCGGAACTTGGTCGTCGCAAGACGCTTTAAAGGCGCTCAAGAAAGTTGGCATCGACGACTCGTTCCCGGCATCCGAGTACGATTTGATGGTGAAACCAACACGAAGCAAGAAGAAAAATAAAAAGAAAGAGTCGAAAGGGACGGTGTACGAGGAGCGCCCGGACGTTTCCGTCAACGTCTTGGGCGTCGTGAGCGCCATTCGCGCTCTGTGCGATTACAATTACCTTCAAGATGAAGCGCCGTTGACACACGCGAAGAGCGAAAAGTTTGACGCAGATGGATGCGCAGAAATTATAAAACTTATCGCCAAAATTCGACTCGATCCGCGCTCGGATGCCTCGGGCGCGTGTTTTGATGCGTGCGTGAAAAGTATCTTGCGTTGCGTTTCTTCGTGTAATACCATCGACGCGGCGAGTAAGAAGCAATTCTCCATGAAGTTATCGCAAAAGCTCGCGAATGCCGTCAGCAACGACAGCTCTTTACCCGCTGTCACCTTCATCTTGAGGTGGTTCCCAGTCCGTGATACGTTTTCCGCGTATATTCGCGACGGTTTAGCCTTGTACGGATTTCGCGGATGCCTCAAGCGCATCGAACGCGGTCCTCCGCTGACGAGAAAAAGACAAAACGGTGAGGATGAAAGCGATGATGAAAGCGAGGAAGATGTACCTCTTCCCTCTACCATTTCTCCAGTGGACGCTAGCGTAGACGTCGAAGCCTTCCGAGTCTCTTTTGAATGTTCGAGAGACCTCGCCGCGCGAGCACTCGTCGGCGACGCCTTATTCTCCTCTCGCAATCCAGAGTTCAACAACCCGGACGACGTCTGGCAATTCGTCCGCCTGTGGGACTTTGCCGATTGTGTCCTCAACGGTGGCGTATCCGCCAACACGTTCGATGCCGCCAATGAAGGCGATCCAGCTTTACAAAAAGTCTCCAAGTGGATTTCTAAGATGAAATCCTTAATCCCGAAACTAAGCAGGATAGAAGCCGAGGCGCAGTTTCGTTCGCGCGTCAACGACGCCCAAAACTGGTACAACCAAGAGGCGCACGCGCGAGCTATGGGTGAGAGCATCGGTGGGGACCGTGTCAAATTTAATGAAATCGAGATCGATTGATATTTAGAATAGAATAGTATATGTAGATATAGATATACATTAGAGAGAACGAAGAGTAGACGTGTTCGCGTCGTGCGCAGTTTCTGGCTTTCTTCAAGATGTCAAGAGAAAGACTTCACACACAAATCTAATCTTCACTTCAAAAACGCACATAAAAAGTAACACACACATATACACAACAACGCGCATACTCTCGCGCGTTGGTTGCCTCGCAACAATGCCTCCAAAACCCCCGTTCTCGCGCACTTCCCTCTCTCACCGAGAGAAGCGCAAGCACACCAAACGTGCTATTTGTTGCATCGTTTTCCTCTTCTTTTCCCTCGCGTTCAGAGTTCTCTTCTTCGGGAAATCATCATCTCGAGGGCGACACTTAAACGATGAATACGGGCGAGAACCTTTATACGCGTTCGGAACGCACCATACGCACCATCAGTTTTTGCAAAAGAGTCCTCACGAGTACGCGCTGAGCATGGCGCGAGGAGAGGAGAGCTTTCATCATCGTCCTCATAATCAACAGGAGGGTTTGAGTGTGAGCAAATCAGAGGAGGAAGAGGAGGAAGAACAGAAGCAGTTTTCGCTGGCAAACACGAAGGTGTACGTGTACTCGTCGCGAGAGATATCCGAAATTGCAAAGTTAGCCCCGAAAGATTGCGAACGGGTGGAATCAGAGCAGCTGTTACACCGGATGTTTTTGTACTCGACGCAGTTAAGAACGAGCGAGAAGAGCGAGGCGACGCACTTTTTCGTTCCAGCGTATCCGGAGTGTTTGAGGACGCAGAAGAAGTTGGACGAGAAGACGATTGAGGGGTATTACGTGGACGTGTTGAAACGACTCGGGCGATTCCAAATGAGCGGTGGGTTAGATCACGTGTTCGTGGCGCCGAGAGTAGGGATGGATGCGGTGTTTCCGAATTGGCGAGCGCACTGCGCGAATTGCTTGTTTTTGAGAGCGTCGAGAGACGTGCGAGGGCAAACGACGGACGTTTTTCGAGAAGTGGTGATTCCAGACGCGTTTTCCGAGTCCGAGGCAAGGAAAAACGACGAAACAGCGGAAAAGTTGAAATCGAAGAGACAATCACACGCGTTGATTAGCGTATTAGGGGACGACGATGAGGCGAAGCGTTTACGGAGGATTCACAAGGTATCCGATACAGAAGACATGCGATTTAGAGCGTCATTTTGCGTGGTTATCGTACCAAACGACGCGGAAGGTGACGAAGACATAGACGAGAGAAATCATTGGACAAAAAACATCGCGTTGGCGTTGTGGTCGGATTGCATTCCGGTTCTGTTGCACAAGAAAAATGCCAACGCGAACGACGACGACGATCACTTTGCCCACGCGCTCTTAGACGCGCTCCCATTATCGGACGTTTTAGATTACGAATCCTTCTCGATCTCCCAAGCGTACAAAGCCAACACGGATGACGACGAGTTACTCGATTATCTTCGCGCGATCAATGCGCGAGACCGACACGAATTCGCTCGCAACGGCAAACGCGTCCGGTGCGCGTTCGTTTACGACGCCGGCGATAGCGAGTGCTCCGCCGCACTCGCGTTAGGATTTGCGTTAGGTAAACGCGGTTTACAGTTCCCGAAAAGTTCGAAAAGCTTCTGGGGCGCGCACGGTGTTCCACTCGATGGTGACGGGAACATAGTGAGCGCTTCTTCTTCTTCTTCTTCCGCTGTGTTCGATGAATCCGGCGGCGGCAACTTTGAAACCGAATTCGTCTTCACGTACGCGCCGAAAGGGAACGATTTGAATCCTCCGAAGTATTGTTAATCTTCTTGAATACTTTAGTTTTAGTTTTAGTTTTAGTAGAAGCAGCAAGCACACACTCGTGCGGAATCCATCACATTTCCTCACTTTTCCATGGTTCCCTTGCGCTCGTTCTCTCGCCTTTCTCTCGCCTTCACCCCCAAACAGAACACGAAGCACACCACCTCCCGTTTTCTTCACGGAAAGAGGAGGAAGAGTAATACTAATAAAAAGACAACCCTTTCGATGTCGTCGTCTACAACCACGGACACGGAGCTCGCTCTTGACGCGCTCCAACTGAACGAGTCTCGCTTCCTCGAGTTGCTCGAAAAGCTCATCGGGGAGTCACGTTTTGTCCAAAACACCGGAGTTGGTACCGCGTTCGTCCCGGAAGAAGACCGAGTGGTCGCTCACGTTTTGAAGTGTTTGGACCCTTTTAAAGTGGAGAACGGCGGGAAGCTGATCGTGGAGAGGAAGACGTACGTTCCCGGACGAAGCAACGTTATCATTCGATTACCTGGAAAAGGCTCAGAACAGCTGTCGTTTGTCGGGTCGCACTTGGACGTCGTGCCGGCGGATCCGGAGAGTTGGAACGTGGATCCGTTTAAACTGACCATCGACGGAGATAAGTTATACGGGAGAGGGACGACGGATTGTTTAGGGCACGTGGCGTTGATGACGACGTTGTTTACGCAGTTGAGCGAAATCGACGGGTTTGAGTTGAATACGAGTTTGTCGTGCGTGTTCATCGCCAGCGAGGAGGCCAACGGGCCCGGGATTGGCGTGGATGGGTTAGTGGAGAATGGGGAATTGGATCATTGTAAAAGCGGGCCGGTAGTTTGGGTGGATTGTGCGGATTCGCAGCCGTGCATTGGTACCGCCGGGGCGATTACTTGGGATTTGAAGTGTCAAGGGCACAGGTTTCATTCGGGTTTGCCGCATAAAGGCATCAACGCGATCGAGTTGGCGATGGAAGCAACGACAAAGTTGCAGCAGGAGTTTTACACAAAGTTCCCGCCTTGCGATTTAGAGAAAGAGTATAAGTTTATCACGAGTTCGACGATGAAACCGACGCAGATTCGCTGCGCACCGGGCGGATTGAATCAGATTCCTCCAGACGCGACGGTTTCCGGAGACATTCGTTTGACTCCGTTTTACGACGTGGAGGAGGTGAAATCGTTTTTGGAACAAACGGTGGAGGAGATGAATAAAAAAGTTGGCGAGTTACCCACGAGAGGTCCGTGGTCTAAGTTCATCATCGACGATCCGAAAAATCCAAGTGGCGGCGAGAAAATAGTCGGTAAGTTGTCCATCGAATGGGGCGAACATTTATTGACTGGCATCGCGTGCGATTTAACGTCTCCGGCGTTTACGAAGATGTGCGATTCGATTCAAGAGGTGAAAGGAAAAGCAGAGCCGTATTCATTGACGGGGAGTCTACCGCTGGTACACGATTTGAAATCCGCCGGGTTTGATATTCAACTGATTGGTTTTGGTTTGATGAGCACGTATCACGCCGACGACGAACATTGCCTTTTGTCCGATATGAAAGACGCGGCTTCTATTTTGGCAAAGTTAATCAAGAAGTTTCATTGAATATAAATGTATAAGTAGCCCCGCGCGCGCGTGTGTGTGTGTGTGTGTGTGTGCGTGTGTGTGTGTATAGCTTTAGGTGATTATATTCGTGTATTCAGTACCAGGTATTAATCGTTGTTACATATATTGCGCTACTCTAACAATAAAGGTGGTCGTTTCGGAAGCTCACGAATCTCGGTGTATTCGATCTCACTTATGAAGTGCTCGTGCTCGACTTCTTCGTCGTACTGAGATCGCTCGAGTCGCAAATGTTCATTCTCGTCGTCATCATCATCATCATCGTCTTCATCTACGTTGATGACTCGATCCAACTTGGTCACTTTCAAATCCACGTTCCGCTGTTTCAATTTGAACATGCCGGTACCAATCGGCATGGGAACGCCCATGATGATGCACTCGGAAACGCCGTCGATTTGATCCGTGCGGCCCCTCAGAGCCGCCTCAAACAAGTGATCCGTGGTTTTCTCGAACGAGGCGAGCATGAGTACGGACTCTTTCATCTTAGCCATCCCAAATCTGGTGATGCCCAAAACTTCTCCCTTATACGTCATCACGTCAGCTAATAACATCGAATGTCGAGAATCGATGGACATGCCGTGGGCCTTCATCGTATCGTTGATTTCTTTGATCACGCAAGAACGCGCAGCTTCGATACCTAAGGACCTTTCGGCTTCCATGATGTGGTTTGTCGTCGTCTCTTCGCCGACGACACCATCGATAGACATGACGTCGAGAAGGTTCGTGCCTTCGACGATCAAATTGAACGAATCCTTGTCGTCCTTCGAGCTCATGCCGCCTTTGTTAATTACCGCGCGAGTGACGGAAGACAAACCGCGAACTATGACTTTTGGTACGGCCGTTCGCAATGATTGTAAAACGTTGATTATGGCTCTCTTACCAGTAGGATCTTTCGAAGATGCTTTCTCGTCAGGAGGTATCACGTGTATCGCGCGGTTCCCGGCGAGGACGACGTTGTGGTCTTTCAGTTTCAATTTCGGCGCGGCTAATATGGCCTCTCTCGCGGACTCAGCAGTCACGTCCAATTGTAGTGAAGCGATCGCCTTTTCGTCGAGTACGAATTCAAGGTACGCTCCGGACGGACGCAAAACGACCGAAATAGTTTCGCAAATTTCGCCAAGCATCGTTTTCTCCATTCGTCCTTTCACCAACCGTGCCGCTTTCACGTCCTTGTCCGAAATCAACTTAGCTGTAATGATCGGCGTGGAGATATTCTTCGTCGCGTTGATAATCTCTTTGATACGAGGCACACCCAACGTGATGTTCATCGACGCAACGCCGGCAAAATGAAAGGTTTTTAACGTCATTTGTGTCCCGGGTTCGCCGATAGATTGCGCACCGACAGCGCCCACCGCCGTGCCCGGTTCGATGCGTTTCGATTTATACTTTTGCACGCACGCCTTGAGAAACGCATCCACGCGTCTCGTGGAAAGTTTTTGCTCGAGCACTTTTGGCGACGAGATATAGTCTCGGACGGATTGCTTGAAACGGTACGAAATTTTATCTTTGCTGTATTGTAATCCCGCGCGAAGGCGTTCGTCTTCGTCGTCTTCGGGTAAATCCTTCTCGCCAAAACCTCGCTTTTCGAGTATAACGTTCGCATCTTCAGTAGTGAGTATGAGTTTATCTTTACCTTCCAACTTTACAGCGGGTGTGGTCGTCGCGTGTACTCCGTTTTTACCGTTCTTTCTACCGTTTTTTGTCGTCGGCGGCGTCTGTGTAGGATTCTCTTCGTATGGATGTTTTCGCTGAGGAATCAAACCTTTCGCTCTCAACATGAGGCGTTCCAACTCTACAGGTTCGCCTTCTGAACCTTCCATCAACGTTGGTTCCATCCCGTCGTCCCCGTACTCTAACTGGACGATATCTCCGCTGCTGTTTCGAACCGTCCCATCGTAGCCTAAACTCAAATCCTCCAACGCTTTCATCAAGCGTCTGGACATGTACCCGGTTTCGGCGGTTTTCACCGCGGTGTCGACTAAACCTTCTCTCCCAGCCATCGTGTGGAAGAAAAACTCAGTTGGAAGTAAACCAGAGTAGAAAGAGTTCGCGACGAATCCTTTTGCCGCGGGCGTTTTTTCGCCGCGCTTAAAGTGCGGCAAAGAACGTTCGAAAAAGCCATCCGGCGGGCGCGTGCCTCCAACCGCCTGTTGGCCGACACACGCCATCATTTGCGAGATGTTAATTGTAGACCCTTTGGAACCACACAATGCCATGACTAAAGGCGAGTTTAGTTTTGGTAACGCGTCTAAACACGCGTTCCCGGCCGCTTCGCGAACGGCAGACAGCACGCCTAAAACTTCCGCCTCTAAAGTCTGTTCGGCGTTACACCCGGGTTGTAAATCCAACGTACCTTTCTCGAAGCTCGCGATGCGTTCGTCGCACTTGGCGTAGCCAGAATCGACTCGATTTTGTTTCTCTCGTTCTAATTCAGGAGACGGTTTCACGTCGTCTATACCGATGGAAAACCCGCGAATACCTATCCATCGCGCGGCTAGTTTAGCGAGACGGTTCATGGCGTTTGCAGCCACGTCGGCGCCGTAATCGGAGTTCAAGACGTAAAACAGACCCGTCTTGTTTCCACCGCCTAAAGTTGCTTTTCCTAACTGGCCAGAAATAATTTCCGAGTTTTGGATGCAAACATATCCATCGTTCGAGCACATTTGCTGGTTCACTTTTGTGTACGCCTTTTCGGAGACTTCCAAGTTGACGAAAATCTGATCTCGCATGCGTGGTCGAATCAAAACGGAAAAGATTTGTTTTCCAGTCCACATTTCAATCGGTTTTACAATCGCTGGCGACGGTAAATCGATTGATTCTAACGCATCTGACATGTACGCGGCTAATTGTCCAAATTGCGAGCGGTCAAAGAACACTTCTTTGGAGGTTAATAAGAACGAGGCAGTTAAGAAATCTTGCGTCGCGGCGATTAAAATTTCACCGTTTTTGGGCGTGCACAGATTTTGCGTCACACCCATGAGACTGATCGCTTCCGCTCTCGCTTCTTCCGTTTGCGGCAAGTGAATGTTCATCTCATCGCCGTCGAAATCGGCGTTGTATGGCGCACAGACGCACTCGTTAAATCGTAACGTGCGCCATGGCATGACTTTCGCTCGGTGTGCCATGATGCTCATCTTGTGCAAAGACGGTTGGCGATTGAAAAGAACGATGTCGCCATCACGCACGTGCCGCTCGACGATGTCTCCCGGTTTTAACTTTTTCGCGACTCGATTTCTATCGCCGTATTTCAAATATTGAGCCGAAAAATGCCCGGACTGCTTAGACTTCACGAAATTCGCACCCGGCCATTTTCCTTCGCCGTTGATTATCAACTGTCTCAACTCGGCGATGTTGTTGTTATTTACCGTTTCTGGGTACGTCAACTGCATCGCGATGTGTTGTGGCAAACCTACCTCGTCGATTCGTAAGTTTGGATCGGGAGATATGACCGTTCTCGCGGTGAAATCAACTCTTTTCCCGGACAAATTACCGCGAAACCGTCCCTGTTTTCCCTTCAAGCGTTGCACGAAGCCTCTCAACGGTTTCCCGGGACTCTGATATTGACTCGATATCCCGGGCAACTCTGAATTAATGTACATCGCGAACTGAATCTGCAAAAACTCCCAGTTTTCCATCATGTTTGTCACCGCTAATCCTCGTTCCAACCCTTGCCTCAACACGTTATTAATCTCAATAATCTGTACCAATTTCATGGAAATATCATCCTCCGTGCTCCCGGCTTGTCCGTCCAACTCTACGGACGGTCGAATACAGCACGGTGGTACGCTCAAGTGCGTGATGACCATGTTCTCCGGTCTCTGTGCTAAATCTAACAAACTCAAATCCTTTTCAGCGATTCTTTTAAAAATTTGCAACACTCGAATCGGGTTCAAATCGTCCTGCGCTCTCGAGATGTGTTGTCTCAACTGGTCGTTGTGTTTCATAGCCTCTTCAAACGCTCTCTCTCTTTTCTCCTGTTCGGCTTTGTTGCTCGTATACTTTTCGTGAATAATCTTCAGGTTTTGTCCCGCACGTTTTACCGGCCCGTTCACCGCTTCGCACTGAAAGCACACCTTTGTCCTTTTGCACTTCTCCAACAATTTCTTAAACATCACCCGTCTGTACGCGTGGTCGACGCCTCCAATTTTCTTCTCCCTCGACCGTAACTTCGTCAACATCTCTTCCTGCTCTTCTTCCTTCATTAACAAACACGAGCACTCCTTACACACGCACTGCAAACAATGCACGATGGCTTTAAAATACCCGACGTGAAACACCGGCAACTCCAACTTCAAATACCCGAAGTGGCCGCTGCAATCCATAATCTTCCCTTTACACGTCTGACACTCCGGCTGTGACTTATTCGTCGTCCCTAATCTCGGGTCTAATATTCCTCCTTCTAACGGCATGCGTTCCGTTGGTGTGTACAAAGTCCTTTCCGTGACGTGTAAAACGCCCGCTCTCGCGATTTCGCTCCCAGACATCGTCGAAAAAGTGACTTTTTTTATTCGTCTCGGCGCGTTCGCTTTCACGAAAGACTCCTTGGAGGTTTCGATTTTCTTATCGTCCTCGTGGTTCACGTCGTGGTGGTTACGAGTTCGTTGATGATGCATCGGTGGTGGATTGTTGTTGTTGTTATTCGTGTTCGGTTGTATCGGTTTGCATAACACGTTTGTGTCATTTTGGCGGCGTGATGAGACCTGCGGTGGAGGAGGATTTGACCCTTCTCGGATTTGGACCATGTTTAAGTAAACGACGAAGCAATCTTTCTTCTCTCTTTAACAGTGGTAGTAGTATCCCAACTATCGCGACGCAGAGGATTTTAACCCTATTCCTCTGACTTTGTCGCGATGGATGACTTCGTGAACGCAAAAGCGAAAGGAAAGTGAGGAAAAATTTCTTCGATCTTTTTCTGAAACAGTTGAAAGAAGAAGAAAAAATCTCGCACCATAAAGAACAACAACGCGACGACGACGATGATGATAATAATGAGGCTAAAATTGGTTAGAATCTATCCATATCTAAAGCTACGCGTCATAACGATGACTATTGAATCCGTTTCCCGAAATCGCCGTCGTGCTCGGGATCGATCAACGTGACGTTGAAACCTCGCAACAACTTGAACACTTCAAACGCTAAATCGAACGAGTGCACTTTTAAGCTCGCGGTGACTCGGTCGAAGTAGTGGTACCGATCGTCTTTGGAGTCACCTTTAAACGGTTGGAAACCGTATAAGGAGACGTTTTCGCAGAGTTGGACGGCGAGCATGACCGTAGTCCAACCGGTCATCGGTTTGTCGTTGTATTTGCTGCCCGGGTTGCGAGCTTCGACGATTTTTTTCAACTCGTGCCAGACGTAGCGAAACGTGTACGTCGTTTCGGGCGTGGTGAGGTAGATTTCCTTGTCTTTGTTGGCGCGCATGAGCGGCAAAAACTGTTCTCGGCGAGCATCGCGGATGAGAGGTTCGCCGAGGATTAACGCAGCGACGCGGCGGGTTTTGCCCGGAGTGTTTTTACCCGCGAATCCAGATTGGCCAGGTTGTCTTTCCGCTTTACGCCAAGTGTGCGCGCCGCGAAGAAGCGCGTCCGAGTTTGGACGATTGACGACGTCGAAGGTTGTTCGAGAACCGACGTGCTTGGAGAAGTCTTTGTTGGTGGCGGACGACTTTCCGGAAACTGGGGCGTAGTTGATGCGAAAGACGGCTTCGTGCTCGTCGATTTCCTTGCCTTTTTGCGCTCGGAGGTGGACGCCTCCGTTGGCAACAACTGCGCAGGTTTTATACGTTTGGTCGTAATCTCGGTGAGGGAGACGAGGAAGGAATTGCGTTTCGAGCTCTAACGCTTGTTTGCGAGCAACGTGGAGCATTTTAAACTCCATCGGTGTCGTGGACATTTCCTTGCCGTCTCGGCCCGTGGACCAGCGAACGCGACACTTATTTGGACTGATTCGAGCGTTTGCGGCTTCCTCGTCCGGAGAAATGTTCGTGTTGTCGTCGGAAGAGAGGAGTTTTCTCAGCCCGCCACTGCCCGCGTTGGAGGCGATTTCTTTCGCGACGGACGCGCCGGATGGCTTTTTCGTCATCGGCTCTCCGTTTCCGTCGTAAATTATCGTTTGCTTTTGCTGCTGCACGGAGACTCCTAAACCGTTATTAGTACTACCACTACTTCCAACGGTATATAACTGAGAAGGATCCGTGACTAATTTTCCGTACCCGTTCCCTTGAAGATCACTTCGTTCGACGTTCCCGAGGCCTTCGGATAAATAGCGACACCCGGGATTTATAGCTTTCAAGGAAAGAAACACGCGCATCTTCCTTGGTTTAATCAATTGCTTCAATTTCTTAATTCTCGCTTGCGATGCCGACGATTCCGCGCTGATTGCGTCTAACGCATCATCATCGTTATCGCTGTACTTACTACTACTCCCCTTTGCGGCGTTTCCCTCCTCTTCTCTAATCGCGTTCTCGTGCTCCTCCTTCTCGCTCCAGGACATGTCTAAATTCTCCAACTTATCCTCCTCTTCCTCTCCTCCAGCTCCTATGGCGTCTTTATTCTCTGTTACGTTGTCATCGTCTACACTATCAACTCTTCTTTTACTATTACTACTCCTACTGCCACCCCCTTCGGTCGCTTCAAACGCTTCCCTCTCTTCCTCTTCGTCGTCGCCTTCCATCGACGGCGCGCGCGCGTGCTCCCGGTCGCCCCGCGACGACGTTTGATGCTCTTCAACCATTTCGTGCGGTTTCACTTCTTCTAATTCAAACAGCGCGTCTACGTCTAAATCGTCCGCTATTGCATCTATTCCTCCTCGTTCGTCGTTTTCGTTCTGTTTCTCGTCGTGTTGCCACCAGCGGTGTTGGTGTTGGTGTTGCTGCTCTAAAGCTTTTCGTGGCTGCTGTTGAAGTTGTATGTTCCCACCCAGTCGAATCGACGGTAACGCGAACAACAGTAACCTATAAGCACGCGTACGTGCAGAGAGAGAGAGAGAGAGAGTCAGAGAGTCAGAGAGTCAGAGAGAAACGAAGAAACGGATGATAGTATTGATTGGAAAATCTCTCATCGCAAACAGAATTTGCGTACCCGGGCGCGAGAAACACGAGCGCGTAGACGGCTAACCGACCCCAGAGTTTTACGGTCGGGTCGTCCAAGTCTACCACCAAATTGTTCATATCGTCTCCTCGCGAGGACGACCTCGACGATTGTTGGTGCCAATCGCGAGGACGACGGGGGCGGTGAGAGCCGCCCCTCATTCTCGTCGTTTTTCTCGAGAAAGGAGAGAAAGAGAGAAAAGTGAGGAAGCTTAAATATGGATGATGCGGTTATACAAAACGTTCGTTTTTTATTACAACCACAGCACTTAGTTGTTATACTTTTCGCCGACTTTACTACGAGCTAAACAAGACGTTCAAAAATTTCTGGGTGGACGGTATTTCCGCCTCTCTCTACCTCTTTCTCTCTCTTTCTTTCACCCTTCCGTTCGAATACAATCTTGCTGATGTTGCGTTTGAAACTAAATACAGCCTCTCTCTCTCTCTTTTTTTCTCTCTTTCCTTTTCCTCTCTTTTCTCCATTTTTAATATATATTATTAGCATTAGATTTTGATTGAATTAATACTCAATCTCGTCCAAAGCGTAGTTGTTCGTCGAGACGCCGGCGTAGTTGACCTTCTCGAATCTCACGACCACCGGATATCTAACGCCGGATTGGTCGACCGAAATCACTTTGCCGTAGTCGTTGAACCAGTACGATTCCGGGCGCAAGATTTTCACCTTGGAACCTCTCGGCGGGCCGATTTGCGGCACTTCCGCCTTCTTTTCAGGCGCCGGGGCAGCTTCACCCTGTTTTTAAGAAACGAGAAGAGAAAAAAAGGTCAGCGCGAGAACTCCAAAGAAACACTATTACATAGGAGGCTCATCATCACGGGCAAAAACAAGGAAAAAACAGCCTCTAAAAAAAAAAAAA
>Ga0213863_10002152_pt1 | contig 14122 bp, 12 predicted proteins | sample PICome_8_FD_160128 | JGI IMG/M metagenome (GOLD analysis project Ga0213863, IMG submission 160128) | Coastal seawater microbial communities near Pivers Island, North Carolina, United States - PICO497 | ecosystem: Environmental > Aquatic > Marine > Coastal | place: USA: North Carolina... | reverse complement strand
CAAGACGGGAGCGGAGATATTAGCCATTGATATCGAGACGCAGCCAAAGGTCGAAGAGGTTGAACCAGACGACCCCTCGGAGGTTGAGCTTGTCGCTCAGGGCGATGTCCTCGCTCAGATTCGCTTCCGCTTCCAAGACCAAGCGAGCCGCATCGCAGACGGGCGGGACCTCATACCGTGGCCAACGGTCAAGACGGCAATCCAGAAGGAGTTGAGAGGGCTACCCGCCAAAGAGAACCAGCGGCTCATGCCGTACTCACATGACCAGTGGGAGCTTCTCAAGGATGACCACGAGGAGTTCATGTCGACCCGTGACCCTGAGAATTATGACAAGGCGCTTGTCAAGCGGATGGGCCGGACCCGCGCTGGGCTACGTGCCGATCAGATCATCAGGATGGTTGAACAGTCATTCAACAGGGCCGAGATAGCAGCGGAGGGTGCGAAGTTCTTCGAGTGGCGCACCGTTGGCGATGACAGGGTTCGAGACGCCCACGTTGCGCTTGATGGCAAGGTTTTCCCAATAGGACAGGGCGACCCAACCGAAGGGTTTCCAGGCGACGCTCACAATTGCAGATGCTCAGCCGTCCCCGTCGTTCAGATGGAGACCATACAGGGAGACAGCGACGACAGCTTCTACCCACCGACGAACGTTCAGCGATCTGCACAGCGCGCTCTCAGGGTGCGACGTCAAGCGGTGCCAAGCAATCGCGGGATGACAGCCACCGGCCTCGCTCGGGCTCGCGACCTCGCCAACGGGCGGCAAGTCAGTGAGGAGACGGTCAGGCGGATGAAGGCGTACTTTGACCGGCACGAGGTCGACAAAGAGGGTGCGACGTGGGAGGAACAGGGCAAGGGCTGGCAAGCATGGCACGGATGGGGAGGCGACGCAGGCTATAGATGGGCTCGTCGCATCGTCGCTCAGCTTGAGAAGGCCAAGGGCGATGACGCCAGCACGCCAGCAAAGCCCTCGGAGCGTGTCACAGGAAGTCAACGCAACCCCGAGGGTTCTGCAAGTGGCAAGCGTGGCGGTATCGAGATCAGCAAAGAGACGGAGACCGCGCTACGTCGCAAGGTCGAAGAGCACAACGAGAAGCACGGGGCCGCCGCAAAGAAGACGGACCTCGGCACACTCAAGGCTGTATTCAGGCGAGGTGCCGGTGCTTTCTCAACTTCCCACCGCCCAGGCATGACCCGTCAGCAGTGGTCGCTTGGACGCGTCAACGCGTTTCTCTACCTGCTCAGGACGGGCAAGCCGAAGAGCGCGGCGTATACGACTGACAACGACCTACTCCCCGAGGACCACCCTAAAGCCAAGGGAGACACCGCAAGGCTTGAGGGCTCGCTTGATGTATCTCCCAAAGAGTCCTCAAGTCCCGTCAATCAGGAGGGCGACCAGTGATCAGGATTGTGACCGAGAGAGCAGACGACGCCGAGGCGAGCATCACTGATGAGGGTTGGCTTGAGATCAAGGACGCCGTGATCGCTCGCGCTGGCGTGCTTGAGTACAGGCTCGGAGACGGGCGCAAGCTACGTGAGCTGAGGGACCCTGATGTCATCCACACCCCCGAAGCCCTCGCAAGCTATGAGGGGAGGCCGGTGCTGTTGGCTGAACACCCGCGAGACAACGCAGGTCAAGTCACACTGGCAACAGAAGAGAACACTGACTCATTGCCTGTCATCGGATCCCTCCGCAACGTCAGGGCGTCTACAGCGTCAGGCGACGACGGCAAGACCCACCGCGTGACGGTTGCGGACGTTCTGATCTGGCATCCTGACGGGGTGCGAGCAGCGAGGCATGGTACACGCGGGTTCTCAGTCGGGTACAGGACAGCGGTTCAAATGGCGCCAGGTGTTTACGATGGCGAGAAGTACGACACGAGACAGGCCGCTGATATTGGTAACCACTTGGTGTTGACCTCTACGCCACGAGCGGGAGACATCACCGAGTTTCGGATGGATAGCGCAGACGCTATCGCTCACACAACGACGGGGACGCCCTCGTCACTGAAAGGAGGGCCGCAGATGGCGACCTATAATCTGAGAGGTACAGAGGGCGAGGTGAGTGATAATCTCACCGCCGTTCTTGATGCCGAAGTGAAGAAGGCCGACGACATGGCCGCTGAGCTTGAGTCGTTAAAGGCCGAGCGTGACGCGCTGTCAGCTCGCATCGCTGAGATGGAAAAGGGCGAGGATCCCGCCGAGATGCCCGAAGCGGACATGAGCATGGAAGAAGAGAAGGAAGAGGAAGAGGCACGCGGTGACGTGGCTTTACAGGTCGAGGCGATGGTTCAAGAGAGGCTGTCATTGATTGACGAGAGCCGATCCATCCTTCCGAAGTCATACAGCTTCTCGGGCAAGCTCCCCGCTGAGATTCGCGCCGATACGATCAGCGCAGTCATTCCAGACCTGGACGTGACAGGACTCAGCGAAGAGGAGATCAAGGGTGCATACATGGTCGCCTTGAAGACCCCTAGCACAACCTCAAAGTCGAACAAATCACTTGCGGAAGCCACACGAGGCGACAGCAAGGTAAAGCAGCTTGGAGCCCGTGAAAAGGCTCTCAGGTGGTATAACAACCCCGCCGCTCGCGGGACAAACAAGGAGGGCTGACACATGTCAAGAAGCCTTTTGTCTAAGACCTCGCGGATGGGTGACGTTAATCCAGTCGCAGGCGCAATCTTTGGAGCCGACAGCTATCAAGACGAGACTGCTTTGCAGGTCGGTGGAGCTGTCCCACAAATTCAGACAATCACGATCGGTGGTACGCCAGCGAACACCAACGTCTTGACTGTGAACATCGGCGAAGACGCGGGCTCGCTCGTCACGGCTTCTGTCACGTTGACGGCTGTTACAGCCGTAAGCACGACCACAGCAGCCGCTGCTCTGGTTGAGGCTATCAACGCCAAGATCGGCATCTCGAATCTGGTGTTTTCACAAAACCCAGCCGGAGCTACGATCATTGTTGCGGGTCGTCAGAAGGGCGCGTCAAAGACGTTCTCAATGACTGGCACTGCCACGGGTGGAGGCGCGACTTTGACGGTCAACGCGATCAGCACAACCGCCGCTGACGCGACCGTGATCCCCTTCGGAGTGATGACCGAGCGAAGCTCTGCGACGAAGGTCTCAGGCGTCTCGTTTGTTGGATCAGCCATCGGGACAGGGACTTACACAGCGCAGGTGAGCACAATCACCGCCGAAGGTGGAGACATCACCCTCGCCTCTGGCGACGTGCTGTATGCGACCATCACCGGTGACCTTGATGGTTCTGGCGTGAAGAGCTTCAGTGCTCAGACTGCATTCAGGACTAGCGCAGCCGCCACGCTCACCGCCTTTGTTGCCGCCCTTAATGGCGTGCTTCCAGCGAACAGCGTGCTCGCAGCCGTGTCGTCCAATGACATCACCTTCACGGGTGAAGTCGCAGGGCTCAGCTTCTCTGTTAGCGCGTCTTACGACGACGCAGGCGGGACGCCAGGGAGCTTCACTGTTGCCGCTACGACTCCAAACGCGATCCCCTTTGGCGGTGGCGTTTCTCTCAAGTCTCATACCATCGAGCAGGACGCCAACGGCGATAGCGAGTATGGCATGGGCGACACCTTCTCAGGTCTCACCGAGGGCAAGTGTTACGTGCTGGTTGACAGTGGCGTGACGATTGCCGAGGGCGAAGCCTGTTTCGTGAGAGTGACCGCTGTCAGCCCAGAGCAGGCCGGTGCTTTCTCAAACGTCTCAGATGGCGGTGACAACCTCCCGATCGGGTCCTTTGGTTTCAAGGGTATCTGGCTCGGTGGAAACATCACTGACATGAATGGTCAAAACGTCGCGCCGCTGTATCTCACACGCGCTTAATCAGGAGGGAAGCTAAATGCTTACCAGCAAACTTTTCAATCGCGGGAGCGACATCAGCAGCTTGATCGCAGGTATGCTGCCCCTCCCTGTCTGGCAATCAGTCCAGACCGCACGTGGCGACAGCAACGGCAACATCGCCGAAGAGCAGTTGACCTACATCATCGAGCAGGTTTACGAGCGGAGCGTCCCAGACCATCCTCTCCTCAACTTGATCAACTTCGACACCTCAGCGCCCGCTGGTGCTCAGGCCACGAAGTATTACACCGGTGAAGCTCGCGCTCGCTTCAAGCCAATGGGTCCGCAGTCGTCAGACTTTGACGTTGCAGACCTCGGCAAGAAGGCTATCGTGTGCCCCGTCGAGTCGTACTTCTCAGGCTATGAGGTGTGGTTGCGTGAAGCCGAAGCCCTCGCGATGAGCGGTGGTCAAGCTGTCCCACGTATGGCTCGCGCTGTCCTGATGGCATACCGTGACCTCCTCGTCTATCACTTCCTCGTTGGAGACTCCGACGCAGGGATTGACGGTATCCTGACGACTGACAAGATCACCAACAGCCGGCAATACAGCGACGCGAACAGGCTCTCAGCCTCTTCGACTGCTGATGACATCGCCACGCTCTTGACTGACTTGGCGTTCTCAATCCAGGACACCTCCGAGGACATCTACGGTGACGAAGGTGGCTACGCTCTCGCTGTACCTTCTCAGCTCTTCCGCAAGGCGGCGGGGACGTACTTCGGGACCGACAGCAACATCAGCGCCAAGGACCGCTTTGAGTTGACCACAGGGTTCTCCCTGATCGGCTTGAATCGCCTCAACTCTGTTGATGCTGACCTCGCTATGAGCGGCTCGGGCAACCTCTCAGCGGCTATCGCTGGCAAGTTCACCCCTGAGACTCACGCTAAGCAGTTGCCCAAAGCTCTTGAGCAACTCACCCCGCACATCGATCACGCCGGTCTTCGTACTGTCGTACCCTCGGTCTGCAACATCGGCGGGATTCACTTCTATGAGCCTCTCAGCTTCGCCACAGCGCGAAACATTTGGGAGACCACCTGATAACTCAGGGAACCGCTGAGGGCTCCTGATGGGGCTCTCAGCGCGTCACAGCAAGGAGGGATGAGATGGCGACACTTACCAGCGCGGATCTATTCGCGCAGTATCCAGAGCTGACGACCACGGATGCCGATAGCCTGATCAGAATCGGGACGTTTCTCGATATAGCTGAGCAGGTCATCGTCGTGGGGTTCAGCACAACGACGCAGCTCACACGCTGCCAGTTGGCAGTCGCTGCTCATCTCACCGCGCTGTCAAACAGCGACAATTGTGCGTCGTCTTCGGGCGCACGTTCTGGCGCTGTGACAGGCCGGACCCGTGGTTCTCGGTCTGTTCAATATGCAGCCCCCGACGTTAGCCAGGGCCTACGTGGTTTTCTGCTAGGGTCGACTCGATACGGGCAAATTGCAATGATGCTTCTCAGCGGAGCACGACATCGCCGAGGTGTTGTCTCGTGACTTTCAAGCTCTCACAGTCAGGCGCGGCAAGGATCGCGGGCAAGCTGTCAAAGCTGCAATCGGTTGCACTTCGTATGATCCGCGAGGTGTGGAAGGAAGCCAATGTTCGACACTCCCGCAAGTTTCTGAATAAGGTTATCCCGATTGACACTGGTCGAATGGCCGCATCATTCAGGGGCGAGACCGGCCCCGACCGCGAACTGATTGTTCAAGAGAAGCGGATGTCGATCAACTCCTTGGTGCCCTATGCCATCTATCAGTGGCACCGCGTAACGCCGGTGACAAAGCTGGACCTCAACTTCATCTTCACCGAGCCGATGACCATGAAGATCAACGACATTCTCGAAGGGAGGGAGTGAGATGGCGCTATTCCCACGCATAAGACTTCGGGCCTTGATGCTTCACGTCAGGGACACACTCAGGACGGGTATCAATGCGCAGATCAACGCCGCGCTCACTGAGTCGCCAGGCACGGCCCCCGCTTCAAATCTGGTCACGATAGCCGACACCACGACTCAGATTGAGCTAGGCGACCACCCTGATTATGAGCCGCTTTATTATCCGTCAATACGGATCGCCAACCCACGGATGCGCTTCGTACCCTTCACCTCCGCGACTGTCACTGATACAGAGGTAACGGTGCTTTTGGGTGTCTACACCGAAGAGGTCGCAGGGGCGAGCGAGTGTGCCGGTGACACGATAAAGAGCCTGAGTGAGACCACGCTTGACTTGTGCGAATGTATCAGGGCTTGTCTCGAAGAGGACTACGGGACGACGCTTTACGGCGACCGGCTCTTGTGTGTTGGCTACGAGCGCGTTGAGGCTCCACAGATTCCCGATTCCCCGTGTGTGATGCGTCTCAGGTATGAGATGACATTTCAAATAATGACACGCGCCAGACAATCAAAGGGCGCTACCACGTAAAGGAGTATTTACAATGGCTTATGAGCTATTTCCAGAAGCCCACGGTGCGATCCTCCGTGGTAAGCTAGAGACCACCTATGGCACAGACCCCACGGTTGCAGATGCCAACGTCTACAGGGCGCCGATTGATGCCAGCTTTGATAGCTTCAAGCGGAGCACAATCAGCAGGCAGACCCAGGCGGCATTTATCAGCGGTGTGAAGGCGAGCCCAGCGGTCGCAATGGGCGAGTACAGCATAGAGGCGGTACTTGACCACCATGCCCTCGCAGGCTCAACAGACCCCGACACCTACACCGACGTTCCAGAGGCTGACATCTGGCTACGTGCCGGTGGGTTTCAGGCGTCATATACAGCCGCCGCTGATTATGCGGGCATCAAGCCCGACTCTATTGTTCTTGCGGGTGGTGGCAATGACCGGATCCTAACGTACACATACAAGCCGAGGTCGACCTCAATAGGGCGCTCTTCGGCTCGCTGGAAGTACACCGAGATCGATGAGAGCGGTCAAGGGCTTGATCACATCATGGCGGGCGCTCGGCACGGCTGGACTTTGAACATGCCAGGCGGTGAGCATTGGACGCTGAGCTGTGACGGCAAGAGCCTCCCATCAGAGCCTACCAAAGTGGGATCGCCTACGCTCAACAGCACATTCAAGGACAATGACGCGATCGTCGGGCTTGGTGGCAACTATGCCATGACAAAGTTTCTCAGCACGGCCGCCACATACGGCAAGGCGAACGAGACCGATCCCGCGTCCAACATGCAGGCCTTCGTCTATAATATGAGCCTGAGCAGCAACTTGGAGGTTCAGGAGATCATAGCGCCGAATGGAGACTTCGGGGTCGCCCAGGTCCGCTATGTTGCCGGTGTCCCTCAACTCAAGTGCACGATTGATCAGATCATGTGGGATGATGACTGGGACCTTTACGCCTTCATGAACAACGCCAACGGGATCCGCATCACGTCGGCTTGTCCGCTTCCAGGCTCAACCACTAGCTTTGTCCTGTTCACCTTCACGGGTCAGATCGTCGACATCGCGAGAGGGTCAGATAATGGCTATCGCAATGTTGAGCTCACGCTTGACTACCTCTTCCCCGAGAACTCCGACGATGGCGGCTTGACTCCCAATTCTGGGATCACGCTGCAATACATCACGATCGTATAATTGGCTTCATTCAGGAGATACACCATGTCATCACTCATTCCCATTGACCTCGGCTCAGGCCGAACCGCGCACATCAAAGAAGAGACGCCTTACGGCGAGATTGAAGATGCTCGCTGGCTTGAAAAGCACTGGCTCAAGCAGTCGCCAGACCACGCAAAGGAGGCACGTCAGGCGATGTGTTTCCCGCTCGTGTGTGTCCACCGGTGGGAGGGGATGAGTGATGACTGGTCGTGGCCTGATATGATCACGCCGCTAAGTACAGATCAACCCGCGATTGATGCACGCTATCAGTCACTCAGGCGGCATGTCGGCATGAAGACGCTCACAAAGCTGATGAACGCCATCCAGTCAGCCATGCTTCCTGATGAGGTGCTAGAGGGAAACTGAGGGCGGCTATCCAGTACAGGGATCGCCACAGGAGCAGCCCTGAGCATGTCCGGTGGTTCCCGCTCTATCTGAGGCGGTACTTGCTCAAAGGGCGACACCCTCGGCACACTGCGAGGCTTACAGCGTCAGGGGTGGAGGTAGAGAGGCATCTTTACACAAACACCCCTGACGATGTCGACAGTGTGCTTTACTGGATGAGCCGCGCTTCTGAGTATGACTCGGGGCTCTATCCCGCGGGAGGAAGACGGGCGCAGTCTTTCAAGGCGATGCAATGCGCAGGCGTAATCGCTCATGAGGTCGGCGTCATGATGGCGAAGCACAACCAAGAGAGCGAGAGGAAGAGCTGATGGTGTTAGAAAAGATTGAGGTCCAGGGCTCGTTTCAGGACGGCATCTCAGCCGGCATACAGAAGACCATCGACAAGATGGCAGAGTTTCAGGTCTCCACCGATGCGGTCACTCAAGCCCTTGAGAGGCTGAACAAAGCCAAGGACAGGAACACCAAAGCGTCACAGTCAGCAGCGCAAGCCACAGCCGATCTCGTGACCTCCTGCAAAGAGTTGGAGGACATCACCAAAGAGCAGCGCGTCACCCTTCACAAGATAGAGATCCAGACTCAGAAGACCGGCGAGGCGTTCGTCAAAGCCGGTGAGTCAATCAATGACACCTTCTCAAATGAAGTCAGAGCACGGATTCAGAATGCTCTCGACACGATGGTCGAGTTCGGGGCGACGATTGATGACGTAGAGGCCGCCAGTCTAAAGCTCAGCAAAGCTCAGTTGACCGGCACGAGAGGTATGGCGCAGCAAGCCAACGTCTTGAGAACTCTTGCAGACGAGAGCGAGAACGCAGAGTTTGCGCTTGCCAATATGGGGCGAGCCACCGACATCGCAGCCAAGGCGGGCATCAAGCTAGAGGATGCAGGGCGTCAGCTCGGTATGGCGTTTCGGGGTGATGCGACCATTCTAAAGAACTTCGATGAGCAGGCGAAGAGAACCGCCGCCGCAATCGAAAAGATCAACGATCCAGCCCAGCGACAAAAGCTCATCATGGAAGAGTTAGAGCGCGCACAAAAGCGAGTAGGCGGGACTCTCGACAAGCTAAAGAACAACATGGCGACCGCAGATGCTAAACTTGCAAGGGTGAATCTCAGCGTCAAAAAGCTCGCTCTTGGCTTCGCTGGGCTTGGGGTGGCTGTCGTTTCGGTGTTTGGATTCAAGGCTCTCAAGGCGTACACGGATGGCTCTGAGAAGATGCGCAAGGCCAACAAGAAGATCCAAAAGTCAATCAAGGATTTAAAGTTTGCTCTAGGCCAAATTGTCGCTCAGGCGATCGGGCTCGGAGATGGTTTCAAGGGTGCTGACAAGGCCGTGGTTGGGCTCACAAAAACGCTACAAGAAAACCGTGTTCCGATTGCGCAAGCGATTCGAGATGTCGCGCACGTTTCCCTTATGGCGGCTCAGGCAATCACAATGCCGCTCAAGGGGCTCGCCTTGCTCTTCGCGACAGTGCAAGACGGATTCACGGAGCTTGCAAGGGCAGGGACGAAACTTGCTGAGGGTATGCTCCACATCTTTGTGACGTTTGGTAGGCTTAAAGAGAAGGTGCCAGGTATTGGGCTCTCTCCCGTCGAACTGAAAAACATCAAAGCCGCCGAAGATGCCATCAAGCAAATTCAGGCGACAAGTAAAAAGGTGAGGTTTTTTGACAGGACTCAAGGGCTTGTCGAGGACTTCGAGGCGGTTGAAAGGGCTATCGGCAAGATTGATGACCTCCTCAGCAAGCCGATCAAGCCCTTTAAGGTTGAGAAGAGGACGGACCCCAAAGGCAAAGGCAAAAAGACAGGCGACGGACTAGGCGGCTTGTCGGGCGCGTTTGAACTCACAGAACAATTCAACGAGAACATCGCAGCAGCCGAAGCAGCAAGCAAAGTCGCGGAGAAAAGCCGCAAGCTAGAGCAGGAGCTAATGTTGGGAGCATCACAGGCCGCGCAAGGTCTTGGCAATGCTCTCACAAGACTTGATGGGCTCGGTGAAAAGGTCAGGCAGCAGGTTGACCTCGCTCGCCAGATGAAAGAGGGCTACCGTGACGCAGGAGCAGCGTTGACTCAATTCGCCAACGGCGGTGTCACGCTGGCATCAAACAGCGTCTCAATGCTCTTTGAGAATCTCGCGTCTGGTCAAAGCGTGCTCGCCAATTTCGGGACGTTTCTGTTGCAGTCAATGGCCGACCTGCTCGGGCAGATGGGCCAATCCTTTATCATGCTAGGCGCTGGCGTGGCTCAGATTCAGACAGGGCTCTTGTCGCCAGGCACGCTGATTGCTATCGGGGTGGGTATGGTCGCTCTCTCAGGCGCTCTCAAGGGCTTCGCCGCAAGGTCACAAGCAGGAGGCTCGGCGAACTCAGCGGGAGGCGGGACAGCTCAAGCTTTGGAGCGATTCGGTCAACGTCTCTTCGACCGTGGCGACGCCGATCAAGGCCGCGAGATGACGATCAACATCGAGGGCCGGTCTATGCGCGGCTACCTGCTAGACGTTGCCGCCGATGGCGCCAGGCGCGGATCCGTACCACTGACACCGAGGAGGGTCTAAGATGCCAACCATTCCACAGATAGCGCACCCCGTGATAATCGCGGCTCCCGCTAGTGGCAATCACATCACCATCACATACACCGACACGAGCACAGAGACCGCCGATCTGGTCATTCCCGCGACGCCCTTCTTTATACAGGGAGACGGGGCGAGTACCGATCTGCTAGACGCGGTCAAGGACGCTCTTGACAGCGCGGCATCTGTCACCGCTTCAAGTGTGACGCTCTCATCGACGGCACAGAAGGTGATCATTGCAATCAACAGCTCGAAGACGGTGGCGTCTCTGACATTAGTTCAGGACGACTTCAAGCCGTATCATCTCGGCTTTGAGGTGACGACGACGGCAACGGTGATCTCGTCATTCACGACGGTGGCAGGCAACGAGACAGCGATCGGCTCATTCAGGCCGCCGTCAACGTGGTGTCCCTCAACGGAGGACTTCGGAGGACTCAGGACACGGCGTGACGTGATTGTCTCACAAGGTGCTGACGACGGGTCGGGTGTTGACGATGTGTACTCAGGACATCGCGTCAGTGCTCACAGAATCCCCGAGGTCTTCGGCGTGCTGATTAGGTCGACACTTGCCAGCGAAGCGAACCACGTGGCCAATGTGGGCAACCTGACGAGCGGAGACACAAACGCCGCGCTTGATTCGTGGCTCGTCTCGCTTCATGCTCTATTGGGTGGCGTCAGGCCAACGCTGAGATGGACACCTGACACCTCAACACGAGCGACGTATCGTGAGGTGCGGATCAACACAGCGGGACTCCTCGCAGGGGTTGAGGGGTGGATTGTCGAGACGAATGATGCGCCTCTGTTTCACGATCTGGAATTTGAACTGAGCGAGGTTTAAGGATGGCTTCTGACATCGTGTTCACAATCGAGGGTCTAGGTGTCGGGAGCACGCAGCGTCAGCTATACTTCGCCCGTGGCAACTCACCGGCATGGGACAGTTCAAGCGCGTGGGTTGAGAGCTGTTGGTCAAAGATGCCAGGCGAGATTGAGTCAAGCATTTCATTTCTCGATGGCGGGACGACGATCGGAGGTCTCACGCTTGAGGTCTTCGCTGAGGCCAAAGCGCAGCAAGGGCAGACTCTCGCCTCTATGCTGTACAATCAGACCCGCGTGTCAATCGGCACACTGCAAGCCGACATCACGAACACATCAGCGAGTATCTCTCTCGGTGCCACTGTCACAGGTCTCGCAGGGACACACATCTGCCTAGGCCGCGAGGTCATCCTACTAGTGTCTCACAGCGGGTCGGGCGTCTACGTGTGTACGCGTGGCAGGTGGGGCACGACAGCAAGCAATCACAGCGCGTCAGACTTTGCGGAGGTATTCAGCGCCCTCGCCGGCCCCGTGCTCAGATATCGCAAGGTCACGCTCTACAGGGTGGACCTTGACTCAGCGTCAGCATACTCCTCGCTTGAGCAGCTTGGCGTCTTCGTCATCTATGCAATTACAGCCCCCTCCCCTGAGATAATCAGGATCGAATGTGACAGCATGATCTCGATGGTCGAGAAGGGAACCATCCTGAACAACCTGTGGCGGTCGCCCGTCACCGAAGAGGACACGGACTTTCTCGGCATTACGCAGATGACCATGACCGACCGTCAAGACAGGCTGAGGTCGCCAACGTCAACAGCGACCTTCTCGATTGACGGTGAAGCGGTCATACAGCCAACCATCCAGTCGCAAGGCGGCAATCAATACCGCGTGCAAGGCTACACGGCGAGCGATATTGTCAGGACGCTTGACGCCTCGCCACGCGTGCAAGTGCTACCAGACCAACCCAAAGAAGGGTGGGAATGCTTTGTCTGCTCAGACGATGACGCCGACATTGACGCGCTCCCGTTGTCGCGGAATCTGTTAACCCTACTCTTGCAGTTGCTGACGACATCGCACAGCGGCACCAATGGCGATTATGACCTCGGCATCGAAGATCTCGGCATGGCGATCCCCTCGTCACTGATTGACGTCGCCAAGATCGAGCAGACACGGGCCGAGCTTGGCTCTTTGCTTGATCAAGACTTGATGGTGTTGGGTCTGGATGGCGAGCCGCTTGAAGTGTTCGGGTTCTTTAAGGAGGCGTTGCTACCTTACGGCGTGGTCATCTGTGACAGCGGTGGTCTCTTATCGGTGGCGTCGCTGTCAGACAACAACCCTGACGCGATCACAATCACAGAGACAGCCGACATATTAGGACCAGCGAGCACGCCACAGCGCGGAGCCCCTGCTCAGACTCGCAGAATGGACCTTGCAATGGACGCGATCAGCGTGTCCTTTATGGAGGTTCCAGGCTTTGACCCTGTCGTTGACACACTCGTAGACGGCGAGAGGAGGCGGCTGACAATCTATGGAGCCGATACACCGCGTGCGCTGTCGCTTCGGCATATCAAGTCAAGGGACCGGCTCATCAGCACGCTCTTGCCCTATCTGCAACGCTTCCACGATGATATCCCGCAGATCACTATCACCGTGCTTCGGACACGTGCGGCTGAGCTTGAGCTTGGCGATCTGATCAAGGTGACACACTCAAAGATCTACAGCGCCCTTGATGGCGTCCGAGGTGTGACCGATGAGCTGATGCTCATTACGTCCCGCGTGCTCTCGCTCGAAGAGAATACCATCACGCTGACATTGCTTGATGTGGGAGCCATCTACACACTGACATCTGTGATCGGTCCCTCAGCGGTTGTAGAGGCGGGGTCAAGCGGGACAACCATAAATATTGCGGAGGGCTTCGCTGACGGCGGTTTTCAGTCTGGACTTGTCAGCACCTATCCTCTTGATGTGTCGTCCTTTTCGGTGGGCGATGTCATCCAGCACTGCGACGAGCACGGGCTCAAGATTCAAGGTCTGACGGTGACGGGCTTCACAACCTCGCCCTCAAGCCTGATTGTCTCTTCGACACCCTCGCCGCTACCCGTAGCGGGTGACGTGATCAGGCTTGATCGGTACAGCCCAGCAGGCAACGCCAGCGCGAAGGAACGCTTCGCATATATTGCGGACACGAGCGGGACTCTCAACCCCACCGACAGCGGCAAGGAGTACACGCTATGACGGACTTCAAATACATTGACTCGACAGCATACGGCGCTGACTTCCCGCTTGACAGCTTTTTGATCAGGCGAAGTCACGAGAATATCAAAGCCGTGCGAGAGCACCGTGGCCGGCTCGGAGCTTTCAGCACGGGCACACTGGACACCTCGTCAGGCGCAGTCCTAAAGCCCCAGGTCTCAGGCTATCTACAGCGGTCCTTGATTCCTTTCTTGTGGCATCTCGCGCCAGGCGTCACAGAGATCAAGGTCGCAGTGAGACACCGTGTGACCACGTCGCGAGCTGCTAGTGGGTACGAGGTCAAGCTGTCGGCTTTTGCTGTCGAGCTGAGTCACCTTCTCGATGGGGATCCGCTTCCAGACGGCCAGACATCAGACCTGAGCGGAGGCGCTACATCGAGCACGACCACGACCTTGACGCTTGATGTGTCGTCGCTGTCAAAGGGCTGGATCGTCGTTTGCATTGGTGTGCTTTCAGGAGAGGCCGCAGCGGTGGAGATCACCAAGAGCAGCGGGACACACGGGCCTGATGTATACAGCGGCTACGGCGGGATGTTTCACGTGTGCGACCACAACGCCGATCTCGGCACGGCGCCCACGGTGATCGACCACTGGGGCCTCTTGGTTAAGGCGGCTTCGGGCGGCAAG
>Ga0213863_10002150_pt1 | contig 14124 bp, 10 predicted proteins | sample PICome_8_FD_160128 | JGI IMG/M metagenome (GOLD analysis project Ga0213863, IMG submission 160128) | Coastal seawater microbial communities near Pivers Island, North Carolina, United States - PICO497 | ecosystem: Environmental > Aquatic > Marine > Coastal | place: USA: North Carolina... | reverse complement strand
CCCCCGCTAACGGAAGGCTCCCAGGAGAGCTAGCCTCCTCGAGGCCGGCCGCCCCCCCCGCCTCCGACGGACCCACCCGGCCGGTCTCGCCGGTCCTATTCGTCCAGCACCAGGTCCAGCTGCACGGGCCGGTGATCGGAGATCAGGGGCTCGTCCAGGACCGACACCTGGGCGCCGGGGAAGGCGCCCACCGGGGCGATGAGGAAGTGGTCGATGGTCCGGTCCGGGGCGTCGGCGGGGAAGGTCGGTGCGGCGGGGCCCACGCGGCCGAAGGCGCTCCAGCCCTGGAGGAGCGCGAGGGTGCGGCTCTCCGGGACGTCGTTCAGGTCGCCGCCCAGGATCACCGGACCAGGCGCCTCCGGGCCCTCCCCGCCCTCGACGATCAGCGCCTCCAGCAACGCCCGCGCCTGGGCCACACGGCGCTCGTCGTCCGCCAGCCAGTCCAGGTGAGCGTTGGCCACGCGCAAGGGCGCGCCGTCGACCTCGAGCGTCACGACCAGGGCCGAGCGCGGCTCCCGCGTGCCGGCGGGGAGCGTGATCACCTCGGCCTCCATCACCCGCGGCGCTGCGAGGATCGCGAGACCATAGCGCCCCCCCTGGAAGTCCATGAAGGGCGCGAAGTGAGCGGTCATCCCCAGGCGCTCTCCGAGCACCGTCGCCTGATCCACCCCACCCGACCGTGATGCGTGTTCATCCACCTCCTGGAGCAGCACCACGTCCGCGCCGGTCGCCGCCAGGTAGTCCCCCACCCGCTCGAGGTCCAGGGTGCCGTCCATGCCGAGGCCGTGCTTGATGTTGTAGGACACCAGGCGAAGGGAGGCCGGAGGCGCCGGCGCAGGAGTCGGCCTGGAATCCGGCGCAGAACCAGGCGCCGAGCAGCTCGCCAGGAGGAGCATGGGGAGGAGGATTCTCATGGCCCCATCCTGCCCCGCCGATCGGGCCAGAGTCCAGCGCCGCGCCCTCCTTCAGCGCCGGGCCACTCGCCGCGCCGTGCCACGATCTCTGGCCGCGCGTACCCATCGGGTCCAAGGAGCAGCCAGGGCGCAGCCGGCTGTCCCCATGCCTCCTTCGCGCCCAGCTTCACGGACGCATCAGGTGTCAGACCCCAGCGCCCAGGAGCGCGAACCACCCGCGCCCGACAGAGCTCGTCGCTCTATCCCCCTCAGGGCGTGGGAGCCAAGGCGTGGCGCCACCCCCTACTCGATCGGGATCTGCACCTCGTTGCGCCGAAGGAACGGGATCGTCCACGGCGGGTCGTAGGCGGCCGACCGCGGGGCGTCCGTCGCAACGAGGCCCCTCTCCGACATCCACGCCCGCAGGCGTTCGGTCTGCTCCTCGATCTTCCTGGTCGAGCGGAGCCCCGAGTAGCGCACCACCGCGACCTTGCGGCCCGTTACACGGGCGAGCTCGACGTTGGGGTCCGTCGGCACGGGTAAGGTCTCCATGGTGTACTCGCGCGGCAGCACGAAGGTCTGAACCCAGGTGCCCTCGGCGGACTCCTCCTGGAAGACCGGGGTGGTCATCGCGATCGACTCGCTCTCCGATGCCCCCGACGACTTGAGCTCTTCCTGGAGCACCGGCGTGGTCATCGCGACGCTGTCGCGGGTGACGTTCTTGCCGAAGATGTAGCCCCCCAGGCGCCGGAAGGCGGCGCTGCCCGCCTCGCCCATGTCGCCCTTTGTGACCGTCCGCGCGACGAGCGCGTCCTCGTACTGGCGCACCTCGAACTTGCCGTCGTCGAGGAGAAGCTCGTACGCCGCCTCCTCGTAGCCAGAGCGGATACCGAAGATGGAGCCGCCCCCGAGCAAGCCCCCCACAAGCGCCGCACCGAGCGCCCCGAGGCCGAATTTGGTTCGTTTCTTCATGGAGAGTTCCCCCAGAGGGAGGTTCGCCGGAACACCAGACTAAGGGAGGGGGTGGACCGGGCGATGACCAGACCTGAGGTCCCGGAGCACCGCGCTGTAAGAGCTGAGATCTGGAGGGCCAGGGACCCGCGACCTGCGTGGGGCGGACGCGGTCGAAGGGGGGGCCGAGGCGGCGGCCGAGGGAGTCTTCCGCCTCCCTCGGCCTGGACCCGCTGGAGAATCTGGACACCGAGAGCCGGCCACGCGCCGGGCGCCCTCCGCCCACCAGAGCGCCTCTACCGAAGCCTTGACCGCGCCCTGTTCTTCAGCGCCCTCAGGGGCTGTCCAACGCTCCTGATCCCGTTGATCGTCGTGAGGAGGATCTTCTCGGCGCGGGAGAGGCCCTGCGGATGAAACTCGCCGATCAAACGGTAGAGGTGATAGCGCGTGACGATCTTCGCAATCTGCCAGACCGGGGAAGCCTCAAGGCCCCGGAGGGAGACCCTCTCGAAGTCCACCATCCCGAGCCGGCCGGAACTCGAGACGAGGAGGTCTCGAAGGGGCATGGCGTGCCGAGCGACGCCTCTGGCCAGCAGCCTATCGACGAGTCCGCGGAGCTGTACCAACTCGTCCTCACCGAGCGACGTCGGCGTACCGCCCGGGAGCCGCGTCATCTCCACCGTGAGGCTCTGCTCATCGAACGAGAGCAGCTGCGGGAACCCCTCCGAGCCAAGGAGCCGCTCCAGAGCGCGCCGCTCACAGGAGAAGCGGGCCTCGGCCTTGCGGCTCTGCTTGAAGGTCTTCCTGACCGTGGCCTCGTCGATCCGCACGAGCATCTTCCCCGTCTCGTAGACGCCGTCGCGGACCTGCTTGTGCTTCACCCTCAGAGCTTAACGGCATCGAATTCCGCCCGACCATCAGGCCAGGACGTATGCGAAGCAGGCCGCCACTCAGACCCGGCAACAGGCTGAAGCGTGGCGGCTTAGGGGGATCACGGGACCTCGCCCCATCGCTGACGGCGGACGCCTCGCCGCCCGAGCGGTGGCACGGAGAACTCTCTCCCGCTCGGCGCCCCGTGGCTGGCACCGCCTCTCACTCCTCCCCGGGCCACCGGTAGCTTCCCCCTGGCTCCGAACGTTAGCGGCTCTCGCGTGCCTCCGGGATCCGCACCGGCACGATGATGCCGCCCTCCGCTCCGCGGGCCTCCACTCGAGGCCTGCTCCGACCGAACCGCGGACGAAGCCCGACCCATTGGGCCCCCTTCGACGGCGACGTCGAGCGCCTCGGCGACCCTCGTAGCGGATCCCAACGAACCCTGAGCGCTTGAGATCCAACGAAGCTGACCGAGGCGGGGGCCGCGTTGAGCCCCGGGGCGGCGCTTGGAAGCGGCGTCCTCCCGATCCTCCATGTTCGACGTGGCGGCGTTGGAGAACCTGATCGACGGCTTGGAGACCAAGACCCGTTGGGGGCGTCTCCGGCGCCACATGCCTGAAGGCCGGCGAGCATCGGGTTCACCAGGCTTGGCATCACCTCCTGCGCTGGGGGGGGCACGGGCGGTGGCCGGTCCGGGGAGGCGGTGTCGTGGCTGTGGGCCTGCGCGCGTTCCCCAGGGGCCTTCGCCCCAGGGGAGTCAGACTCGCGACCGGACTGCAACTCCATGAGGAGTGCTGCAGAATCCGGGTCCCTCTCCACTGACCGGGCCCCTCTTCACTGAGAGGTCGCCCCAGGAGGTCATCGTCCCACAAGGAGGTTGCCGAGGCCGTGATCACCGACAACGACCCAGGAGGCCTCACTCCTCGAGCCTGTCCTCGATCTGCCCTCGCTGATCCATCTGGTCTCCAAGCTCGGTGCGCGGGGGGTCCGCGAGGAGGGCGTCCACGAGCTCGGGGACGGCCTCGCTGGCGCGGCCTCCGAAGAAGGCGTCCCGTGGATCCAGATTGTCTGGCTCCGCGAGCCCCTGGCAGGCGGTCCAGGCGCCGCTGGCCCGGGCGTAGCTGAGATAACCCGCGGCCGGGTAGACGGCGCCGCTGGTGCCGATGGCGATGAAGTGGGTCGCGCGAGCCACGGCGGCCTCAATCTCGGGGAGGTGGTAGGGCATCTCGCCGAACCACACCACGTCAGGCCGCAGGGGCGTCGCGCCGCAGTCGGGGCAGGGGACGAGGACCTCCTCATCCAGATGCTCACGGTCCACGGGCCGGCTCCCGCACACCTCACAGCGCAACCGGGAGAGTTCTCCGTGCATGGGGAGGACGGTGGACCCGGCCCGCTGGTGCAGGTCGTCCACGTTCTGGGTCACCAGGGTGAAGCCCTCGCCCCGGCCTGCGAGCTCGCGCTCCAGGCGTACCAGCGCCAGGTGCGCGGCATTGGGTTCCACCGCCGCGAGGTTCTGGCGACGCAGCTGGTAGAAGCGCCACACCAACCCGCGGTTGGTCTCCCAGGCCTCCGGGGTCGCCACCTCCTCGAAGCGATGGCCCTCCCAGAGGCCGCCCGCGTCCCGGTAGGTGTCCACGCCGGAGTCCGCCGAGATCCCGGCGCCGGTCAGGACCACCACGTGGCGCTGCGCACCCTCGTCCCCCATCACGCCGCCGTCACGCTCCCGGCGCGCCCAGGACGCGCCGCAGGTCGCCAAGGTCCAGGTTGCCTCCGCAGACCACCACGCAGTCCCTGCGGCCGTCCGCTGGCCGGGGGTCCCGGGCCCACACCGCGAGCGCCACCGCCGCTGCGCCCTCGGCGAGGATCCGCTCCTCGCCCAGGAGGCGCAAGAGCCCGGCCTCGATCTCCTCCTCATCCACCAGCTCCCAGCGGTCCACGAAGTCCCGGCAGGGCGGGAAGGTCACCGAGCCCTCCTCGAGGCCACCGGCCGTCGCGAGGGAGAGGGTCGGGAGGTGCTCGGTCTCGACGATCTCTCCGGCCGCCACCGAGGCGTGCATCGGGTGGCTGGCCCGGGGCGAGCAGCCGATGACCTCGACCTCTGGCGCCACGTGCTTCAGCACCGCCGAGACCCCGCCGATCAAGCCGCCGCCGCCCACGGCGATGTACACGCGGCGAAGCGTGGGCAGGTGCTGGAGGAGCTCGACGCCGAGTGAGCCCTGCCCCGCCATCACCACCGCGTCGTTGTAGGGCGAGACGAAGGTCTCCCCCGAAGCGTCGGCCCGGATCCGGGCGGCCGCCTCGGCCTCTCCGCATTCGGTTCCCGATCGCACGACGCTGGCGCCCCGTGACGTGATCGCCTGCGCCCGCCCCTCTGGTGTGGGCTCGGGGATCAGCACCGTCGCGGCGACGCCGGTGAGCGACGCCGCCTGGGCCACCGCCGCGCCGTGGTTCCCCGTGGAGGCGGCGACGACGCCGCGACCGCGCTCCTCCTCGGAGAGAAGCTGGAGCCGGTGCATGGCGCCTCGAATCTTGAACGAGCCCGTGGGCAGGGCCGACTCCATCTTCAGGAGGAGGCCGCCGCTCGGGTCGAGGCCCAGGGCCTCGCGCATGGGCGAGGCGTCAAAGTGGCGACGCAGGCCGGCGGCGGCCTGGACGCTCTGCTCGTACATGGTGCGGGCGAGATCTTCCTTGGTCGGTGCGGAGCTCATGCGAGCCGCATCATGCCCGATCCAAGGCGGGCGCGCCCACCGGGGCATCCTCGGGGGAATCCTCGGGACCCGGGCCCTGAGGTCGCTCGCCGGAGCCACCGGCCTCCGCTCGCCCTCCGCGCAGGAACAGCCGCCGGCCCACCGAGATGAGGTCCTCGAGCACCACGTAGGCTGCGGGCACCAGGATCAGGATCAGCACCGTCGCCACCGCGAGCCCGAAGAAGATGCTGATGGCCATCGGCTGTAGAAAGCGTGCCTGGCCCGACACGAAGAAGGTCAGGGGCAGCAGGCCCAGCATCGTGGTCACCGACGTCAGGACGATCGGCCGGAAGCGCAGGCGGCCGGAGTCCTTGACCGCCTCGAGCATGGGCACCCCGCGGCGGCGCCGCTGGCCGATGAAGTCCACCAGGATGAGGCTGTCGTTCACCACGACGCCGGCGAGCGCCAGCAGCCCGATGAGCGACATCAGCGTGATCGAGCGGTCCATGATCGCGTGCCCGAGCACCATCCCCACGCCCGCGAAGGGGATGATGAACATGATCACCATGGGCTGCAGGAAGCTCTGGAAGAGCGTCCCGAGGATCAGGTAGATGAGCAGCCCGGAGAGCAGGGCCGCCGACCACAGCCCCGCCATGGACTTGGCCGTCTCGTCGGCCTGGCCCCGGAGCTTGAAGGACTCACCGGGCCCCATGGACTCGTCCGCCGCCAGCTCGACCCCGAGCGTGCGCAGGATCCGCGCCGAGTTCCCCTCGGTCTCCTCCACGTCGGCGCTCACCACCACCGCGCGCACGCGGTCCTCGTGGCCCACGGAGGAGGGGCCTCGCCCGATCTCGGCGTCCGCGACGGTGCGCAGGGGAACACGTTGGGCCGGCCCGCCGCCTCGCGCGGGCAGCGTCACCTCCATGCGCTCCAGCGCCCCGACGACGCTGCGCTCCGACTCGGGGTACTTGAGCACCACCTCGACCTCGTCCGGCCCCCGGCGAAGCGAGGCGACCTCGCGGCCCTCGAAGGCCACGCGCAGCTCCATGGCGAGCCCCGCCTCGGTCAGGCCCGCGAGGCGGCCCTGCTCGTTCGGTACCAGCTCCACCCGCCCCTTGCCGCTGTCCAGGTCGGTGCGTACGTCACGGACGCCCGCGAAGCGCCCGAGGCGAACCGCCAGCTCGTCCGCCCGCACCCGGAGGCGGTCGAGGTCCGGGCCGCTCAGGGCGACCTCCACGGCGCGCCCCGCCGGCCCCGTCTGGGGCTGGCCGATCTCGTAGCTCTCCACGAGCGCGGGCAGCGCGGCGAGCTCGGCTCGGAGCGCCTCGATGATCTCGGCCGTGGTCCGCGTGCGCCCCTCCCCCTCTCGCAGCTCGACCCACACCTGCCCCAGGTGCGGCCCGATCTCGAACTCGGAGACCTTCGACGCGGCCACCCCCAGCAGGGTGTGCTTGGAGAGCACCTCGCCGGCGCCGCTCTTGTCCACCATCCCCTCGACCGCCTGGCACAGCTCCTCGGTGTCGTCGAGGTTGGCGCTCGGATCGAGGCGCAGGGACACGAAGAAGAGCTGGCTCTCGAACTGGTCGAAGAGCACGAAGGGGATGCGCGTCACGCCCACGGCGCCCACCACGGCGCCCACCGCGAGGGCGAAGCTCAGGGTCGCGTAGCGCCAGCGGAGAGCGCCGGCCAGGAGGCGCGTGTAGGCGTCCTGCAGCGGGCTGTACCAGCGGCGCACGGAGCCGCCGCCGCTCCGGATCTGCGCCTGCATGCGGGCCACTGCCCGCTTGGAGGTCCAGTGGGCAAGGTGCGAGGGGAGGATCGTGAAGGCCTCCACCAGGGAGACCACGAGGCACGCGGTGACCACGATGGGGAGCGGCCGGAGGAACATGCCCGTGGATCCGGGGAGCAGCAGGATCGGCAAGAAGGCCGCGATGCTGGTCATGATGGTCGCGATCACGGCGCGCCCGACCTCGGCGGTCCCCTCCACCGCCGCCACCTCGGGGGAATCCCCCTCCTCCATGCGCCGGTAGACGTTCTCGCCCACGACGATGGCGTCATCCACGATCATGCCGAGCACGACGATCAGGGCGAACATGGTGATCATGTTCATGGTCACCCCCACCGCGCCGGAGACGAGGATGCCGCCGAGGAATGCCAGCGGGATCCCGAGCGCGGTGACCAGCGCCACCCGCGGGCTCAGGAACAGGAGCAGCGCGAGCAGCACCAGCCCCGCGCCCACCAACCCCGACTCGTACATGGTCCGCAGGCGATTGCGGACGTAGATGGAGAGGTCGCTGTTGGTCCCGATAGCCACACCGGGCTGCATCGAGTCCGAGCGGCCGCCCACGTGATCGAGCACCGTGCGCGCCACGTCGATGGCGTCGGCGCCCTCGTCCTTGTTGACCTGCATGTGCACGCAGGGGTGTCCGTTGAATCGGCCTCGCGACGAGCCGCGGGACGAGGCCTCCGTGAGCCGCGCGATCCGCCCGAGGGTGACCGTCGCGCCTCCGGGGGACGACGCCACCGGCAAGGCCTCCAGGTCACGACCCCACTGGACGTCGCCGCCCACGCGCAGGAGCCGCTGGCGCTCATCCACCTCCAGGCTGCCCAGCGGCGCCTCCGCGAGACGGCCGCGGATGGCCGCCTCCACCACGTCCAGAGTGAGCCCGTGCCGGTCGAGCTCCTCGGGCACCACCTCGACCCAGATCTGCGGCTCGATCAGTCCCGTGGAGACGACCGAGGACACTCCGGGGAGCGCCTCCAGCGCTCGCGCCTCTTCCTCGGCCACCCGCTTCAGCACCAGGTCGTCCGCGGAGCCGTAGATGAACACCGCGATGACCGGGAAGCGGTTCTCCACCTCGAAGAGGAGGGGATCCTCGACGTCGCCGGGGAGGCTCACATCGCCGCCGCGCACCCGGTCCCGAGCGTCCGAGAGCACCTTGCTGATGCTCGCCCCATCCGCCAACGTCAGATTGACCCGCGACACGCCCTCGCGACTCACCGAGCGCATCTCGTCCACGCCTTCGAGACCATCGAGGGCGTCCTCGATGGGCGCAGTCACGAGGCGCTCGACGTCCACTGGAGATGCACCGGGGTACACCGAGAACACCTCCACGGCCTCCAGGGAGAAGTCCGGGAAGACCTCGCGGGGCATCCCCCGATACACAACGAACCCGCTGACGATCAGCGCGATCATCGCCAGGTTTGCGCCCACCGGCCCGCGCACGGCCAGGCTGGCCAGCCAGCGGATCATCGGGCCTTGCCCCCAAGATCCCCGGAGCCTCCAGAGCCCATCGGGCCCCCGGAGCTGTCGAATGCCCCGGCGCCCTCCGACGCCGAGCCGGCGCCCTGGTCCGCCCTGACGATCTGCACGAGCGCGCCGTCACCCACCAACTGGATCGAGGAGGCCACGACCCGGTCACCGGCTTCGAGTCCAGCCCGGATCACCCGCCCTCCGTCGTACCCCCCAGGAGCGAGCGTAAGGGCGCGCTCCTCCACCCGCGCGGTTCCCTCTGGGTAGGCCCCAACAAGGACGTACGCCACGGGGCCGCCGCCGCGAAAGGCGATGCAGCGCTCGTCCAGCCAGATCGCATCCGGCAGAGGGGCGCCGCGCAGGGTCACCCCCGCTGCCGAGCCCGAGGGCAGGCCCTCCGCACCGTCAAACAGCGCCTCGACGACGACCGACCGGGTGATGGGCTGAACCTCGGCCCCCACGGCGGTGACCGTCCCCTGGAGGATCAACCCGGGCCGGGACAGCGGCGCCGCCGTGGCCTCGGAGCCCGGTCCGACCGAGGCCACATCGTCCTCGTGGACCTCGGCGACGAGCCTCAGGCTCCCCACGTCCACCAACGTCCCGACCGGGACTCCCGGTGCTAACACCTGCCCGACCTCGGGCGGCGTCCCTCCCGGCACCCCGGGGACGAACCGGCCCTCGAAGGGGGCCCGAACCGTGCACCGATCGAGCCGCGACTCCAGCAGGGCCAACTGCTCCGACCTGAGCTGGACCTCCAGCCCCCCTGCCGTCACGGCGGCGCCAGCGGCCTCGAGGCGCGCGCGCCCCTCCTCCACGGACCCCGCCGCCGCCAACGTCTGCTTCCGCGCGAGGTCATAGCGGGCCTGCTCCACGCCGCTACCCTCCACAAGAGCCTTCCAGCGCTGCTCCTCGGAGCGGAGCAGCTCCAGCGTCTCCTCGGCCAGGCGCAACGCGGCCTCGGCGCGGGCCCGGTCGCTGCGGGCGGCCTCAGCCCCCGCCTCGGCCAGCTGAATGGCGGTCCGCTGGGCCATGATCTGAAGCTCGACCTCCTCGCTGGCCACCCGGAGCAGGAGAGCCCCCTCGGGGATCCGCTGGCCAGGGCGCAGCGAGGGGTGGAGCGCGGCAATCCGCCCCCCCAGCTCGCTGGAGACCAGGAATCGGCGGGAGGCCGAGAGCGTCCCCTGGAGCTCGACGGTGCGGGGAACCGGGCCCCGGATCACGTCCACGAACTCCACCGGAACGGGCCGTGGGCCCGGAAGCTCCCGCTCCGGGGCTGCGGGACGGCCCTGGACGATCTTGAGGGCCGTCCAGCCGCCGGCGGCCACCAGGGCGACCGCGATGAGGATCTGGGTGAGGGTTCGAAGCATGGGTCAGGTACGGGTTCCTTCGGCGCTACTGGACTCAGCGACGCGCGACGGTTCCAATCTTCGCCCCGATCTTCTCGTCTCGGGCCCCCCTGGGCCCAGATCTCACCCGGTGGCCCCTGGGCCGCCATCAACTCCAGACGACGCCCTCGAAGGGCCCCGACTGTCTTGCAGCTCGAAGTCGACACCTCCACCGCGGCCACCGCCAAGGTCGCCATCACCGTCCCCTCCGACGAGTTCCAGCAGGAGGTCCAGAGCGGTCTTCGCAACGCCTCGCAGCATGTGAACATGAAGGGCTTCCGCCCGGGGAAGGTCCCCATGGCGGTGCTCGAGAAGAAGTTCGGCGACGGCATCCGCCGCGAGGTGAAGGAGTCCTTCGTGCAGCGCGGCTACGGCCAGGCCATGGAGGAGCATGGGCTCAAGCCCATGGCGCACCCCCGGCTCAACCCCGCCGAGCTCGACCTCGCCGACGACGGATCCTTCGTGGTGGAGTTCGAGGTGCCCCTGCGGCCGGACTTCGACCTGCCCGACTACAAGGGCCTCTCGATCACCAGCGAGCTGGAGCCCGTCATGGATGAGCAGATCGACACCACGATCGGCGAGATCCGGGAGCAGCAGTCCACCCCCGAGGCGGCCGGCGACGATGGCATCGACGAGAAGGGCTTCGTCATCGGCAACCTCTCCTTCATGGAGGGTGAAGAGAAGGTCTTCGACCGCGAGGGCATGCGCCTGAACGCCATGAGCGTGCCCCCCGGCGTCGACGGTGAGGCCTTCGCAGAGGGTCTCAAGGGCGCCAAGGAAGGCGATCAGTTGACCTTCCCGATGACCATCCCGGACTTCGTCGAGAACGAGGAGGCCCGCGGCAAGGAGGGCACCTGCATGCTCGACGTCCAGCAGGCCATGAACCTCACCCCGCCGTCCGATGAGGACCTGTTCGCCATCCTCGGCGATGAGGTCAGCGACATGGACGGGCTGCGGGCCTTCGTTTCGGCGCGCCTCGGCGAGGGCGCCGAGGAGCGCGAGAACAACCGTCAGGAGTCCGCGCTCCTCGACCAGGTGCTCGAGCAGTGCCAGTTCGATCTGCCCCAGGCCATGCTCGAGCAGCAGATCCAGGCGCGCCTCAACCAGCTCGCCCAGGAGCTTGCCGGCAACGGCACGTCCGAGGAGGACGTCCAGAAGGCCCAGGAAGAGCAGCGTCCCACCGCCGAAGCCGAAGCCGCCAAGGGCATGCGAGCCCTGCTGGTGGTCGAGTCCATTGGCGAGAAGGAGGAGCTCCTGGTGACCAACCCGGACCTCGAGACGGAGCTGGCGGCTATCGCGGGCCGAAACCAGACCACCATCGAGGAGGTCAAGGAGTACTACGAGCAGAACAACCTCGGCCAGCAGCTGGCGATCGAGATCCTGGAGAAGAAGGTGCGCAGGTTCCTCCGGGAGAGCGCCGATATCCAGAGTCCGGCCTGAGCGTCCGGGCGCCCGAGCGGCGTCCGATCCGTGGCTCCTCAAGCGAGGGGCCAGGGCCCACCCACCATCTTCGCTTGAATCTGCGCCCCCCAACCTCTAGAGAAGGCGTCATGCAGAACTACTACCCGGTCCCGTTTGTCATCGAGAAGACCGGTCGAGGCGAGCGGCAGTACGACATTTACTCCCGCCTCCTCGAGGATCGAATCATCTTCCTCGGCACCGCCATTGACGACAACGTCGCCAACGCGGTCATGGCCCAGCTGCTCTTCCTAGACAAGACCGGCCGGAACCAGGACATCAAGATGTACATCAACTCGCCCGGCGGTTCCGTGACCGCGGGCCTGGCGATCTACGACACGATGCAACTGGTCGAGCCCAGCATCCAGACCTACTGCCTCGGGCAGGCGGCCTCCATGGGTGCGGTGCTCCTCTCCGGCGGCGCCAAGGGCAAGCGCTTCGCGCTCCCGCACAGTCGCGTCATGATCCACCAGCCCCACGGCGGGATGGGCGGCACCGCGCTCGACATGGAGATCCAGGTGCAGGAGATCCTCAAGATGAAGAAGCAGCTTGAGGGCATCATGGCCCATCACGCAGGGCGCAGCGCCGAGGACCTCTCTGAGGCCTGCGAGCGAGACAACTTCATGTCTCCAGAAGAGGCAAAGGACTTCGGGCTCATCGACCACATCGTCGCCCGCATTGAGGACGGCCCCGAGGCCACCTCTACCGAGGAATGAGCGGGGGGCGCTGATTCAAAACGGCGCCCTTGCCCAACCGAATTTGCCCATCGCGGGAATCGCTGAACTCACGCAGGGACGCGGTCACCTGAAACGCCGATCTAACCGGGAGCGCGCGGCACTCGCCGCGGCTCCCTTTCTCATGTTGGTCCTGTTCGCATCCACGCAGGGCAATAGACTTCGTTCATGAGTTCTTCACGACGCACCGGCCGCCAGGTCGAACGCTGCACCTTCTGCGAGAAGCCCCGTCACCAGGTCACCTCGTTGATCGCGGGTCCGCCGGGGGTCTACATCTGCAATGAGTGCATCGAGATCTGTAACTCGATCCTGCAGGAGGAGCAGCGCCGTAACCCCGCTTCGGGCGAAGCGGCCGAGACACCCGCGGCGCCGGCCACAGCCGCGGCTTCCGGCGGAGCGCTCGACCGAGACCGCCTGCCCACCCCGATCGAGATCGCGCGCAGCCTCGACGAGTACGTCGTGGGTCAACACCGTGCGAAGAAGGTCCTCTCCGTCGCGGTCTATAACCACTACAACCGTCTCCAGCGCCAGGGCCAGGTCGACAACTCGGCCACCGCCGATGTGGAGATCGAGAAGTCCAACGTCCTGCTTGTGGGCCCCACGGGGTCGGGCAAGACCCTGCTCGCCAGGACGATGGCGCGCATGCTGGACGTCCCCTTCGCCATGGCCGACGCCACGACGCTCACCGAGGCGGGCTACGTCGGCGAGGACGTTGAGAACATCCTGCTGAAGCTCCTTCAGTCCGCCGACTTCGACGTGGAGCGCGCCCAGCAGGGCATCATCTACATCGACGAGATCGACAAGATCGGCCGCACGACGGGGAACGTCTCTATTACCCGGGACGTCTCCGGCGAGGGCGTGCAGCAGGCGCTGCTGAAGATCCTGGAGGGCACGGTCGCCAGCGTCCCGCCCCAGGGCGGACGCAAGCACCCCGAGCAGTCCTACATCCAACTCGACACCGCGAACATCTTGTTCGTCGTCGGGGGCACGTTCTCCGGGGTCGAAGAGATCATCGGCCGCCGAGTGGGCCAGTCGGTCATTGGCTTCGGCCGTGAGCAGCTCTCGGATAGCGCGCTCGAGGACGCCCGCAAGAAGTCGGTCGCCCCCATGGCGCCGGCCAACCTGCCGTCCTTCGACGAGTATGGGGCCCGGGACGAGTACGTCCGGTTCCTCCTGCCGAAGGACCTGATGGAGTTCGGCCTGATCCCCGAATTCATCGGGCGCCTGCCGATCATCGCCACCCTGGACACCCTCCGCCGGGAGGAGCTTGTCCGGATCCTGGTCGAGCCGAAGAACGCCCTGGTGCGCCAGTACCAGAAGCACTTCGAGATCAACGGCAAGGAGCTGGTCTTCGACGAGTCCGGCCTCAAGGCCATCGCCGACCTCGCCATCGAGCGCGAGACCGGGGTGCGTGCCCTGCGCTCGATCCTGGAATCGTTGCTGCTGGACCTTCAATACGAGCTCCCCTGCCGCAAGGACACCGACACCTTCACGGTCAATGAGGGGGTCGTCCGGGGTGAGATCCAGCTCGCGCGAGGCCTGACCTCGGCTGATGTGGATGCCGAGGACGAGCTTGAGAAGCCGGCCGAGGAGCCGGCTGCGACCGACGATGAGGGCGACGGCGAGGCCGCGCCCGAGCGCGAGAGCGCCTGAGCCCGGCGCGCCCCCTAGCGGGCGTGAGTTCGCGGAGTTGGCCAGAAGCTGCGCCCCGATGGGGCACAGCCCGGCCTCCGTTGTCGCTATGATCCGCCCCATGAATGGCGGGACAGGAGAGCAGCTGAGGATCAGGTATCACCGGGACTTCGACGGGATGGTGTCGGGCGCCGTCCTCGCGCACATCCTGATGGAGCAGGGTGAGAAGCCCCTCCTGAAGAGCGTCAACTACGACGA
>Ga0213863_10002144_pt1 | contig 14138 bp, 11 predicted proteins | sample PICome_8_FD_160128 | JGI IMG/M metagenome (GOLD analysis project Ga0213863, IMG submission 160128) | Coastal seawater microbial communities near Pivers Island, North Carolina, United States - PICO497 | ecosystem: Environmental > Aquatic > Marine > Coastal | place: USA: North Carolina... | reverse complement strand
AGTTACATTTCCAAGTGACGTAGCTAAGAATAGGTATGCCAATTATTCATTAAATTTAAATAATATCTTTTTAAATTTTAAATTTATTTATTTTTTTTTAATATTCATTTTTATTTTAATTATTAAGGATATTGTAAGAAAAAAAAAAATTAATGAAAAAAAGTTAAATTATTTTTTTATAATAATTATTTATACAATTTCTTTGGTACATCATCAAATTTTTACACAAAATCAAATTTTTATTTTTTTTATAATTCCTATTTTATGTGCTTTTTCAATATACCTTACTAAAAATATGGAACTTAAGAAAAAAACTTTGTTTAAAATAGCTTTAATAATAGTTTGTATTTTTTCGACTTGGAAATATCATGAAAGATTTAATATTGACCGTAAATTTCATGAATTAACAAATACTAATTTAAATGATGCATTACAAATTGAATTCAAAAAAGATTTTTTTCAAGGTTTGAATTGGATAAGCCCAAGCTTTCAAAATCCAAAAGAAGAACTCAAAATAATAAGAGAATTTTATTCTGAATTAAAAGCTGATAAAAGTAGAAAAATTTTATTAACAAATTATTTATTCTTTTCTTCGTTATTAAATGAAAAATTATATTCTCCAAGCAGAACATATGATAAAATTTCATATCCACAAATTGGTAACAAATATTTTGATAAGTATAAATTGTATTTCAAAAATAACATTAAAAGAAATAAAATTAAAAATATTTATATCTTCTTTACAGAAACTAAAATTGATAAAAACTTTCTTAAAATACTTGTTTTAGATTATCTACCTAATGATTGTTATAATGTTAAGCACATAAATGATTATATTAAAAAAATTCAAATAAATAATTGTCAATATTTACAGTCATGAACTATAAAAAAATTAAATTTAAAAATATAAAAAAAAAATTAAAAAAAAAAGATTTAAAAGAATTAATTTTAATTATTAGATCAGAAAATAAATCCTCAATTTTATCAAAATTAAATAATAAAAATCTTATAATTTATATTAATGAAGTAATTGAAGCAAAACAGTTAGACTTATTTATTGCATATAATAAAAAAATAATTGGGTATGCAATTACATCAAATAAGCCAATTTACTTAACTGCTAACTTTAAAAAATATCAATATCTTTTTTTAATTAATTTAATTTTAAAATTGAAAATTTCAACAATTTTAAATTTAATTTTTTTAAAACTAAATATAGATAATTTATTAATATCTAGACAAAATAGAGATATTTTTGAAAATTCCTTAAATTTAAACTTACTGGCAATAACAAAGGATTATCAATCAAAAGGTTTAGGAAAAAAGTTAATGGAGTACGTAATTAAAAATAAAAAAAATAAAAATAATAAATGTTTGTCATGTGAAACCGATACAAAAAGAGCATTAATGTTTTACAAAAAAAAACTTAATTTTAAATATTTAGGGAAAAAAATTAGAATTCCTAAACTGATGAATATTTTAATTAAAAAAATATAAGATTAAATTCTACTTTTTTATAAATTTCATTCTTTGATTATATTCTCCAGGCATTGAATAGAAAAAAGTAAAAATTAAAGTCAAATTAAACAAAATAATAGCACTCAAACCTGGGTATAATAAAAAAGTAATACTTTCTTTAAGGTAAATTAAAATATTTGCATAAAATGTTGATGATAAGATAATTCTTGGAAAAAAAGGAATATTTACTCTAAGGGCATGTATAAATAATCCAATAAAAGACAACTTAGACTTTCCAAAAAATCTTTTTTTTCTTTCGGCTTCTACTTTAATAACATCACAATTTTTAGCAACGCATGAGGAAAAAGCAAACCAAGAATTATTATTTGATAAAATTTTGTTAAGATTCCTGGAGTCAAAAGAAGAATAATTTCCAAAATTTATCCACTTGAATGAAAAAGTAAAGGTGATAATTTTGTGCAATAAGTAAAAAAAAATAAAAATATTTCCTTCTCTCCTTTTAGAACGCGAAGATACAACTATTTTATCTTTATTACTCTCTGCAATTTTTATCATATCTAAAAATTTATTAAAGTCATCTTCCCCATCAGAATCTAAGATTGTTATAATGGATCTTTTTTTTAATGAATTTAAATAAGATAAGCCAATAGAAATTGCTTTTTGACTACCTAAATTTTTATTTAACTTTAGTAATTTTACTTTTTTAATATTTTTTAATTTTTTAATATTAAGTTGGGGTGATACAGTAGAATTATCATCTACAACTACAATTTCAATCTTTTTAGGAAATTTTTTAAGCTTTATATTTATTAAGGTAAGAAGTTTTTGTAATGACTTCCAGTCGTTGTAAAGTGGTAATAAAAGAATATAATTTTGCAATGTTATAATTAATTAACTTTTAGGTCTTTTTTAATTTTATTAAGAAAATTATTTATCAATTGAGCATCTTCGATAGATATATAATTTTCTTTTGTAAGAGAATTTCTAATTTCATCTTTTATTTTAGATTTTATATACTCTACATTTTCTTTTGATTTTATAAATTCAATTTTGGATTCTATCTGATTGATAGTTTTACCAATTGTAATTTTATATAAAACAAAAAAAACTACAAAAAATATTAAAATTTTATATATAAAAGTTTTCATTTAATTTTTCTATATACCTCGTATATCGTAGCTCCATCAATATTTAATTCTTTATATTTTTTAAAATTAGAGGGAATATCATATTTTTTATTATACCTCTTATCAACATCAGAAATACGATTTGTATAAAGAAGGTCAGCAGTATGATTTTGTCTAATTTCTACGATTTTAACATTATTAATTTTTTTTTCATCTAAAAGTTCTAGCATTCTCCAAATTGGATACCAGGAAGAAACCCCAATTTTAATTTTCATATTTTCCGACTCTTCATTCAAAACTTCATTCAGAAATTTTATTGAAGAAAGTCCTGTATAATCAACTTCAACATTATTTTTTATAATTTTTGGAACTAAAGCATTAAAATAAAATGATTGATATGGATGATACAATATTATTCTAAATGATGTAAAAATGACAAAAAAGATTAAAATTAAATTTAAGTAAATTTTCTTAGCTCCGGTAATTTTTTTTTTATTAAATAAAAAATTTAGGTCATAAATGCAAAAATATATAATAAAAAAATATAAAAAATAGCCAATTCTCCAACTATTATACAGTTTTATATTAAAAAAAATTAATCCGAAAAGGATTGCTAAAAAGTTAAAAAGTATAAAAAAGTCTTTCATTTCATTTTTGCTTCTCCAGAAATCAGGATATAAATTATTTTCATTAAAATTAATCAGTCTTGAAAAAAATCTTTTAGTTACAATAAAAAAACCATGAAAAAAAAGTAGTAAATGCAATACTGGTGTTGAAATTAACATCCAAAAAGGAAGATAATAATATGGAAGTCGATCTGATTCATAATAACTTCCTCCAAAAAAAACTTTTGCATTGAAATAATCATCTAAAATTTTAAAATAACCTAAAAAATTTGATAAAGAGTTTTCCCATAATAATGGCCAAACTAATATTAAAGATATTATAAAAGAAGATGTTATTAACAAAACATTATTAATATGTGTTTTATAGTTTTCTTTTTTTACAAGAAGCAATTGGATAACAATAAGTGATATTGGTAAAAAGACACCAAATAATCTTATAGATGTTGCTATTGCTGAAAAAAAACAAAATAAGAAAATATTTCTTTTATAATTATTATCTAATATTTTGAAACAGAAGTATGTCGATATAATAGTAAAACTAAGAAAAATAATATCTTTATTATTTTGAAAACTATCACCAAATACCCTTGGTGTAATGAATAGTAGTAGAATCCCAAAAATAGCAATGTAATCACTATTAAACCTGTCTAACAAAATTTTATACAAAAAAATTAGACCAGTAAAAAAATATAAGAAAATGAGAAAATGTCTTGCTTGATAATAATCAATTGGACGCTCTAGTTTAAATAGAATTTCAATAATCGCAGCCGGAACATCAAATACAATTCCATATTTATTATAATAATCAATTTCAGATAGTGTAAAACCCTGAATACTTGTTAGTTTATCATTGGCTAAAATTGAAATTTCAGTTAGGCCAAAAAAATCAGCAATATATCGAAGCCAATAGAAACCATTTGATCTATGAAATTTTTCATCAATATTAAAGCCATAGTCTTTATAAATACTTAAACCAATTGCAAAAAAAATAAAAAAAATAAAATATTTTCTAAGGTTTTTTAGAGGAGATTTTGAAATCATTAACAAAAATTAAATTACTTATAGAATAAATGTTATATCAATGTATATATACTCAATATAATAATAATGAATATACACGAATATCAAGCTAAAGAAATATTAAAAGAATATGGAGCGCCAACTTCTAATGGAGTTATTATTTTAAATATTAACGAAATAAAGGACAGTATCAAAAAATTAAATTCAAAACAATATGTGCTAAAAGCCCAAATTCATGCTGGAGGCAGAGGCAAGGCCGGCGGGGTAAAGCTAGTCAATAGTATATCTGAATTAGAGGCAGAAGCTGAAAAAATGATGGGAAAAGTTCTTGTAACCCATCAAACAGGACCAGAGGGAAAAGAAGTTAAAAAATTATATGTAGAAGAAGCATCAGAAATCTCTAAAGAGTTTTATTTATCTTGTTTAATTGATAGGGAGACTTCCAAAATAGGCTTTATTAGCAGCACAGAAGGAGGAATGGATATTGAAAAAGTTGCATCAGACACTCCAGATAAAATTGTAACAAATAAAATTAATTTTAAGGACGAAGGACCAGACGAGAAAGAAATAGAAAATATTATTTCTATATTTATGTTTAACGATCAACAAAAAATTGTTGCCAGTAAATTAATTAAATCTCTGTACAAAATATTAGTGGAAAAAGATGCTAGTTTGATAGAGATTAATCCTTTAGTCATAACTAAAGAGAATAAAATTATTTGTTTAGATGCAAAAATGAATTTTGATGATAATGCAATTTTCAGAAGACCAGAAATTTTAAAATTACGAGATTTAAACGAGGAAGAACCAGCTGAAATAGAAGCGAGCAAGTATGATCTTGCCTATATCAAACTTAATGGCTCAATTGGCTGTATGGTGAATGGCGCTGGTTTAGCAATGGCTACAATGGATATTATAAAATTATATGGTCAAGAACCAGCAAATTTTTTGGATGTTGGTGGAGGAGCTACTAAAGAAAAAGTTGCAGCTGCATTTAAACTTATTTTGTCTGATAAAAACGTAAAAGGAATTTTAATAAATATTTTTGGAGGAATAATGAGGTGTGATGTGCTTGCACAAGGGGTCGTGGATGCTGCAAATCAAGTTAGTTTATCTGTTCCTCTTGTAGTTAGATTAGCGGGGACAAATTTTAAAGAAGGAAATGAAATATTAGAAAAATCAAATTTAAAAATATTATCTGCATCAGATTTAAATGATGCTGCAAAAAAAATAGTTGAGGCAATTAATTAAATGTCTGTATTAGTTAACAAAGGTACTAAAGTAATTTGTCAAGGATTTACAGGAACTCATGGAACCTTTCATTCAGAACAAGCAGTAAAATATGGAACTCAACTAGTTGGAGGTGTAACACCTAAAAAAGGAGGACAAGAACATTTAAATCTTCCAGTGTTTAATACTGTAGAAGAAGCAAAGAATAAAACAGAAGCAAATGCATCCATGATTTATGTACCACCAAAATTTGCTGCTTCAGCTATTATAGAAGCAATAAATGCAAAAATTGAGCTAATTGTATGTATCACTGAAGGAATACCGGTTATAGACATGTTGAAAGTCAAACAAGAATTGTCGAAAAGTAATTCAAGATTAATTGGCCCAAACTGTCCTGGAATCATAACACCAGACGAATGCAAAATTGGTATTATGCCTGGAAATATTCATAAAAAAGGTACGGTAGGAATAGTTTCAAGATCAGGTACATTAACTTACGAGGCTGTAGCACAAACATCTTCTAATGGAATGGGCCAATCTACATGTATTGGGATAGGTGGAGATCCTATTAATGGTACAAATTTTATAGACTGTTTAGAACTTTTTTTAAAAGATGACGAAACAAAATCTATCGTAATGATCGGAGAGATTGGTGGATCAGCAGAGGAAGAGGCAGCAGAGTTTCTAAAGAGAGAAAAAATTAAAAAACCTATGGTTGGTTTTATAGCAGGTTTAACGGCTCCACCAGGAAGAAGAATGGGCCATGCAGGAGCAATAATCTCGGGCGGCAAAGGTGGAGCAAAAGATAAAATAGAAACAATGAAATCAGCAGGAATTACTATATCTAAATCACCTGCTGATATAGGCAAAACTCTTTTTCAAAAACTAAATGATTGATTTTTATTAATTTATGTTAAAATAAATTCTTTAATGTCTTCATCTAATAAAAATATAACATACAAAAAAACATCTTTTTTAGCTGGCAGTAATACAGAATTTATTAATGAATTTTATGCAGACTACATTTCTGATCCTAGCTCATTACCGGAAAGCTGGAGAAAGTTTTTTGATGGATTAAGTGATAATGAAAAGCTTGTCTATGATGATATTAAAGGGCCAAGTTGGTCTCCCCAAAAAAAATCAATAAAAAAAATTTTTTCTAAAAATTTAGCAGAGGCCGATAAAGAAATAATTTCTGATACAAATATAAAAAATATTCAACAATCATCTAAAGACTCTGTGAGAGCAATTATGCTTATAAGAGCCTACAGAATAAGAGGCCACTTAATAGCTAATTTAGACCCTCTCTCGATACAAAAAAAAGAAGAACACCCAGAATTAAAACCCGAAACTTATGGTTTTGAAAAAAAGGATTTTAATAGAAAAATATTTTTAGACGGTGTATTAGGTTTACAATACGCAGATTTATCTCAAATTTTAAAAATTCTTAAAAAAACTTATTCTTCCAATATTGGATATGAATTTATGCATATGGGTGACCCCGAAGAGAAAACATGGATTAGAGACAGAATAGAAGGGCTGGAAAAAAATATTTCTTTCACTACAAATGGAAAAAAAGCTATTTTAAATAAAATTATTCAAGCCGAAGGTTTTGAAAAGTATCTACATGTTAAATTTGTTGGCACAAAAAGATTTGGATTAGACGGTGGAGAATCTTTAATTCCTGCACTAGAACAAATAATTAAAAAAGGAGGCAATTTAGGTGCAAAAGAAATAAAAATAGGAATGCCTCATCGAGGTAGACTAAATGTATTAGCAAATGTAATGGGTAAACCTTTTAAAGCAATTTTTAGTGAATTTTTTGGAAAAACAGTAAGTACAAGTAAAAGTTTTGAAGGAGATGTGAAGTATCATTTAGGTGCTTCTTCTAATAGAGAGTTTGATGGAAATTCTGTTCATATCAGTTTAACTGATAATCCTTCACATTTAGAAGCAGTAAACCCTGTAGTTCTAGGACAAGTTAGAGCAAAACAATTTTTTCATAAAGATAAAAGTAGAAAAAAAGTTATTCCAGTTTTAATGCACGGAGATGCAGCATTTGCTGGCCAAGGTATTGTTGCTGAGTGTTTTGCCATGTCAGGATTGCCAGGGCATAACATTGGAGGAACAATTCATATAATAGTAAATAATCAAATAGGATTCACTACTGCACCTAGGTTTGCAAGATCATCCCCATATCCTTCAGATGTCGCTAAAACTGCCCAAGCTCCAATTTTTCACGTTAATGGAGACGATCCAGAGGCAGTTGTACATTGTGCAAAAATTGCCACAGAATACAGACAAAAATTTAATAGAGATGTAGTTATAGATATGGTTTGCTACAGAAGATTTGGTCATAATGAGGGGGACGAACCTTCATTTACTCAACCCATAATGTATAAAAAGATTAAATCTCATCCTTCAACACTTTCAATTTATGGAAAAAAACTAAGTCAAGAAGGTCTAACAACTGAAACTGAATTGCAAAAAGAAAAAACAGTCTTTAGGAGTTTTTTAGAAAAAGAATTTTCATCATCAAAAAGCTATAAATCTGAATTAAAATGGTTTGATGGTGCTTGGTCTAGATTTAAGCCAGGTCTTGGAAAAGATAAAAGAGGAGCCAGTGGTGTTGATAGCAAACTATTAACTGAAATAGGAAAAAAAATTTCAAAAATTCCTAGTAATTTTAGTATTCACAAAACTTTAAAAAAAATCTTTGATTTAAGATTAAAAACTATAGAAGAAGGCAAGGGAATAGACTGGACAACAGCAGAAAGCTTAGCTTTTGGAAGTTTGCTTTTAGAAGGATTTTCAGTCAGATTATCAGGTCAAGACTCAGGCAGGGGTACTTTTAGCCAAAGACATGCAGTGTTACGAAATCAGGATAGTCATGAGAGATATGTTCCATTAAATAACATTTCAAAAAAACAAAAGAATTTTGAAATTATAGATAGTTTATTATCTGAATTTGCAGTTTTAGGTTTTGAATTTGGATACTCTATTTCTGAACCTGAAACTTTAGTTTTATGGGAGGCACAATTTGGAGACTTTGCAAATGGAGCACAAATTATTATTGATCAATTTATTTCCTCTGGAGAGTCAAAATGGGGAAGAGCTAGTGGGTTAGTTATGTTATTGCCACACGGCTATGAAGGTCAAGGACCTGAACACTCATCAGCAAGATTAGAAAGGTTTTTACAATTAAGCGCTGGAGAAAATATCCAAGTAGTGAATTGTACAACGCCATCTAATTATTTTCACGTTTTAAGACGTCAAATGAGAAGAGAATTTAGGAAACCATTAATTATTATGACACCTAAATCTCTTTTAAGACATAAAAAATGTGTCTCAAATATTTCAGAATTTTCAATTAAAAGTACATTTCATAGAGTACTTGAGGATGAATCGTTTTCAAAAGTAAAAAATTTATTAGATCTTAAAAAAAGAGATAATAAAATTAAAAAAGTGGTGATGTGTTCAGGAAAAATTTATTATGATTTAATAGAAGCTAGAGAAAAACTTAAAAATAATAGTGTTACCTTTGTGAGAATTGAACAGCTTTACCCTTTTCCAGTAAAAACTTTAGCGAATATACTTAAAAGATATAAAAAAGCCAAATTTATTTGGTGTCAAGAAGAACCTAAAAACATGGGTGCATGGAATACTGTAAGAAATTATATCGATAGAACATTAGATATGATTAATTTAGAGGGTATTTCAGTAAAATATGTGGGTAGAAAAGCCTCCTCTACAACTGCGACTGGAAATCTAAACAAACATCTTGCACAACAAAAAGAAATATTAGAAAAGATACTTAAAGATTAAATGTCAGAAAAAATTACAGTCCCAGCACTAGGTGAGTCAGTCACAGAGGCAACAGTATCAAAATGGCTAAAAACTCAGGGGGAAAAAGTTATAGCAGACGAACCACTTGTTGAGTTAGAAACTGACAAAGTGAATGTTGAAGTTCCTTCCCCAACCGACGGAGTTCTTGGAAGTATTACTGTAAAAGAGGGAGAGACAGTAAATGTTGGATCTTTATTAGGAACTGTAAATGGTCCATCTAAAAATATAGAGAGTAACTTTCAAGAAGTTAGCAGTTATAAGCCCCCAAAAAAAGAAAATGAGATCAAAGAACCAAAAATTTTTAAAGAAGAAAAAACTTCAAAATCCAAAAAAGCAAGTCCTGAAAAAATTAGAAATAATAATCCAGAATTTAAATTAGAGGAGGAAGAACCTTTAATATTAGAGCAAGTGCATGAAGAAAAAATAATTAAAAAAAATGAAACAATAGTTTCACCAGCAGCAAGAAAAATGGCAAAAGAATCTAATGTTGATTTAAATGAAGTTAAAGGATCAGGAAAAAATGGAATAATTTTAAAAGAAGATATTATGAGTTTAATGGGCTCCAAGCCAGCTCCAGCAGAAAGAAAACTTAAATACGGTCCTGAAGAAAGAGTTAAGATGACAAGACTCAGATTAACAATTGCAAAAAGATTAAAAGAAGCTCAAGAAAATGCTGCAATGTTAACAACTTTTAATGAAGTCGACATGAGTGAAGTGATGGCGATGAGAAACCAATATAAAGATGAATTTTTAAATAATTATGGAGTTAAGCTTGGTTTTATGTCATTTTTTGTTAAAGCCTGCGTTATAGGATTAAAAAATTATCCAACAATTAATGCAGAAATCCAAGGAGATGAAATAATTTATAAGAATTATTATAATATAAGTATCGCTGTCGGAACTGAAAGAGGTCTTGTTGTTCCTGTACTCAGAGAAACAGATGAAATGTCATTTGCTGATATAGAAAAAGATATCGGTAACCTTGGGCAAAAAGCAAGAGATGGAAAAATTACCATTGAAGATTTACAAGGAGGAACTTTTACAATTACTAATGGAGGAATTTATGGATCAATGTTGTCTACACCAATCCTTAACCCTCCTCAATCAGCGGTTCTTGGCATGCATAATATTGTGCAAAGACCTGTTGTTGTAGACGGTAACGTAGAATCAAGACCTGTGATGTATTTAGCTTTGTCTTACGATCACAGAATAATTGATGGCAAAGAAGCTGTTTCTTTCTTAAAAATTGTAAAAGAGTCGCTTGAGCAGCCTCAAAGACTTTTCCTAAATATTTAATCATGGAAGATAATTTTGATTTAGTTGTAGTTGGCGGTGGTCCAGGAGGTTATGTATGTGCGATAAGAGCAGCTCAGCTTGGTCTTAAAACTGCGTGCGTTGAGTCAAGAGGAGCATTAGGCGGAACTTGCCTAATGTAGGATGTATTCCATCAAAAAGTTTATTAAATTTGTCTGAAAATTTTCACAAAGCTAAAAAAGATTTTAATCAACAAGGAATAGAAATAGATGGTATTAAGCTTAATATTGAAAAAATGATGCTGAACAAAAATAAGTCTGTTCAAGTTTTGACTAAAGGTGTTGAATTTTTGTTTAAGAAAAATAAAATTTCTTATTTCAAAGGTAAGGGAGTTGTTTTTTCAAAAAATAATATAGTCGTTTATGGAGATAATAATAACAGAACTAACGTTAAGACAAAGAACATTGTTATAGCGACTGGATCAGAAGTATCTTCATTACCTGGAATGGAAATAGATGAAAAAAATATAGTTTCATCAACTGGAGCCTTATCATTTAAAAAAGTTCCTAACAAATTAGCCGTAATAGGGGGTGGTTACATTGGGCTAGAGATGAGTTCTGTGTGGTCAAGACTTGGATCAGATGTAACAGTTATAGAATACTTAGATCATATAACTCCTGGAATGGATAGAGAGATTTCTAATGAATTTCAAAAAATATTAACTAAACAAGGTATAAAGTTTAAAATGGGATCTAAAGTTAATGCCGTGAGTAGTAAAGGTAGCTCTGTAACAATTAACTATACAGATATAAAAAATTCAAAAGAAGAAAAAATTGAAGTAGATAAAGTTTTAGTTGCTGTTGGTAGAAAGCCTTACACAGAAGGATTAAATCTGTCAAAAGTTGGTGTTAAATTAGATAATAAAGGAAGAATTGAAGTAAATAATAAACTCCAAACATCTGTAGAAAACATTTATGCTATTGGTGATGTTATAAAGGGACCAATGTTAGCACATAAAGCAGAAGAAGAAGGAATAGCTGTTGCAGAAATTTTAGCTGGACAAGCTGGGCATGTTAATTATGATATAATTCCAGGAGTAGTTTATACATCTCCAGAAGTAGCAACAGTTGGAAAAACTGAAGAACAACTCAAAAACGAAAACAAGTCGTATAAAGTTGGAAAATTTCCATTTTTAGCTAACTCAAGAGCTAAAGTGAATAATGAAACTGATGGATTTGTCAAAATACTAGCAGACAGTAAGACAGATAAAATTTTAGGCGTACATATTATTGGACCTCATTGTGGCGATATGATTGCTGAGATGGCATTAGCCATGGAATTTGGAGCTAGCGCAGAAGATGTAGCTAGAACTTGTCATGCACATCCAACACACACAGAAGCAATCAAAGAAGCAGCATTAGCTGTTGATAAAAGACCAATTCATTTTTAAATAAAATAAATTCATCTACTATAAATCTATGAAAGTAGAAGTACTGTTACCAAAAGTATTTAATTTTTCATTCACGTATAATTCAAACGATATTCCCCTTAAAACAGGTGATTTTGTTGAAGTTTCGTTTGGTAAAAGTAAGGAAATAGGTGTCGTTTGGAAAAATAGGAATACGAAGTTAAAAAATATAAGAATTAAAAATATAAGTAAAAAAATTGATTCATATTCAATAGATTCAAAACTAATTAATTTTATCGAATGGTTTTCAGTATATAATATGGTACCGATCGGTTTAGTTTTGAAAATGGCTTTAGGTAATAAAGAATTTTTTAAAAAAAAAAATAGCACAAATTTTATTCAAACTAAAAAATTAACAAAAAAATTTAAATTAAATAAGGAACAAAAAAATGCATTTAAATATCTAAATGCAGTAAAAAATAAATTTGATGTTTCAGTTCTACAAGGGACTACAGGTTCAGGCAAAACACTGGTATATTTTGAAAGGATTAAAAATATTATAAACAGAAATAAGCAGGCATTAGTTTTGTTACCAGAAATATTTTTAACAAATGAATTTAAATCAAGATTTGAAGATTTTTTTGGTTATGCACCAGCTATATGGCATTCGAAAATTACGCCGAAAAATAAGAGAATAATTTGGAAAGGAATAACAGAAAATAAAATAAAATTAATTGTAGGAGCTAGATCAGCCTTATTTTTACCATTTAAAAAACTGGGTATTATCGTTGTTGATGAAGAGCATGACAGTTCTTATAAACAGGATGAAGGCGTAATTTATAATGCTAGAGACATGGCAATCTTAAGAGCGTCATTTGAGAAAATTCCAATTCATTTGGTTAGTTCTATTCCTTCACTAGAGACATATAATAATATTCAAAATAAAAAATTTAGACATGTAAAAATTTTAAAAAGATTTAATAATTTTCCTTTACCTAAAACGAAAATTATAAATTTAAATATTAATAAAATAAAAGATAAGTTTATTTCAGATGAAACAATTCGATATGTAAGAGAATTTTTAAAAAGAAATGAACAAGTATTATTTTTTATTAACAGAAGAGGTTATGCACCTTACTTAATTTGTAAAAAATGTGGATTCAAACAAGTTTGTTCAAATTGCTCCATGTATTTAACTTATCACAAAACAAAAAATAAAGTAGTTTGCCATCATTGTTCTTTAGAGAGAAAAATAAAAAATAGATGTAAAGAAAGTGGAGATTGTGATTTTATTATGTTTGGACCTGGAGTTGAAAAAATATTTGACGAAGTAAAAATGATTTTTCCAATTAATAAAGTAGAAATTTTTTCTAGTGACTATATGCAGAAAAAAAATAAAATAAATTCATTGTTTAATAAAATAAATAACAATGAAATAGATATCTTGATAGGCACGCAAATGATATCTAAAGGATTTAATTTTCCAAAATTAAATTGCGTTGTTGTAGTCGATGCTGATTTTTCGGGAAGAGGTTACGACTTAAGAACTACCGAAAAAAATATTCAATTATATCATCAGCTAAGTGGTCGAGCCGGAAGATTTAGCTCAAACTCTTTAATTATTTATCAGACTTTAACTCCGGAAAATTTAACATTAAATGCCTTGATTAAAAATAATTCAGAAGAGTTGTTAAAAAATGAATTAATCAGCAGAAAAAAAAATCTCCTCCCACCATTTGTGAGATTAATAGCAATAATAATTTCCTCAAATCAACATAACTTAAGCATTAAAGGAGCGAGAGAAATTAAGTCACAATTATCAAAAATTAACAATATCGAGGTGATGGGACCGGTAGACTCTCCTCTATTAAAAATAAAAAAAAAATTTAGGTCTAGGCTTTTGTTAAGATTTAATAGTGGAGTTTCAGTTCAAAAAAAAATTACAAATCTGCTAAATACACTAAAAATATCATCTAAAATTAAACTTACGGTTGATGTTGATCCAGTAAATTTTGGGTAATAATCTATTTGGTAACTTGATCAACATATTCTCATATGATACGACACGCTCATTATTTCACTTAATTTCATACTAAATAAAAATGAACAAAAATAAATCTTTCTCAACAGAAACATCAGAAAGATACT
>Ga0213863_10002139_pt1 | contig 14148 bp, 10 predicted proteins | sample PICome_8_FD_160128 | JGI IMG/M metagenome (GOLD analysis project Ga0213863, IMG submission 160128) | Coastal seawater microbial communities near Pivers Island, North Carolina, United States - PICO497 | ecosystem: Environmental > Aquatic > Marine > Coastal | place: USA: North Carolina... | reverse complement strand
ATGGTGTTGCCAGAAGCCAGCCGTCGGCTCTTGCTGCATCATTGGTTGCAACAACAAGGCGTTGGCAGCCTCTCCGCCAGCCAACTCGACACCCTGAGTTGGGCCATTGGCCCTGGCCGCCCCCCCGGGAGCCGCTCTTTGCCAGGGCACAAGACTCTGCAATGGACCCGCGACTCGGTACAACTGGTGAACAAGCCATAACAACCTCGTTTGGACGCTGATTTTCAGGAGCAATACGTCGCCGCTGAGCAGGCCTACAGCGCCAGTGAGTTCGACAAAGCCGACGACTTGGCGCGTCCCTTGCTGGGGAAACTGGAGCCGCTTCCCGCCTCAGGGGCGGAACGGGACGCAACCCTGGCCTGGAGAGCCTTTGTGGCCCTGTTGCTCGGCCACATCCACCTTTATGGAAAGGATGATGTGGGCCAGAGCGCAGAGTTTTACAGGCTTGTGCTCGCCAGCGAACCGCCAGACACCCTGCGCGAACTTGCTCAACAAGGCCTCAACGAATCCCTGGAGCGCTCACCGGTCATTGATGTTGCGGTGTCGGCGCCTGCTGCTGCAGAAGAAGAACCGGCATCCGTGCCCTTTCAAAACCAATCAAGCCAGCCAGCCAGCGACGCTCTCATCCGTGATCCCTTTTTGAATGCCAGCTCAACGCCCGCGGCGGGAGACCAACGCGCAGCAGCAGAGAAACCAGCAGCTGAAAAGCCAGCAGCTCAACCAGTCGAAACGGCCATGCCCTGGCTAGAGACCAATACGAAGACGGCTACGAAAACAAATGCGCCGCAGCCAAGTGAGCTGGACAGCACCCAAGAGCGGTCTGAACAACCAGTGAGCTTGGAAGAAGCTCCAGCGCAGGCTTTAACGCCATCGCTTGCAGGAGCCTTTGATCCCAACCCCAAGCGCCTGGAGGCCGGACTGCTGCGCGTGCACCTAAAGCAAAGTCACCAACTTGGGTCGTCATCAGCACAAGCCGCTGATGACGACCAGCCAACATCGCTCCCCTTGCAGAAGCGATTGGCGATGGCCTGGCGTTCCCTAAGCCGCCGCTGAACGACGACGACGGGTGCGTCCAGCTGGCATCTCCGGCTCTGGAGCACTGGTCACAACCACTGCCGCCGCAACAGGCTCTTTCGCGGGAGCTGGAGTCGGTGCTGGCGTCGCTGCTGCTGGAGCTGACCCTGCCGCTGCAGGGGCCGGTGTTCCAATCACACGGGAGGGCACCACCCGAGCCGGTGCCGCATTGCGATCACGCCGAACATGGCCATTGCCACTGTCGCGGCCGTGACCACCATGACGACCGCCCCCACGCCCGCGAGATGACGGACGGGTGTCAGGCTCTGCATCAGCGCGGCCCTTGTACACCGGTGTGCCACCAGGTGCGGGCTGAACCAGACAGAGGATCAAGGGCTCCACTTGCATCTCACGGCGCATGCGCCGACCTAGGCCCACTTCCACTTCGCGCTGAACGCCCATCCAATCCACTTCAGGAGAAGAGCCTTCCACATTGCGGCAGAGCTGCTTCCAGCGATTTTCAAGCACCCACTTGATTTCGCGTTCCGTCCACAGCGACATCTTGCGCGCATCCGCGGTGGTCACAACACCACGCAAATTGACCCGCGGCGGAGCCACCATCGCCCCATCGGTACTGATCGCCGCCAGGATCGTCACGATGCCATCCACGGCAAGCTGTTGACGCTCCTTCAGCACGCGCGCATCAACGATGCCATTGCGGGACTGATCGAGCAGCTCGATGCCTGCTTTCACAGGATCGCCTTTGCGCATGGAGTCCGGAGTGAGCTCAACGACATCGCCGTTGTTGATGATCAGCGTGTTGTCTTCTGGCACACCCATGGAATGGCCAGTGCGGGCATGCTTCACCAACATCCGGTGCTCACCATGCACAGGCACGAAATATTTCGGGCGGGTGAGCGCCAACATCAGCTTCTGATCTTCCTGGAAGCCATGGCCTGACACATGAATGCCTTCGCCTTTGCCGTAGACCACCTTGGCGCCCAAGATCATCAACTTATCGATCGTGTTCACCACGGAGATGGTGTTGCCGGGGATCGGGCTCGCAGAAAAGATGATCGTGTCTGAGGTCTTGACCTTCACTTGAGGGTGATCACCCCGTGAAATCCGGCTCAAAGCAGCGAGGGGCTCACCCTGGCTTCCGGTCATCAGCAACAGCGTCTCGCGATCGGGCACATCATTGATCTGTTTGATCGGCACAAACAGCTCGTCCGGGGCACGCATGTAGCCGAGTTCACGGGCTTTAGCGATCACGTTGAGCATGGAGCGCCCAAGCAAACCCACCTTGCGGCCGTTTTTGAGCGCCAGCTCAAGAATCATCGACACCCGATGAATCGAGCTGGCGAACGTGGTGATGATCACCCGTCCCTCCGCTTCCGCGATGTGGCGATCCAGGTTGGGGAACACCGATCGTTCAGGAGGGCAGTAACCAGGAACCTCCGCATTGGTGGAGTCACTAAATAGGCACAGCACACCCTGATCGCCGTAATGGGCTAGCCGGGCCAAGTCGAAGTGCTCGCCATCCACAGGGGTGTGATCAAACTTGAAATCACCGGTGAAAATCACAGTGCCCACCGGAGTGGTGATCGCCAGCGAAAAGCTGTCGGCCATCGAGTGGGTGTTGCGAATGAACTCCACCGAGAAGTGCTGACCCACCTTCACGACATCTCTGGGACCCACCGTTTGAAGGGTGGTGCGATCGGTCACACCGGCCTCATCCATTTTTCCGGTGAGCATGGATAGGGCCAGACGCGGCCCATAAATCACCGGGATATCGAAATTCTTGAGATGGTGCGCGATGCCACCGATGTGATCTTCGTGGCCGTGGGTCACGATCATGCCCCGAATCCGGCTCTGGTTTTCACGCAGGAAGCTGGTGTCAGGCATCACCACATTCACCCCATGCATGCCATCACTGGGGAATGCCAAGCCGGCATCCACCAGCATCAGGTCATCGCCGTACTCGAACACGCAGGTGTTCTTGCCGATTTCATGCAAGCCACCGAGTGGAATCACACGGAGACAGGCCTGCTTGGTTTTAGAGAGAGTGGAGGTCATCAATAAGTCTCGCGAAGGAATTTAAAAAAGAGAAAAATCTGAATTGGCAGCCGGAGCGTCAGGTCTGACGCAGGGCAGTGAGAAGGTCGGCTAAGGAATCGCGCATGGCTGAATTAAGGGGGAGTAAGGGAAGACGAGGAGCACCGACGGGCCATCCACTCAGCTCGAGTGCAGCTTTCACAGGGATGGGGTTGGAGGTGGCAAAGAGGGCCTGGAAGAGCGGCGTTAACTGCTCGTGTTGACCAAGGGCAACAGCGTTCTGACCGCTGAGAAAGGCATCAATCATGTGGCGTAAACGCCTGCCAACAACATGGCTGGCCACACTCACCACGCCGACAGCACCAGCGGACAACATCGGCAAGAGCAAGCCGTCATCACCGCTATAGACGGCGAGGCGAGGTCCACAGGCCAAGCGCAGCTCGGTGATTTCTTCAATCGAACCGCTGGCTGCCTTGAAGCTCACCACATTGGCGCAGTCCATCAATTGAGCGGCCGTCGCTGGAGCCAGGCTCGTTCCAGTCCGTCCAGGCACGTTGTAAAGCATCAGCGGTAGCTCGGGAGCCGCCGTCGCAATCGCTCGAAAATGCGCTTCCAAGCCATCTTGGGGAGGCTTGTTGTAGTAGGGCACAACCACGAGAGCACCGTCAGCGCCAGCCTCGGCCGCTTCTCGCGTGGCCTTCACCGCTTCACTGGTGCTGTTGCTGCCCGTGCCTGCAAGCACCTTCACGCCAGGTCCAACGGCTTGACGAACCGCCTCCAGCATCTTCACTTGCTCCTGCCAGCTCAGGGTTGGCGATTCACCCGTGGTGCCACAAACCACAAGTCCCTCTGAACCTTCCTCAACAAGGTGACGAGCCAAACGACCTGCCAAGGCCAAATCCACGCGTCCCTCAGCATCGAAAGGGGTCACCATGGCCGTCAACAGTCGGCCAAATGGAGTGGGAGAAAGTTCAGCAGCAGTGCTCATACAGGTCAAACAGAAGGAAGAAGCAATTCGGCGATTTGAATGGCGTTCAGAGCGGCACCTTTACGAATCTGATCACCACATAGCCAAAACTCGAGCGCGTTCGGCTCACTGATGTCCTGACGAATCCGCCCCACCATCACCGGGTCTCGACCGGTTACATCGGTGGGCATGGGGAAGCGGTTGTGGGCGGAATCGTCGAGTAACTCAACACCAGGAGCAGAAGCCAGCAGTGAACGGGCCTCCTCTACAGAGAACGGCTCATGGAATTCCACATTGACCGCTTCTGAGTGAGCGCGCAACACAGGGACCCGCACGCACGTCGCTGTAAAGCGCAAATCAGGGATCCCCATGATCTTGCGGGTTTCATTCACCATCTTCAGCTCCTCTTCGCAGTAGCCATTGGGCTGCAGAGGGGAGTTGTGCAGAAAAAGATTGAACGCAAGCGAATGGGGCAACACCTCACTGGTAGGGGTGCCTCCATCCAGCACCACCCGGGAGAGATCGCGAAGCTCATCCATGGCCCGGGCACCGGCACCACTCGCCGATTGATAGGTGCTCACCACCACGCGACGCAGGGGTCGGCGCGACGCCAGCGGCGCCAACGCCAAGCTCAACAGAATGGTGGTGCAGTTGGGATTCGCGATCACGCCTTGATGCTGATGCGCTGCACTTGGATTCACCTCGGGAACCACAAGAGGCACGCCGTCTTCCATCCGAAACGCGCTCGAGTTGTCCACCATCACGGCTCCCGACGCCACGATGGCGTCGCGCCAAGCCTTAGACACCGAGCCGCCTGCCGAGGCAAGCACCAAATCAACGCCCTCGAAGGCTTGGGCTGTGGTCTCTTGGACCACAAGCTCCTGCCCCTTCCACGAGCAGCGACTGCCAGCAGACCGAGCGGACGCTAGAAGACGCAGTTCAGAGACCGGAAAATTCCGTTCTTCAAGAAGCTGAAGAAGCTCTTGACCCACGGCACCACTGGCACCCAGCACCGCAACGGTGAGTGGTCGGTTGGGAAATGGCGCGGCGGAAATCAAACGAATGAAAACTGGAACGAAATCTGGTGTTAGCCGTGGCTACATGCCACTCAATGCATCGATCCCTGACCTTGTAATGACGTCGTGACGTCTCAGGGAGTTGCTATAGCGATCCAACCACCTTACGCGGATGGCAAAGGTCTCGCACTTAATTAAGGTGTTGGGTCTGCTCTTAAACCTCGCCGATGAGTGCCGCCAGCCTGAAGGTCACCTCCACAGCCCGCCCAGGCAGCCGTCTGGCCGTTGAGGTAGCGATTCCTGCCGAACGCTGCAAGGCCAGTTACGAAGCGGCGATCTCACAGCTGAGCCGCAGCGTGAATCTGCCTGGATTCCGCAAAGGCAAGGTGCCTCGCTCCGTTCTCGTGCAACAACTGGGCGGACTGCGCATTCGCGCCACAGCGCTCGAGAACCTCGTGGACGGCATCTGGCGGGACACCATCAAGCAGGAAACGATTGAAGCCCTTGGCCAACCCGAAGTTGATGGCGGCTACGAAGCCTTGCTGGAGTCCTTTGAGCCTGGAAAGCCCCTGTCGGTCACCTTTGAAGCCGATGTCGCTCCCACTCCAACCCTGAAAACCACCAAGGGGCTGAAAGCGGAAGCGGAAAGCGTCAGCTTCGATGCCTCAAAAGTGGATGAAATGCTCGAGCAGTCCCGTCGACAGCTCGCCACCGTGGTGCCAGTGGAGGGCCGCAAGGCTGCAGAAGGCGACATCGCTGTGGTGGGTTTTAAAGGCACCTACAGCGACGACGGCAGCGAGATTGAAGGTGGCAGCTCCGAGTCGATGGATGTGGATCTCGAGCACGGCCGCATGATCCCCGGCTTCATCGAAGGCGTTGTGGGCATGAAGGTGGGTGACAGCAAAACCGTGGCCTGCAATTTTCCTGATGACTACCCCAAGGAGGATGCGCGCGGACGCAAGGCCAGCTTCGAAATCGAACTGAAGGATCTCAAGACCAGGGAACTGCCCGACCTGGATGACGACTTCGCGAAACAAGCCAGCGAGCAGGAAACCTTGGCCGAGCTCCGCTCCGACCTCGAGAAGCGTTTAAAGGACGACGCTGAGCGGCGTACCGCCAGCAATCGACGCGACGCCCTGCTCGCCGCTCTCGTCGAGCAACTCGAAGTGGAACTCCCCGAAACCCTGGTGCAACAGGAGGTGCGCAACCTGGTGGAACAAACCGCAGCGCAGTTCTCCCAACAGGGCATGGATGTGAAATCCCTGTTCACTCCTGACCTCGTCCGCAACTTGATGGAAACCTCACGCCCAGAAGCGGAGGAGCGCTTGCGCCGCAGTCTTGCCCTCTCGGCCCTGGCAGAAGCGGAAAGCCTCAAGCTCGAGGATCCAGAGATTGACGCCAAAGTGAAGGAGGTCAGCGCCCAACTGTCCGGTGAGCGCGACATCGACCCCAACCGTCTCCGTCAAGCCGTGATTGAGGATCTTCTTCAAGAAAAACTGCTTGGCTGGCTGGAAGAAAACAGCACCGTGAGCGAAAAGGCATCTGAAAAGGACAAGCCAAACGCCACCGATGCCTAATCGGCGCCCATAGATTGCATTCATCTGTCCTCCTGCCCGCCGCCGCGTGATCAACGCCCGCAGCCACCACCCGATCGAAAACCGCTGGCGAGGAACCCTTCCCGTTTCAGCTCACACCCCATTGGCCTCTCCTGGGGTTCCCACGGTGGTGGAGCAGTCCGGGCGGGGTGAACGCTCCTTTGATATTTATTCCCGTCTACTCAGGGAGAGAATCATCTTTCTCGGAACCGATGTGAACGACCAGGTAGCGGATGCTCTGGTGGCTCAACTTCTTTTTCTAGAAGCGGAAGATCCTGAAAAAGATATTCAGGTGTACATCAATTCACCTGGTGGCTCGATCACTGCAGGTTTGGCGATCTACGACACCATGCAACAGGTAGCGCCAGACGTGGTCACCATCTGCTACGGACTCGCTGCCTCCATGGGAGCCTTTCTGCTGAGCGGAGGCTGCAAAGGCAAGCGCCTAGCCCTTCCCAACGCCAGGATCATGATTCACCAACCCTTGGGTGGTGCCCAAGGTCAGGCCGTGGACATCGAGATCATGGCGCAGGAAATTTTATTTCTTAAGGAAACCCTGAACGGCCTGATGGCGGAGCATACCGGCCAGCCGCTCGCGAAAATCACCGAAGACACCGAACGGGACTACTTCCTTTCTCCAGCAGAAGCGGTTGAATACGGCCTGATCGATCGCGTTGTGGACAACCTCGGAGGCGAAGGAATTATTACGGGGGGCTGACATAGCCCACTTTCCCCACGATCCTACGTATCCAGTCCGATCCCACTCCGACCGGTTCTGTCTTTTCGTTTGATGTGTCCAGAGCCCGATGGCCAAATTTGACGCCCATCTGAAGTGCTCTTTCTGCGGAAAGTCCCAGGAGCAGGTGCGCAAACTTATAGCGGGTCCTGGCGTTTATATCTGTGATGAATGCATCGATCTCTGCAACGAGATTCTTGATGAAGAGCTGATCGACGCGCAGGGCAATCCCCGCCACGGCGCCGAGCCCTCTAAGAAAGCAGCTGCCGGCGGCACGCGCAAAACCAGCAAACCGGCTCCAACCCTGGCCACGATCCCCAAACCCCAAGAGATCAAAGGCTTCCTCGACGAACAAGTCGTCGGTCAGGAGGCGGCCAAGAAGGTGATGTCTGTCGCCGTCTACAACCACTACAAACGCCTGGCCTGGCAGGGCGATGGTCAAGGCGAAGCCGCCCAAACCGCCACCCGTCTGCACAAGAGCAACATCCTGCTCATCGGCCCCACCGGCTGCGGCAAAACCCTGCTGGCCCAGACCCTGGCGGAAATGCTGGATGTACCCTTCGCCGTTGCCGATGCCACCACCCTCACCGAGGCTGGTTACGTCGGTGAAGACGTTGAAAACATCCTGCTGAGGCTGCTGCAGAAAGCCGATATGGATGTGGAACAGGCCCAGCGAGGGATCATCTACATCGATGAAATCGACAAAATCGCTCGTAAAAGCGAAAACCCCTCCATCACCCGCGATGTGTCTGGGGAAGGCGTTCAACAGGCCCTTCTGAAAATGCTGGAAGGCACCGTGGCCAACGTGCCCCCTCAAGGCGGACGCAAGCATCCCTACCAGGACTGCATCCAAATCGATACGAGCCAAATCCTATTCATTTGTGGTGGAGCCTTCGTCGGCCTTGATGACGTGGTGCAGAAGCGCATGGGCCGCAATGCCATCGGCTTTGTGCCGAACGATGGACGCGGTCGCAACCGCGCCACCCGCGATATCCAAGCGGCCCAGGTGCTGCGTCATCTCGAACCCGATGACCTGGTTAAGTACGGCCTCATCCCCGAGTTCATTGGGCGCATGCCGGTGAGCGCTGTGCTCGAACCCCTAGACGAGCACGCACTCGAATCGATCCTCACCGAGCCACGCGATGCCCTGGTGAAGCAATTCAGCACGCTCTTGAGCATGGACAACGTGCAACTGGACTTCGAATCCCAGGCCGTTGAGGCAATCGCCAAAGAAGCCCACCGGCGCAAAACCGGCGCCCGCGCCCTGCGCGGCATCGTGGAGGAGTTGATGCTGGACCTGATGTACGAGCTGCCCTCCGATCAGACCGTGACTGCATTCACGATCACCAAAGCGATGGTCGAAGAACACACCGGTGGCAAAGTTCTTCCCCTCCCCGGCACCAAGCAACACAAAGAGTCGGCTTGAACGTCACCCTGAATGGCTGCCGCTGACCATCTCTCAGTCCCGCGCCAGCATGGTCTGTTTCTGCATCACGGCATCGATCTCGGCGATGGCACCATCGCCCATTACCTCGAAGGGCGAGAAATTCTGCGCAGTCCGTTGGAGGAGTTCAAACGCGGTTTAGAGACCAGCGTTGTCGAGCATGAGCATCCATCTCCGGCAGGCGTCACGCTGCGGCGAGCGATGAGCCGCATCGGCGAACAGCGTTACAACCTGCTGTTCAACAACTGCGAGCATTTCGCTAGCTGGTGCAAAACAGGCCGGCATCAAAGCGGGCAAGTGGAAAGCTTCCTGCACACCACCAGCCTCGGGGCTTTGGCCATAGGCCAGCTCATGCCCGCAGCCCTGCTCACCGGACTCCGGTTTCTCCTGAAGCGGGGGTTGGTGAATGAACAATCCCGAGATCGTGCTCGCCGCGGCCTGGTGCAGTTGAAAAAGCTGCGTGAACGCTTGCTCAACCAACTGGAAGGCACTCTTGAGCAAGCCGAAGGGTGGATCCGCGGCGGCCCTAACAACGGCGCCAGCGATCGCTATCGAGGACAGGGCCAAAGGCTCCTCAAAGCTGGCCAAAGCCTCGCCGATGAACTCGCAGCCGTGGAAGAGCTCGAGCAACGGATCAGCGATTTGCTCAACGAGCAACATGGGCCTTCCATCAGCGATCAAGCTGAGTAGCCTCAACGTCTTGCGGGTAGTGCATGAGCCAGGCCTATCAGCCGCTGCATCACAAATACCGTCCTCAACGTTTTGACCAGCTGGTGGGCCAGGAGGCGATTGCCGCCACACTCGGCCACGCCCTCACCTCCGGACGCATTGCCCCGGCCTACTTATTCAGCGGCCCACGCGGAACCGGCAAAACCTCCAGCGCCAGAATCCTGGCGCGCTCACTCAACTGTCTGAGCCACGACGGCCCAACACCCCAACCCTGCGGGACTTGTGAGCTCTGCACAACGATTGCGCGTGGCACGGCGCTCGATGTGATCGAGATCGATGCCGCCTCCAACACCGGTGTCGACAACATTCGCGATCTGATCGAACGCTCCAGGTTCGCCCCTGTGCAAGCGCGCTGGAAGGTGTATGTGGTGGATGAGTGCCACATGCTCTCCACAGCCGCGTTTAATGCGCTGCTCAAAACCCTGGAAGAACCACCACCTCAGGTGGTGTTCGTGTTGGCCACGACCGATCCCCAACGCGTCTTGCCCACGATCCTGAGTCGCTGCCAACGCTTTGACTTCAGGCGCATTCCCCTCGAGGCCTTGCATCAACACCTGGCCTGGATTGCCGAACAGGAGGCGATTCCGATCCAACAAGAGGCGCTGCATGTCGTGGCCCAGCGCGCCCAAGGAGGCCTACGCGACGCAGAAAGCCTTCTCGATCAGCTCAGCCTCCTACCGGGACCGATCAAGGCGGATGCGGTCTGGGACCTGTTGGGAGCCGTGCCAGAGCAAGAGCTTCTCAACCTGGCCGAAGCGCTGGCGGAAGGAGAACCCCTCACGCTGCTCGAGGCGAGCAGACGCCTGCTGGATCGTGGCCGGGATCCAGGGGCTGTCCTGCAAGGGTTGGCGGGCATTTTGCGCGACCTGGTGTTGATGGCTGTCGCACCAGACCGTCCGGAGCTCACCGGGGTCTCCCCACAATTTCGAGAGCAGCTGCCTGCCCTCGCACAGCGCCTTGGCCGGCAGCGACTCCTGCACTGGCAAGCCCAACTCAAGGGCAGCGAACAGCAACTGCGTCAAAGCGTGCAGCCAAGGTTGTGGCTGGAAGTGTTGCTCCTAGGCCTCCTAGCTGACGCCGAGCTCCCCATTACCAAAGCCCCCTCTAGCGCTTCCGTCGTTAGTACTCCCCCGGTGGCCAGCACAGCTCCAGCCGCTGAAGCACCAGCACCAGCCATCAGTCTTCCGAATACAAGCCCCCAACCGGTGGTCAGCTCAGAGCCTGCTCCTGCTCCTATTCGTACGCCAGCCTCAGCGCCCCCATCAGAGCAAAAGCCAGCCCCTGACAGTCACAATCTGCCTGAACTGTGGCAACAGATTCTCGCCAGTCTCGAGCTCCCCTCCACCCGGATGCTGCTATCACAACAGGCGCAACTCGTCCGTCTCGATCCCCACCGCGCTGTGGTGCAGGTGGCTGGAAATTGGATGGGCATGGTGCAAAGCCGGGCCAGCTTGCTAGAGCAAGCGATCAAGCGTTCGATTGGCGGGAATCGGCAACTGGTCTTGGAAAACCATGGCGGTGCAGCCCCGATGGCCTCGACGCCCTCCGCCGCACCAGCAACACCATCTCAACCAACCCCTCCTCAACCAAAACCGTCTCAACCAAAACCAGCATCTCCATCGCCCGTCGTGATGCCAACTGTGCAAGCACCGCCCATCACTCCGGTCGCAGAGGCCACAACCAGCTCACCACGAGCAAGAGCATCGTCAACGGCAACCTCAGCTGCAAGCTCAGCAGCTCCCAGCGTCCTGTCAGCAGAGGTCCCTGGTCCGGGTGCCCAATCCATGGGCTCGCCCACTCCGCCTTCACCTGCGGACGTGAATCCCCCCTCAATCATGGATGAGAAGGTGAAGCGCTTTGCCGACTTTTTTAACGGTCAGGTCCTGGATGTGGAACTTGACCATGACGAGAACGTTTGAGGGATCAGCGCTCAGGCTTTGACCGTCTCCTCATGGCCACGGTGTGTGGTTTTTGCCCAAACCAAGCGCTTGGGAAGCACCGCCATGCGCAGCGTGACCCAGGGAATGACAAAGAACCAATGGCTCAGATAAGCAATCCCCAAAAGCAACGAAAACGGATTGGGTTGAGGCAAGGCAGGGCCTTCACTGAAGCGGCGGCATCCCCTCCAGTAGGCCACGCCTGACACGCCAAACGCCACAATCGATAAAGGCCAGTACACCGGTGAAGTTCGCGTGAACACACTGGTCACCAGATCAGCAAAGGAGAGCACAGGCAGGGCGTACTGAAGCAAGAAAAAACAAGCCAGGTCACGTCTCTGGCCGACCGTTAAGCGATTGGATAGCAGCCCAGGCCAGTAATCAAAGAAGCGCTGCAACCCTCCTTCTGCCCATCGTTGTCGTTGCTTCCAAAGCGCCGAAATTGTCTCAACCGCCTCTTCTCGTACCGGTGGATTCCAAAGCAGCGTTGTGCGAGCACCTTGGAGCAAAAAACGAAAACTCAGGTCCAGGTCGTCCGTGACCGTGTCCTCATTGAATCCGCCGCAGGCTTCCAATACATCACGCCGCAGCAACTGCCCGTTCCCGCGCAGTTCAGACACCCCTCCGCCCAACAGGCGCCCCTGCTGAATCAGCGCATCAAAGGCCATCTCCATGGCCTGGACCCGCGTCAGCAGGTTGGTATCGGCGTTCGTCACCGCTTTGCGCATCTGCACGCCAGACCAATCACCCATCACGGCGATCGGAATCAACCGTTCGAGCTGGTCGTCACTGATTTGACCATCGGCATCGAGCACGAGAATCCACTCCCCACTGCTTTGAGCCAACGCCGCATTCAACGCACCTGACTTGCCTCCGCCTGCATTGCGCTGCCTGCGAATCACATTCAGGTTGGGATATTGAGGCTTCAGTTCATCCAGAAGATCTGGCGTTTTGTCTTCGCTGCCGTCATCAACGATCCAGGTCGTGAGTTGGTCAGCTGGATAGCGAAGTGCTCCCAGGCGTTCCATGAGACGAGCCACCACAGCTTCCTCATCCCTGGCCGCCACCACCACGTCCACGTTGGGCCAAGAGGCCAAGCTCTCGACTACAGCGGGCTCCGCGGCCAGGGCTGTCCCAGGAGTGGATGTGCCCGTGATCGATGTTCCCGTGAGAGATGCTCCATCCCCATCGGTTGCATCGGTGGCAGGCCCGCTGCTCGCGGGACTCGCGCTCTCATCAGAGCCTCGTAGCGTCGTGCTGAGGGAATACCCACCGAGCACGAGCGCCAACGTGAGCGAAGGGATGAGACTCCTGGAGGGGTCGAGCCAATGGGGTGCTGCTCCTGCACAACCGCAAGCCACCACAAACAAGGCTGTCTTGCCGCGTCGGCGATCGCCTGTCCCTGCGGCCAACACCCTGTCACCATTCGAAGTCATGGGACTTTAAGGGGCCTGACCGGGTATGGAACTGGAAGGCGGTTGGACCGTGGTCAATGTTGTTCCTGGGTAGTAGTGGCTGAGAATCCGCTCAAAGCTCCAACCTCGAGCCGCCAGATCAATGGCACCGGCTTGCGAGAGGCCCACTCCATGGCCAAATCCTCCACCCTTAAAACGCCATCGATCGGGCCCAAGGGTCTCAATCACAAACAAGGTGCTGGGGAGGCGGCGCAAGGTGCGACGGATGCCATCCAGCCGCAACATCACCGGCTCCCCGTTCCCCGTCATCTCGATGCCGAGGGCCAGCACCCGTCCACTCGCTCCTCTCTTCTGCACGTTGAGAGCACTGGGGACACCAGCAGGCAGACCAGCCGCCCGTAGAGCCTGGGCAACCTGGGCAACGCTGTAGGTACGCGACCAACGAAAACGAGGGTGATTCGTGCCATAGGCACCATCGCCGCGAGAGAGCAAGCCACTCACAGAGGTGGGGTCCTTGAGCGGCAAGGCCAGGCCCTTGATCCATGCCGCTGATCCATCAGCACTGGCCTGAACGTAAGGAAGGGAGTCCATCGCCCAGGCCTCTTCTGCTCCAGCCATCACCCCACCGTTACTGGCGTGATACCAAGCTTGAATCGGCTCGCCGTTCCACGCCAACACCTGTCCGGAGGTCGCACGAATCGCCTGACGCACCGCAGCGCTGGCGTGACGGGGATCGCTGTACACCTGGCACTGCGTATCACTGCAAAGGTGATAGCCATCGATCGCAAACCGATGACTATTCGCCAAAGCCCAGGTGCGCGCCAAGACCGCTTGCGCCTCTAACGCCGCCTTCGGCGATCCAGCGCCGATTTCGTGGGGAACCACCCCCTCTAAATAAAGCTCAAGCGGAACCTGTTCCAACAACGTCCAACTGCCATAGGCATCCGGGTGCAGACGAAACGGACCGCGCAGCACGCCTCCCTGCCAGAGCAGACCGTTCGGAGCCTCCAGCATCAACGGACCCTGGAGGGTTCGGCCACCCGAGGAGCCCTCCAAGACGGCTTTCATCTCCGTTTTGAGCGTGCGCATCAAGGTCCGCACAGGGACCCCATCCAGAGGCTCAGCATCCATCGGTATCCACACCTCCCAGTTGCTGGGATGGGCAACACGGGCGACCACGCCTTGATCACGCCATCGGCTGGCAATCCGTTCCGCTGATTCAAAACTGGCGTAGGGACCG
>Ga0213863_10002137_pt1 | contig 14156 bp, 3 predicted proteins | sample PICome_8_FD_160128 | JGI IMG/M metagenome (GOLD analysis project Ga0213863, IMG submission 160128) | Coastal seawater microbial communities near Pivers Island, North Carolina, United States - PICO497 | ecosystem: Environmental > Aquatic > Marine > Coastal | place: USA: North Carolina | collected... | reverse complement strand
AATGTCCTTCTAAGAAACTACTATCAGTTGCTCCGCCGAGCGCAATAAAGGCAAAATCACGTCCAAGAATTTTGCTGATGCCTTCTTTGACCAATGTTGTTTTACCAGTTCCCATTGGACCTTTAATCGCAATCGCGGTTCCAATTGCACTGGGATTAACAATCCATTGACCAATCATTTGCATAATTTGTAACTTGGCATCTTCTAATCCATAAACGGCTTGATCTAATGTTTTTTTGGCGTTTTCCATAAATTCGTGGCACTTATCAACGCCATCTGCTTCAAGAGACAGTGGTAAATTTTTATACTGGTTAAAAGGGATACGCATAAAAGTATCTACCCAATTTTTCATTTTAAAATATTCACTGCCTCCAGGTTCCATATGCTTTAGTGTAGAAATTTTACGGTAAGCGGATGCTTTGTATTGTGGTGGAATATTTGACTCCAATAAAGTCAGGCGGTATGGTTTTGTAATATCAGAATGTTGTTTGATTAATTCAAATTGTTCTAATGCGTGTTCTTGTTCCTTAATACTCATTTTTTCATTGAAATACTGTAAATCATTCATTACATCGCGTTCTTTCAATAACTTTTTGAGTTTTTTTGTATTTTTCACCTTATTCTTTTTTTCTTGGCGTTCTTGACGTTTCAAAGAATATTCTTCTTTGCTATTAATATCGTCAATTACTTTTTTAATTGTTGGGTTTTCTTGTTCTTCCTTAGAAAGACCCTTAAATAAATCTTTAATTTTGGTAAATGCTTCTGTCTCATTCTTGTCTTCAGGTGGTGATGATTTTTTATTTTTTTTAGACGAATTTTGTTTTTCTTGGGTGATATTAATTTTGTTATCCTGTCCAATTTCTGTCATAATACAATCTACATCTTTATCTTCTACACTATTTTTTTCTTCTTCTTCTTCTTCATTTTCGCTATCGTCTTCTGTATCGTCGTCACTGTCATCATACGATTCATCATATAACGCTTCTGTATCTGACATATATTCAACATTTTCGTCATCTTCATTATTTTCTCCTCCAATAATGAATGAAATATTGTATTTTGATAACTCTGGGAAACTGTCAATGAAACGACCTTTACTCTTACTACCTCTTTTAAGTTCACAGTTGTGTTTTTTCTCATATTTGTTAATGATATCTAACTCATCTTGGTTTTTAGTATATTTTGTGCGGGGTTTCTTTGGAGCAGGAGGGCATTCACGTGCTGATATTTGTTTTCGTGTTTTGTTAGGTGGTTCATCGTCTTCATCTGAAGAATATTGTTCCGCTTCTTCAACGCGTCGTTTCGCATATTTGGATGGAAATAAATCAGCAAGAAACTTTTTATACTCTTTATCGGCCAACCTATTGGTTTTTTTATCATTTCCATATTTATCAATAATTTTCTCATAGTCTGGGTCGTTCTCATCGTCATCATCTTCGTCAGAATCAGTGATATATTCGTCAGAATCGTCATCATCTTCTTCAGAATCAGTGATATATTCGTCAGAATCGTCATCATCTTCTTCAGAATCAGTGATATATTCGTCAGAATCGTCATCAGAAGATTCAATTTTTGTATAGGTTTCTTCCTTCTTGCTCTTTTTTGGTAAAAATGCAGAAGGTGGTAGAAGAGTTGAATGAGATAACTTATTACCTTTTTTATCGCTAGTACTTTTCATAGCCTTGCTTCTAGTATTATAAGGACTGACGATTGCTTTAATTTCTTTATCGGATGAAGACATTGTTGTTGAATTATACTCCATTCAAGGATTTACAAGTGGTTTATATTTATTTATTGAATTGTAGTTTAATTCAATTTTTTATATAATAATTTTTATATAATAATTTTTTATTTTTAGTAATTAATATATTTAATAAAAAATTGAATTAAACGTATCTATATATTGTTATGTTAATATAAGAGAAACGATGGCAATGAATAAGAACAAAGGAACTATGCAAAAACAACATGCTTCGCGGATTATTGGTATTCAATTTAGTATATTATCTCCAGAAGAAATCCGCAAAGGTTCTGTTGCTGAAATCACTAATCGTGAATCTTATGTAAATAATAAACCGGTGATTAATGGGTTGTTTGACCCACGTATGGGTGTATTAGAACCCGGTTTAATTTGCCCCACAGATGGGCTTGATTATATGCAAACGCCTGGATATTTTGGTCACATTGAGCTAGCCCGACCATTATTTTATATACAGTATTTAACAACCATTATTAAAGTGGCCCGATGTGTTTGTATCAAGTGTAGTAAACTGTTAATAAGTAAGGAAAAATACAAACATTTAATGGCGATGTCAGCTCATAATAGATGGAGTATTGTGTTTGGCATTGCTAGTAAAATCAAGCGTTGTGGTGAAGATACTGACGATGGTTGTGGATGCAAACAACCAAGTAAAATTAAAAAAGAAGGATTATCCACACTTATTGCAGAATGGGACAGTGTAAAAGATATAGAAGAACCGGAAAGTTTAACAATGACTCTTACGCCTGAAATATTGTTAAAATGTTTTCGTCGGATTTCAGATGACGATGTGAGTTTTATGGGTTTTAGTCCCGTATGGTCTCGTCCAGATTGGATGATTTGTCAAGTGTTAGCAATACCCCCTCCTGCTGTTCGTCCATCAGTAAAACACGATTCACAACAACGTAGTGAAGACGATATTACGCACATTATTGTTAGTATTTTAAAGGCAAACAAAACATTACAAGAAAAAATTCAATCAAATGCAAGCGCTAGTATGATTCATGATTGGAGTGTTTTATTACAGTATTACGTTGCATCTTTAATTGATAATAAAATTCCAGGTGCTCCGCCAATGTCACAGCGTTCGGGTCGTCCATTGAAATCTATCAAAGAACGTTTAGTTGGGAAACATGGACGGGTTAGAGGCAATTTAATGGGGAAACGTGTGGATTATAGCGGACGTTCTGTTATTACTCCAGATCCTAATTTATCTGCCACCGAACTAGGTGTTCCAATTAAAATGGCAAAAAATTTGACAAAACCAATAACAGTAAATGAACGAAATATTAAATTTTTAGAAAAAATGGTTAGAAATGGACCAGACGTATATCCTGGTGCTAAAATTTTAGAAAAGAAAAATGGCGATAATATTTCATTGAGATACATTGACAGAGATTCAATTCAGCTTGAATATGGTGATATTGTTCATCGCCATATGATGAATGGAGATTGTATTCTTTTTAATCGTCAACCTACACTACATCGTATGTCTATGATGGGTCATATTGTGAGAATTATGCCGATAGGTGATACATTTCGTATGAATGTTGCCGATACAAAACCATATAATGCTGATTTTGATGGTGATGAAATGAATTTACATATGCCTCAAAGTGTTGAAAGTGAATGCGAATTAAAAAATTTGGCAGCGGTTCCTTGGCAAATTATTAGTCCAGCAAATAATAAGTCTATTGTTGGTATTTTCCAAGATTCATTATTAGGTTCATTTCGGTTTACTCGTGAAAACACACAATTTACTCCACGCGAAGCAATGAATTTACTAATGAGTTATGACAAAGTAGATGTATCTAAATTACCAACAAAAGATATTTCAAATTTTGATATTTTATCGCAGATTTTACCACCGTTTACACTAAAGTATAAAACCAAGCGTTTTGACGATAAAGAGAATTATAAAAAATCCAATAATGTGTTAGAAATTATAAATGGAAAATACATTAGAGGACAATTAGAAAAGGGTGTTCTTGGTGATGGTTCAAACGGATTGATTCATCGTATTTGTAATGATTATGGAAATAAAGAATCCATTGATTTTGTTGACAATCTTCAAAACATTATTACTGAGTATATGAAAACAAGTGGTTACAGCGTTGGTGTGAGCGATTTAATTGCAAATAAAACAACTAATGACGCTATTTCTGATATTATTATTAAAAAGAAGAATGAAGTAAAATCACTGATTGATCAAACCCATTTGGGGATTTTTGAAAATAAGTCAGGACAAACAAATGAGAAAGAATTTGAAGTACAAGTTAATAATATTCTAAGTAAAGCAGTAAACGAAGCTGGTAAAATTGGTCGTGAAAGTTTAAATAAAGATAATCGCTTTGTTATTATGGTCAACGCTGGTTCTAAGGGTAGTGATTTGAATATTTCGCAAATGATTTCGTGTTTAGGTCAACAAAACGTTGATAATAAACGTATTCCATATGGATTTGAAAACCGAACTTTGCCGCATTTTACGAAGTATGATGACTCACCTTCAGCTCGCGGATTTGTTGAAAATTCATTTATTGGTGGTCTAACTCCTGAGGAATTATTCTTTCATGCGATGGGTGGGCGGATTGGTATTATTGATACTGCTGTAAAAACTTCACAAACAGGTTATATTCAACGTCGTCTTATTAAAGGACTTGAGGATTTAAAAGTTGAATATGATATGACAGTGCGAAACAATAAGCAAAAAATTATACAGTATACTTATGGAGATGATGGCTTTGATCCCGTGAAGGTTGAATCACAATCACTACCATTAGTGCAAATGACACTAGAAGATATTTACAACCATTATCAAATGCCAAATATGTCTACCACAAAAACAAAAGCAGATGATATTTATGTTTCTTCATTTACTAAACCGACTATTAAACGATTGGCAAAGCAGACTATAGAATTGTCAACAAAAATAAAGGAACTCACTGAAATGTTAATTCAAGCAAGAACTGGATTGGCAATGAATGTCTTTGGGTTTCGTGATAATAAAAATATTAGTATGCCTGTTTCATTTGTACACACAATTAATAATGTACAAGGACAACAATTTATCAATGTAAATTCGTTGGTAGATATAACACCATTAGAAGCGTATGAACTCATTGATGAGGGGTTTAATAAAATTATGTCTATACACTACTGTAAACCAAACACATTATTTAAGATTTTATATTATTATTATCTTAATCCTAAAGATTTGCTTATGGTAAAGCGTTTTAACCGAAAAGCAATAACTATTTTAATTGACCAAGTTGTATTATTATATAAGAAAGCAATTGTTGCTCCTGGAGAAATGGTTGGAATGATTGCGGCACAGTCTATTGGTGAGCCGACTACGCAAATGACTTTAAACACCTTTCATTTTGCTGGTGTTGCTAGTAAATCAAATGTAACACGCGGTTTGCCACGCATTGAAGAAATTATTTCATTATCAGAAAATCCGAAAAATCCATCGTGCACTGTCCATTTAAATAAAGATGAAGAATGTGATCAAGAGAATGCGAAGCGTATGGTGAATAAGTTGGAGCATACACAACTACGTGAAATTGTGGATTCTATTAAGATATGTTTTGATCCTGAGAATGGGTCTAAGACAATGATTCAAGAAGATAGTACCTTAATGAATGTTTATAATGAATTTGAAAAAATGTTAGATAACTGTGATAGTACTGGTAACGAAGAGAAAACATCTCCAATCGCCGACAACACTAATTCAAAATGGGTTATTCGTATAGTATTGAATACTGAAGAAATGTTAGATAAAAATATTACAATGGACGATATTCATTTTGCAATTAATAATATTTATCCAAATAAGATATCTTGTGTATTTTCAGATTATAATTCGGATAAATTAGTATTCCGTATTAGATTACATAAAAAGATGGATTTAAAACAAATGAAAAAACAACAGTCATTGGATCAATCAGATGAGATTTATTTGCTTAAAAATTTCCAAGACACTTTGCTTGATAATTTGGTATTGCGAGGAATTAAACATATTAAAAAGGTAACTCCCCGAAAAATTCTTGATAGTTTAATAATGGAAGATGGTAGTTTTATTAAAAAAGAAACGTGGGTTCTTGATACCATTGGAACAAATTTAATGGAATTATTAAGTCTAGATAATATTGATGTCACGCGAACTTATACAAATGACATTCAAGAAATTTACCGGGTACTAGGGATTGAAGCCGCACGCCAATCCATATTAAATGAAATTACAGAAGTGATTGAATTTGATAGCACTTATATTAACTACCATCATTTAATAATGCTTTGTGACCGAATGACCTGCAATGATAATATGATATCTATATTCCGACACGGAATTAACAATGATAATATTGGGCCTATCGCAAAAGCATCGTTTGAAGAAACGCCAGAAATGTTCTTGAATGCAGCAAAACATGCGGAATTAGATACAATGCGCGGTGTTTCTGCAAATGTAATGTGTGGTCAAGAAGGATACTTTGGAACAAATGCTTTTCAAGTTGTTTTAGATTATGAAAAAATGTCACAATTAAAAGCAAATGATTTTGATGAACAAAATGTTGAAAAAATTATTGAAAATGGATTTGACGGATATACTAATATTGATGACAAATGCAGTATTCAAAATATTAAAATCAATAATAATGTATCCAATATTACACCTGTAGATATGGGGAATGATGATGGATACGAATTTGATATGTAAATAAATAGTATGTGTAAATATAAATATTATATAATAGGCAATGAATGATTATTATATAATAAAAAATTTATAAAAATGGCTCTATAATGGCTCTATAATGACTCTATAATGTTATTTTTGTATCACCGTCATTTATTGTATTTAGTTTCTTGATACGAGGAACAATTCCTGTTTTTTTATTTATCGTACCATCAATTTTGGCTGTAAAATGTTCAATATAATAAATTATTTTTTCTTCTTTTGTTTGTATACTTTCACTAGATGTATTATTTATTTCTTCCTTTAGTGATTCGTCATTTATTCTATCTAATGATATTTTGAAATCGTTATTCTTATCTGAATATAATGTGCTTTTTATTGGTTTATTTTTATTTTCTAATGATGGATCATATCTATGTGTTTCTATAAAATAACAGTATTTACTTTCATTTGAATTAATTGTTAAGAATTGTTTTGTATACATCGTTTCTCTTAGATTATTATTATTCAATAGTACTATCGGTATATCATAATATAATGCTATTATCCAAATATCAAATGTTGTCATAAAATAGTGAGGCCCTTTAATTATATCTTCTAATTTACTATCATCACTTTTAATATCATCCTTTATTTTTTTTTGATTTTGCCGAGAAAATAAATCCAATATATTATTTTTATATTTTGTAAAATATTCTCTATATTTTACTGCCAAAATATTTTTTATATCATCAATAGAAACATCATTTCCTTTTTCATTTTTTATATTGTAATCTTTTAATATTGTTAATATAATTTGAAAAGAACAATTATTTGTTAAGGTATCAAAGTGGTGTCTTTTAATTACTGGTTTTAAAAATGGAGTTAATGTTATTGTATTAGTAATAACGTTATTTTTTGTAAATGGTTTTATTGTTATATTGCATTTATCTTCAGGTATTTTGGGTTCTTCGTCTTTATTCTTTGTATCTCCAATTTCTTCTTCTTGAATTGTCGCCTCACCATCGCTCACAACATCGCTAGTGTCCGGATTATCTCCATTATCACTCGCCTCACCATCATTTCCATCATTTCCATCATTTCCGTCATTTCCATCATTTCCATCATTTCCGTCATTTCCGTCATTTCCGTCATTTCCATCATTAATGATTGATTTATCAACATTAGAATAAGTTTGTTTAATTAATGGATTACTTGTATCGTATGTATTATAATTAATGTATTTGTTTTTATTATCAATTTCATTATTTTCAAAATATTCTTGAGTTAGCAATGATTGTAATAATATGATTTCATTCTCTCTTAAGTTGTATTTTAATTTTGAAAAAGAAGTAAGTGTTTTTGAGTTAAAAATAAATGATTTAATACGTGTATACCGAATAATTTCATCTGCTAATTTGCTATAATAATAAATTTTATTATCCTGTTTTTTATTAAATAAATTTATATCGGGAATTTTAAAACGGCAATTACCATTTTCATCTTGTTGGTCACAATAATCATTTTGGCAATTAACATAACACCCTTTTATTAAATTTAAATTTTTTAATTCTTCTACACTGTAAGAATAAAATTTTATTTTATTTTCCATTAAACTTTCCAATAATGTTTTAATGCTATTTATTTTTTTCAAATAGCTGAATGACGAGTTAATTCGTTCTTCAATATCTTTGCGAATATCACTATTTTCATATTGTCCAAGTAAATATTGTGCTGTATTTCTGAAAACATTATAAAATTGTGTTTCTAGTCGTATATTATTTATATCAGACGCTCTGTCACTATCTATGTTATGACTTGTAATAATTTTTTTATCGGCATCATTGTAATTTGAACCTTGAATTGATTTTAATTCATCTTCAAAATGTTCTCTTGGTTCTGTCATAATAAACTGGTTTGATTTGGTTAAAATACCAATAATTTCTAAACTATCCTCGTTTTCTTGATTATAATCTAATACCTTTATCTTCGGTTCACATGGTATTTTATTTTTTGATTTTTCATAAAGTTCTTTCAAAAAATCTATCGTTTCTTCGTATGATTTTTTAGGCACCTTATCAATAAAAATAATATCAGATATTTCTTTATCTTTTTTAATATCTTGTGATGATGATGGATAACAAGGTACAAACCCTTCATTATTCACGATAGTATTGTTATTTTTAACAATTAGTCCTATTATTTTATTATCATAATTCATAACTTCTTTTTCAATAGTATATTTAATAGATTTAAGCTCTTGAATTAATGGGTTTAATCTAATGCTTTCTGAAAATTTATACACATTTGGCATACTTTTTAATGGTTTACATTTTGTTATATATGTTTTTTTTACCTTAGTTAATAGTTCTTTTATATTTTGTAATATATCCTTATAAAAAGTAGCAAATCCATATATAGTTTCTCTTTTATCTTGATCATTGTAATATTGACAAATTGGTTCATAGTAATCATATATTTTTAAAATAATAATGGTTTCTTTTGTTGAGTCAAATAATGCGGATGAATAATGATTTGATGGACATATTAATTCAACATTGTCGGTAATGTCTTTTCTTAACAATTCAATGATAACCATATTAACACCTTTTTCAAATAATTTGGGGTTACGGAAGCATATTAAATCCCATAAATATTCATAATCTATTTTAACATTGTCATCTTTTAAATAATTTTTAAAGTTTATATAAGATTTGGCAAGTTTAAACAACATAGTTGAATGACTACTATTTGTTATATCGGATAAATTATAAATTTTTGAATTATGACCCTCTCCCGCATATTCTCCCGCATATTCTCCTGCATATTCTTCTTCATTACCATTACCTCCTTTTTTTGTATAAAAACTAGCATTAAAATTACTATAATAATTATAATCCTCATCTACATCATTACTTTCATAGAATAGTTTTACTAAATTTCCATTTTGTAAAGTTATGTATAAATCAATATTTAAAGCATTTATTAATATCTGTTTCATTTCTTTAATAGAAGGGGGAAGTGGATATCGGTTTTTGGGTGAAATATAATTCCATATATGAGAAATACATGCAATAAATGATTGGTTTTCATTTATTTCAACTCCACGTCTTAATAAACAACCCATATTTTCTTCAATATTACTGTTAATATCATTCGTTTTACAATTCTTGTTATCTGTTTTCAAAAACACTTGAACAGCAAAAGGTAAAAACCCAAACCGATCCTTTTGCATTATTGGAAATTTATCGTTTGATAAAATGAAATTCATCTGTTTGGTATTTATATTGGTTGTGATTGATTTTTTGTTATATTCTTCTTCTTCTTCTTCTTCTTCTTCTTCTTCTTCTTCTTCGCTTGCGTCTTCACTTGCGTCTTCACTTGCGTCTTCACTTGCGTCTTCGCTTACTATTGTTGTTTTTGTTGTTTTTGTTGTTTTTGGTGTTTTTGTTGTTTTTGTTGCTTTTGTTGCTTTTGGTGATTTTGTTGCTTTTGTTGCTTTTGGTGATTTTGTTGCTTTTGTTGCTTTTGTTGCCTTTGGTGCTTTTGTTGCTTTTGTTGCCTTTGCCTTTGCTTCCTTTTCCTTTGTTTCTTTACTTGATTCATATTTAATATCACATTTATCAACCTTTAACCATTTTTTGAAACAACATGGTATACACGCGTCATCATATCCTTTTGTGTTTTTTAACAAACCAGGCGAATGATAAATATAACCATCATTCCTTGGTGTTTTATATCCTTCTTCTCCTGGTTTTTTATTCTTATCGGTTGGACCATGCTCATCCTTATAATTAAATTCAAATATATGCGCTCCCTTGGGAATTTTTTTAGAACCTAGTGGAATAATCTCACTTGGTTTTCCGTTTTCTTTCGCCTTGATTTCAATAGCATGTACTTCACCTTCGGTTAAACTTACTTTGTCTCTCAAGCTCCAATAACGTGGACATATAAACCAATGTTGTTTATCCTTATTACTACCATACTTAAATGCATTTGTGTATGAAGATTCTTCATATTCTTTATTATCCTTATTATTCTTCTTATCCCTCTTATCAATATTATCTTTTTCAGATTGAGTTAATATAACTGGTTGACGATGACGTATAGATTGACAAGCCGTAGAATATGATTTAAATCCATATTTACCAATGTCATTAATAATTGGTTTATCATACTCTTCAATTCGTTTTTCAAATGGAGTTGGGCCATTTAATTTCATTCCTGTAATATCTTCTTCTAGGTCCTCGTCATCACTGTCATTACCACCATCAATAAATTTATTTGCATCTTCGTCGGCATCTTCGTCGGCATCTTCGTCGGCATCTTCGTCGGCATCTTCGTCGGCATCTTCGTCGGCATCTTCGTCGGCATCTTCGTCGGCATCTGATTCTTGATTATCTTCGTTAATACCATGTTCTTTTAAAAACATTGCCAAATCATCATCATCAATATCTTCATCATCGTCATCCTCTTCAAGTTCCTCTTTTTCTTCTTCTACGTTAGCTTTATTGTTATTAAATACTAATTCATTTATTTCTAACAGGGCTTCTTTATATTTTTCTGTATCTTCTTCGTTAGCATTAGCCTCTTCTTCATTAGCATTAGCCTCTTCTTCGTTAGCATTAGTCTCTTCTTCGTTAGCATTAGCCTCTTCTTCGTTTATTTCACCCTTAAAACTATGTTCATCAATATTTGTATCTGGTTGTTTAATATTATCCTTACATAAATTTTGGATTTTACTAGTAGTAACTGATGTAGTATATGTTTTATCTTGAGTTAAACGTATTAATGAATCAATATAAATATGTAATGTTTTTAAATAGTTAATATTATTTATACCTACTACATTGATGAATATATTTTTTGTATGCGGCTGAAGAGAAATTGTTGTTTCAAATCCTGGATTATTTTTAAGTTTTAATGCCTTATTGCCTTCTTGCATCATTTGTTGCGATTGTTTTACTTCGGCATATTTTTCACGTGCATTATCTTCAGATAATTGAAAATTATCTTTTAATACTTGAATAATATAATTATCTGAATAATTAAAATGTGGTTGTATCATATCAATAATAAACGCATCTTGACTGTCTGTTTCATTATAATTTTCTACTCGTTTAAATCGCATTAATATACCTTTCTCTTTATCATCCTTATTCAACTTATAATTTATAATATTAAATATACTTGTTAAACAACTTGATATTTTTTTTAAAATTATTTTTTGTTGAATTTGTACATTCATAACATAATCAATATTTAATATTTCGGTTGTGCTATCATTAATATCTATAAAATTTATCATTTCATACCCATTTGTAGTAAAATATTCAATAATCGTATTTATATGAGGATTAATATTTTCTAGTATTAAATCGTTCACTTCAGAAATAGACATACTTTGATTAAAAATTATACTAATTCTAATATTACAGTGTTTATCAAATTCACATAATATTGGAGTTTTTGAACCTTTTTTATCATAATATTCTATGTAAAGCGATACACATTTACCTTTTGCCATAACCTTATCCCATTTAAATATAGTACCCTTATCCAAATATGGGATTTTTTTTCTAGTCGTTGATATTTTATCTGTATATAAACGATAAATGTTTTCTTGTCTACTTGATTGATTCATTTTAATTAAGGGAATCTGTTGAGTTGCGTGAATCAACTTGAATATAATATCAAGTGGAATAGTAAATGAATTTGGTTGACGAACATTTAATAGAATAGATTTAATCCCTTTATCATTATATTTTATTTCTTTATCACGGATACGATATTTATAGACATCATAAAATAAATTAACCGATTTATTTATTTTTTCAAATTGTGGTGTAAGTAAATTGTTTGTTTCGTCTATTAAGGTTTGTTTTTGAGACCTAAGTAATTCCAATGATGTTATATTATTTTTATATAAATAGGGATAATATATTTTGATAAGACTTTCTTCAGTTAAATTATTATCAAATCCTGTAATATTTTCTATATCAATCGCATTTAATCTCTCTTCTGCCAAGCAAATATATATTGTATTATTTAAAAAATCGCCATAATTCATTAAAAGGTGTTTATTTTTTGTCATTACTATATCATTTGCCCAATTTTCTAGATAGGTATCATATTTGTCTGTTTTATATGGGTCTACTGTAAATGGATATGGATAAAATTCATTTTTTTCTTGAATCGTATATCCGATTGGTTTATCTAATAAAACAGGATGCTCCTCCAAATTTAAATTTAATATATCGGAATAATTATAATCATCATCACCCTTATCTGGTATAGTTTCTATATCAAAATCAGAAATATTAAGTAAAAAAAACTCTATACGTTCTTTGGTTAGTTTTGAGTTTTCGCCTTGAATTAAAGTATTGTATACACTTTTTGAATTCAACTGAGTTTTTTGTTTTATATATAAATACAGTTCATCATAAGAAGTACTTAATTCATCTATTTTACCATTAATTATATGAAACATAAATTTCTTTTTAATTGTTTCAATTGTATCATCTAAATGAATGCTTTCGGGTATAAATTTTACGTTTGTTTCTTTTTGTATAAGTTCATCTTCCGAAAAAACACCTTTAAATGCGTCGTGGGTTGGTTGTGTTTTAAATGTACGATTTAATGCGGTGGTTGTCATTGTATTTGCATTCTCTCCAATAAAAACATAGAGGGTTTTGATATTATTATTTTTATCTATATGGGCCAATTTATATATTGGTTCTTCTATAACCTCCATATATGTGTTATATACATAAATAGATATTTTTATGTATATATGAATTCATTAGGTATATACAACTTTAATTATTAATTTTATTTCAGATAATGTGTGTTCTGCACCAACTTCAGCTCGTAATTTATAAGTATTGGCATTTGATATACATAAATTTTTGTCAACAGATACATCACTTGTATCAATTAATTTATATATAGTTGGCCCAAATGTTAAATGTGCTGCAGTATTTTTACTAACAGACCTAGTATCAATGTCAATGGTAGATAATGTATTTGTTTCAGTTGAAACACCAGATAAATCAATTATAATAAAGTTATTATTAAGATTTGCAGATTTAGGATCTACATCCACATGAACATAAAATTCTAATAAACAATTAGAAATACCTGAAAATGATATTAATCCATCTGGATTTATATACGATATTACATTTCCATTATTTTGTGTTTTTGTTTCATTGTACTGACAAAAACTACTACTGGCATCAGTAAAGCTAATATCATCATAATGTAAATAACCATATTGTGTAGGCATTAAATTTAATTTAATTCCATTTCCTGCTTCACGATAATAAAGTTGATTTTTATTACCATTTCCACTACTACCATCTGATACGAATAATGCTCCTTCAGTTGAACTAGTGGATGGCGCTGGTGCTTCAGTTAAAACGATTTGTGTTTGTCCTTTAATTGAATCCCCTGCCGATAAAACAATATTATTACCACTTGTTGTATTACCGCATTTTAATGTTTTTTCTAAATTACTCAAACCATATTTTGATATAATTGAAGTAAATGATTTTAGATTAGTAAATGTTGACGATGACGCCATTTATTTTTATATATAAACAATATTAAAATAACAATATTAAAATAACAATATTAAAATAACAATATTAAAATAACAATATTAAAATAACAATATTAAAATAACAATATTAAAATAACAATATTAAAATAACAATATTA
>Ga0213863_10002131_pt1 | contig 14175 bp, 15 predicted proteins | sample PICome_8_FD_160128 | JGI IMG/M metagenome (GOLD analysis project Ga0213863, IMG submission 160128) | Coastal seawater microbial communities near Pivers Island, North Carolina, United States - PICO497 | ecosystem: Environmental > Aquatic > Marine > Coastal | place: USA: North Carolina... | reverse complement strand
TGGTTGGTCATTGATTCAATCTCAATCATATTATTCATCTCGAGAGATCTTTGGTTAACAGCATTATTATTTGGCTTCTATATTGTAATCATTATCTTTGGCTACCGTTCGTGGCACAAAATTCTTAAAGAGAACCATGCAATCAGTAATTGAAAGAATTGAATCAGTCCCAGGAAGCTGTGTTTTAAAGGAGGAACTATCTTCAAGCTCAATCACAAAAATTTTTTTATGCATCTTTAATGACATTAAATCAGTTATTAGATTTGATCTTCCAGTGGCCTCCCAGCTAGGTGTCGATAGGCAAAATGAAATAAATATACTTCACAGCCTTAATCATTTAGACCTGGCGCCTGAAATTCTCTTTTCAGATATCCAAACAGGTATATTGATTTGGAAGTACATTTCAGGGTCCGAGCCATACTTTAATAAAGAAAAATTAAATCTAAATTCTTTGCATGATTTAGGATCTTCTCTATCTTCACTACATAGCTTTCCAATCCCTAAGAATTCCATTGATATATTTTCTAATTCAATGCTTGTGTATCAAAGTTTGCTTGAAAGTCCTTCTGAAAAACTCCTGTTTAGCAAAGCAATGGCCTTGTATAAGAAATTAGAAAAAGACGGTACAAGAAAAGTTTTCTCTCATAATGATTTGCATCGAAAAAATATGCTCTGGGATAAAAAATATTATTTTCTAGATTGGGAATATTCTGGATTGAATCATCCCTGTTTTGATATTGCTTCATTGGTGAAAAGCTTTCAATTAAGTCAATCTCAAATTAATGAGCTTTCATGTGGTTATAAAGCTAATAAACACATTTTTCATATGGACATACTAAACCCATGGATTCAATTTATTGAATATCTTGAAGAAATCTGGGAAATTTCCGTTACTAAGCTTTTAAATAAGCAAGAAATGAAAGATTTCTTAGATTAAGTTTTTATTCATTCGGATATGGCATATGGAGAAGACAGAAGTCTTAAAATGCATCCCATTTCTGCTCTATTACTTGATATCCAGTCTCATGCAATAGAGTAGAACTCTTTAACAAAAATGATGACAAAATATCATTTAACGGTTCATAATGATGATCAAATGTTCATAGAAAAAATTTTAAATCATATTTCTGACTGGGGTAAATTTTGGTTTGGCTTAATTTTTCTGGGCAGCATCTTCAATGCAATCCTTGAAAAATTTACTTCCCTAAGTGGAACATCATATATCTGGATATTAGCTTTTGGGTCAGGGGCTCTGATAGGTCTTGTTGCAAAGATTAGGGGGGTTTGGCTTTGAGAGAATCACAGGAAATTGCTGAAGAGTTTTCATTTGACAAAGAAAAAGCAATTGCTAAAAGCTTTTCTCAACGATTCCAGTGGGAGATGATTCTCATTGGCTTGGGTCAGGCTGCCATCTGGCTTTCTTTGTGGCCATTAGTTCTAAGTGGTTTGTTGGATTTGTGGGCAGGATTTTTAATTGCATGTCTATGTGCGTGTTTTGCCTACTTGCCATCGCATGAAGCTCAGCATGGAAATTATTCTAGAGGCAATCCCAAACTCAGATGGCTTGATAGTCTAGTTGGTCATATTACTCTTATCACTTTGAAGTTTCCTTATCATATTTTAAGGATCACACACATGAAACATCATGCATATACCAATGATCCAGTAAAAGATCCTGACTATGCAAATGCGCACAACACTTCTGTTCTCAAAGTTGTTAAAAATGTTTTAGATGGCTCAACATTACAATTTGAAAAGTATCTTGATATATTTGAGAGTGATAAAGCATTTGTGAATGCATTTCATCAAGCAATTCCGATTGCGATGTTTTACAAATTTGTACCATTAGTTCTAGTTATTATTTTTCCATTTGAAACCTTGTTGTTGTGGTGGTTGCCTGCAAAGATAGGCTCAGTTTATACAACAGTCTTTTTCTCTTACTATCCTCATCTAGGGACCTCAACTGGAAGATATATGAATACTCGATTTTGGTCTCACTGGATGCCAAGATTTCTAAATCACTCAATGCAGCTTCATTTTATTCATCATCTTCATCCAGGCATCGGTCACTATGATGAGCCGAAGGCTATCGAAGCTCTTAAACCTTTCTTAATTGCAAGAAAAGTTCCTGGGGCAGAGCAGATTCCAGAGCGAGTTACTAACAATCCTTTAATTTCAATATAGAGATTTGAATTTGAGTAATCGTCTATCTAACGCTTACTGGAAATCAAATTTAAAAATTTTACTTTCTCTTTTGAGCATATGGTTCATTGTTTCTTTTGGTTTTGGAATCCTTTGGTCTGATCAATTAGACCTAATCCAAATCGGTGGATTTAAGCTGGGATTTTGGTTTGCTCAGCAAGGCAGTATTTATATATTCGTCATCTTAATATTTGTTTATATTCATTTAATGAACAGGCTAGATAAGAAATATAAAAAAAGCATTGCACACGAAACAGATAAAAATTGAGCACTCAAGAACTTACTTATCTTTTTGTGGGACTATCTTTTGCTCTATATATAGGAATTGCAATATATTCTAGAGCAGGCTCAACAAGTGATTTTTATGTTGCTGGAAAAGGTGTAAATCCCATTGCCAATGGGATGGCAACAGCTGCGGATTGGATGTCAGCCGCCTCTTTTATTTCAATGGCTGGGTTAATAGCTTTTATGGGTAAAGATGGGTCTGTATATTTGATGGGCTGGACTGGTGGATATGTTTTATTAGCTTTGCTTTTGGCACCTTACCTTAGAAAATTTGGTCAATTTACAGTCCCGGACTTTATTGGCACTCGCTATTACTCAAAAACAGCAAGACTTGTTGCAGTCTTGTGTTTAATTTTTGTTTCTTTTACGTATGTTGCTGGTCAAATGCGAGGCGTGGGGATTGTATTTTCTCGCTTTTTAGAGATTGATATTAATCAAGGAGTTATATTTGGCATGATCATAGTCTTTTTTTATGCAGTCTTAGGTGGCATGAAAGGTATTACTTACACTCAAGTTGCCCAATATTGTGTTTTAATTTTTGCTTATCTAGTGCCGGCAATTTTTATCTCTATTTTAATTACTGGTAATCCCATTCCCCAGCTAGGATTTGGAGATACTCTTGTAAATAGCGAAGTCTATTTATTAGATAAGCTTGATCAGGTTACCGTTGATCTAGGATTTACTGCATATACTGAGAATATCAAGAGCAATATAGATATTTTTTGTATTACAGCCGCTCTAATGTTTGGAACTGCTGGTTTGCCACATGTAATTGTAAGATTTTTCACCGTGCCAAAAGTTAGTGATGCAAGAAAATCTGCAGGATACGCTCTCGTATTTATTGCATTGCTATATACCACTGCGCCAGCGGTAGGGTCTTTTGCTAGAATGAACTTTATTGATTCTGTTCAAGATTCAAAATACATAGATGCTCCATCATGGTTTAAAAATTGGGAGGGAGTGGGCCTAATTGCCTGGAATGATAAAAATGCCGATGGCTTAATTAGGTATGAGGCTGGAAATACATTTAAAGATGGTCGCCCCAAGTTTATAGATGCTACTGGCCTATCTAATGAAAGACTCACTTCGAACATTTCTGATAATTCTAATGGAAATGAGATATATATTGATCGGGATATTATGGTATTGGCAAATCCAGAAATTGCTAACTTGCCCGGTTGGGTAATTGCACTTGTGGCAGCAGGGGGGCTTGCTGCGGCACTCTCAACTGCTGCGGGTTTATTGCTAGTCATTTCATCCTCTATATCTCATGATTTATTAAAGAAAACATTCAAACCAAATATCACTGAAAAGCAAGAGCTTTTATACGCTAGAATTTCAGCTGCCATCGCAATACTGATTGCAGGGTTGTTTGGTATATATCCACCAGGTTTTGTTGCTCAAGTTGTTGCTTTTGCATTTGGTCTTGCAGCTTCAACAATATTTCCTGCTCTTTTGCTGGGGATTTTTACAAAATCTATTAATAAAGAAGGAGCGATCTCAGGGATGCTCAGTGGTTTGCTTTTTACATCTATTTACATTGTTTATTTCAAATTTATCAACCCAGAGCTAAATCATTCAGAAAATTGGATGCTTGGCATTTCTCCAGAAGGCATTGGATTTATTGGCATGCTATTAAATTTCTTGACTTCAATACTTGTATCAAGATTCTTCCAATCTCCATCAGAAGAAATTGTAGAGCTTATAGACAGAGTAAGATTACCCTGAATAATCAAAAGTAATTTTAGAAAAGTTGTAGATTGAAAGATTGTCTTTCTATGAGAACAATTAATTTTTCTTTTGTAACTCTTCTTCTAGAAATTTCACTCTTTTTTCAATTTTTTCAAGCTCACTTTTTTTTACAAAGCCTGACTCTTGCATAAATTTTTCTAGAGCAGGTTTTAGCATTTTCTCCATGCCTTTCATATCACCTGCCATTTTTAATGGATTAAACATATTTATCTCCTATGTATATACATATTGGGATAGATTGAAATATTACAATTCTTAATAATACATCAGCTACAATAAATAAAAATGGAGGTTGTATGAGCATTTCAAATTATTTAGATAGTGTTGCCAAACCCTTTGAGGGATTGGCCCCATGGATATTAAGATTGGTCCTAGGAGTTTCTTTTATTCTTCACGGCTTGGGAAAATTCCCATTGCCCCCAGAAAAGATGGTTACTTGGTTTGAGAGCATGGGTATAGCTGCGCCTGAGGTTGTTGCAAGCTTGGTGGCTGTTGGAGAGGTTGGTGCAGGGGCTGCAGTAATTTTAGGTGGTTTTCTTGGTGGAGCAGGCCATCTCATTACTCGATTAGGTGGCGGAGCTGTTCTAGTTATTATGACTGGAGCATTTTATCTAGCCCATGCTGATTGGTTTATCACCCAAAAATTATTTATGAGCGAGCAGATATTTTTATTTGCGCTTGGCTTATATTTTGCTATCAAAGGGAATAATTAAAAAAGCTTGTAAATCTAAATGAGAATGATTATCATTACCATTCTCAATTAGGCACATTACCTCCTTGAGACTTCCTCAAGGAGATAAATGTGGAAAATTGGCCAAATACTCAAACTAAAATTAATTTTTTAATCATGGGATTGCTCTCAATCCTATTTTTTTCTCCTGTATTTTCGGCTGATGATGACATTGAGGAGGTAGTGGTAAAAGGAAATGTTCTATACGCAGATCAAGTCAATGCACTTAAAACCCCTGTTGCTGTATTAAATGTTCCTCAAACTGTTAGCATCATCACCGATGAAGATATTAGGAAACAGGGCTTTAGACAAATTGGTGACATAATAAGATTTACACCAGGGGTTAATAATTCGCAAGGTGAGGGTCACAGAGATTCAGTTGTATTTAGAGGTATTAGATCAACAGCTGATTTTTTTCAAGATGGCGTAAGAGATGATATTCAATACTATCGATCACTTTATAACGTTGAGCAAGTAGAAATACTGAGAGGGCCTAATGCTCTTTTATTTGGAAGGGGTGGAACTGGCGGGGCACTCAATAGAGTGACAAAGAAAGCGGTTATTGGCGATACATTTGGAGCAGTTGACTTTGGGCTTGATGATTTTGGAGCCAGCGATATTGCTCTTGATTACAACACTACAAGTCTTTCAAATTCAGCTATACGCTTAATGATTCATAGCGATGTTCTTGAAAATCATAGAGATTTTTATGATGGAGATAGATTAGGCGTAAATCCTACAATCACAATTCAAATAAGTGATACGACAACCTTGGATCTTTCATATGAACATGCAGATCATGAAAGATATATTGATAGAGGCATTCCGACTGAAAATGGCAAGCCTGTTGAGCGATTTAGTAAAATTACCTTTGGTGATCCTACAGGCAATAATCTCACGACTCTCGAAGCTGATATTTTTAGAGCTATCGTGAGCACAAATTTTTCAGATACTACCAAGGGCAATTTAACCATTGTGTCTAGTGAATTTGAGAAAATGTATCAAAACTATTATGTATCTGGATATTCAACCGGTGCATCTACAGTAACAGTCGATGGTTATAACGACCCCACTGAACGTAACAATACAATTATATCTGGCAACCTGATCAATGAGCTGGAGATTGGCTCAACAACTCATACATTATTATTTGGGTTAGAGATGATTGATACCATCAATAAAAATAAAAGATATGATACCTATTGGTCCACCAATAAGAGTGATAAAGAAGCTTTTAGCATTATTAGACCTATGAGTTTCTTGGTTAACTCTGCAGGACTTGCAACAAACAATGATTTTACTGCAGATTTAAATTCTCAAACGCAATCTGATATTGAAGTAAATTCTATCTTCTTTCAAGATCAAATTAATGTATCTGAGAAATTGAAATTATTGATTGGTGGTCGTTATGATTCATTTGATATTACTGTAAAGGATATAAAAAATGGTTCCGCCCAGTCTAGAGAGGATAAAGAATTTTCACCAAGAGCCGGTATTATCTTTAAACCCAGTGAGAATATTTCTCTTTATTACTCTTACAGTGAAAGTTTTCTCCCAAGATCTGGAGAGCAATTTAAATCATTATCAGCAACCAGCGCTGCTCTTGATCCTGATATTTTTGAGAGCTCAGAGATAGGTATAAAAATGAAAGTATCTGACAATTTGAGTTTTACAGCAGCTTACTTTGATAGCAAACAATTAAGAGCAGCAAGAGATAGTATCTCAGGTGAAACATTTGAAATTATTGGCTTGCAAGTCGATGGTCTGGAGCTTGAACTGAAAGGCGAAATAAACAATAGAATGAGCATAGCATTCGGCTATAGTTTTCTTGATGGCAAAACCAGCAAAGGCGGTGAACCACGCGAAATTCCTGATCACACGCTTTCATTGTTTACTGCATATGAAGTTTCTGACAAATTTGGTTGGGCCCTAGGTATCATTCATCAAGGAGAGTCAAATATCGCTAATGATAAGCCTGGTTTAGTTTTACCAAAATTTACAAGGGTGGACTTAGGAGCATATTATCAAATGACTGATAGTCTTAGCATTCAAATGAATATTGAAAACTTAACAGATGAGTTATATTTCCCGCATTCGCATAGCACACACCAAGTTTCTGTTGGTGAGCCATTGAATATCAGAGTGTCAGCAAGAAAAACCTTCTAAATTTTAATTCTAGATATAGCTTGTTGCACAGAAAAAGATATCTTGTACAATTGTTTCCTCGTGTGGGGCTATAGCTCAGCTGGGAGAGCACCTGCTTTGCAAGCAGGGGGTCCGCGGTTCGATCCCGCGTAGCTCCACCATACAATGCCTTGCCTATAATCTTTAGAATAAAAAAACAATATTATAGCAAAATAGTTTTTATGATAAGAGATCAAATGAAATTGAAAATCTATTTTTGTTGCTTAAGTTAAATTTAGTTTTATGAAAATAATATGATGGAAAAATGATAAGTCTCATATTGCTAATTTGAATCACTTCTTCATTATCATTATCCTCCATTGCAGATGGTGAAGAGCCTATAACAAAATTACCTGATTTGTCTTTGTCTACATCTAAGTAGATAACTCCACTAAGAAGGCCCTTTGGATGATAATGAGCCTCCATACTGCCTCCTGATTTAATTTTTACAGCCCAAAAACTTAACCTTGATAAATCAGATGATAAAACTTTGCATGGCGAATCTTGAATAATACTGAGTTGAGCTTTTCTAAAATATTTCAGTACCTGATTTACAAATTCATCTAGATTTTTATTTATTTGTTTTTTTAAAAAGAAAACTGAACCCTTTAAAACGCTTTGTTCTGTTGGCTCATAGTGCTCTTTTGAGGAGCCTTCAATATATTTAATAATATTTTGGGGGCTAAGCTCGCCTTGAGTTTTGGGAATATCAAAAATGTGTATGTCTCTAGTTAAATTATAATAGTTTGAGCTTGTTTTTACGGAATCTATGGTTTCCATGATTGATAGCATTGATAAAATTGTAATATTATCTGGAGATTTTTTAGAATATTCCAAAATTTGATTATACGCCTCTTGTTCTTTAGAAACTTTGATAGAAATCATAGACAGCAACTTAAGTGATAAATAACTATGCTGTTCACAATTATTATTCATCAGTTTTTCAAATAAAAAAATGTAATCTTTTTCCGTTTCAGAGATTTGATAGAGTTCTTGGTAAAGCCTATGAAGAATGCCTAAGTTCAACTCTCTATTTATTTTTTGTTTCAGAAATTTTTTAATTTTATTAATCTGCATTCTGCATTTTTTTAAAGAAAACTGATTCAATATTTCTCATACTGAGCATCAGATAATTTATATAGCTATATTCTTATATCATCTTTAAAGCCTTTACCCAAACGCCATTGCTTGCTTGGCTGAGAATATGATGGAGCTTAAAGGGTTATATTTGCTGGAAAATCCCCCAATACGAATTATACTCAACTCCCTAACGGCGGAATAAGTTTAAAACGACTTTCATTTTAACTTTGAATCTTTAATTATGAATAAGAATATTATTTTAATCATTATGGCATTATTTCATTTTGATCTTTTATCAGAAGATAGGATTTCTATAGCAACATACTCTCACTTCAACTCTGAATCTGAACCAGAAAAATGGTGGAAAAGTCAGAATCACAAAAAGAAACCAATTATTTTGAGTTATGACCGCTTTTATTCAGACAGTAATTTCTACGGATTGGCGTTGTTCAATAATTCGTTTGGCCAATTTTCTCAATATATTTACAAAGGCCATCAATATCAATCCAGATTCAACAATATTTATTATGAGCTTTCTTATGGGATATTGCATGGCTACAAAAATGAATACCAAGATAGAATACCTTTTAATACAGAGGAGGGATTTGGAATAGGAGTAATACCTAGTATTATTTACACAAAAGATAAAACACACCACTTCGGACTATCGCTCATGGGTGATGCTGGATTGATCTTTTCCTACTCTAGAAAGTTATAGATGAGGGGTCGGGTTAACTCTTCTCCTTTAGTGAGAGCCTATGCAGCAGAATGAACCTAGGAATTAACTGGTTCCAATTTTGAACCATTAGCTCCACCATTACTCAATAATCATTAAATCTTCAGCTATCTTTATATCACCATCATATGTAGATTTTGTCTCTTGAAGGATTTCATCTTTTGTAGAGCCCCAAAAGAGTATATGAGACAAAATTAGCAGTTTGGGTTTTGCTCTTGAGGCTATTTCGCCAACTTCAAAGGTAGAAGTGTGATGCTCTTGGTGATATTTTTGCCAGTCTTGTGTTTTTTCCAAGAATCCAGCATTAGAGTAAACCTCATGAACCAGTATATCCGCGCCAATGGCAAATTTTTCTAATGTTTTAGATGGGCCAGTGTCGCCTGAAAATACTATGACTTTATCTTCAGTCGTAAATCTAAATCCATATGCGTCATCAAAACCGCCATGCGGAACTTTGAAGGCTTCGACCATAATATTATTGTCCTTGTAAATTAATCCCTCATCAATGAGGTGGAAATTATATTTATAACCTGTTTTGTTAGATGGTTGTGTTCCATTTATTCTGTAATTTATGTCGTCTTCAAACGCTTTCAATGTAGAGGAAGCCATTTGCTCTAATCCGATTGGACCAAACAGGTTTAATTTTGTATCTCTTCCCATTACCCATGGGGTCAGCAATAGATCAGCCAAACCTGCAGAATGATCAGAATGAATGTGAGTCAAGAAGGCATGTTCAAAATTTTTAACTGTCATAGCCTCAATTTCACCCCCCCATGGAGGAGATAGAGATGCTGCCCTGCGAATAACTCCAGGTCCAAAATCAACTAAATAAGGAGTCTCATTGACCACCAATGCATATGCTGAACCAGCCCTATTTGGATCTGGGTTAGGTGTCCCAGAGCCAAGCACTATAAGTTTTGTTCCCGCATATAGAGATGGTGCCAAGAGATAAAGCAGTAAAAATTTACTTTTCATTGAAATGAGACCTTGTATGATATTTTTATAAAATATAACCCAGAAAGGTTTATAGTACAGCACAAAAAATGAAAAATTCAATTTCACTAATCGGAATGGCTGGAGCTGGAAAATCCTCTGTAGGGAGAGAACTGGCAAAGAGACTTGGCTTTAGATTGATTGACAGCGATGCTCTAATTGAAGGGCAGTATGGGAAAAGGTTGCAAAATATTCTTGAGGATGAAGGCTACATTAGGCTCAGGGAAATTGAGAATATAGTTCTTAAGGATATTCAATTTAATGAAACTATCTTATCAACAGGTGGCAGCGCAGTTTATAGCAACGAAGCCATGGTGCATCTTCAGCAAAATTCAAAAGTAATTTTCCTAGAAGTTCCCTTTAACCAAATTCTAGAGAGGGTACCAAGTTTTCTGGATAGAGGTTTTGCAAAAGCTCCCACGCAATCTATTGCAGATGCATTTGCTGAAAGGCAAGAATTATATAAAAAGTATTCTCATTACTCAGTCAGCAATACAAAAGATTTAAATTACTGCGTTTCTCGAATTTTAGAATTGTTTTAGGTTTAATGCCTTCATCAATAATCCTTTATGCTTTCAAGCACTCCGATTGCGTTACCATACTCACGATTATCATTATATTTTCCCTGTATTCCGGCTAGTTCAAGTCTTTCATTGATGCCATTAACAATTTCTGTAAGGCAGGAGGTTCTTCCTGTGAAACATGCATGCTCAGAACCTATTAATATCGCATTCAAGTAGGCCACTGTTCCAATAACCTCTCCCACCATATTGCACAAAGCCGCTGAAGTATTTTCCATGGTATCCGCTGCTGAATTTTTTGCTTGACCAAAATTAACAGCAGTTATTTCTGGGGACAGATTACCTATTTTATTTACCACATCACCTATCAATAAATCTAATTCAGCCCTAGATCCCTGTTTTGCGAATTCATTAATCTCAAGTCCATGTGCATTTTTGAATAGCAAGGAGCCAAGACCCTCAAGCATGCCACCTCCAACAGCAATACCGCCTAAATGACTGAAATTATTTCCTTGGATATGCACACAAGCAGTTCCTGTGCCGGCACTAATAACAAGAGTTGATTCATCTTTGATGTTATATAGTTTTTTTGCCCCAAGACCAATTGCATCAATCTCATTAATTTTAATAATTTTTATTCCATCTATTAAATCATCAAGATCAGATGATTTCCCTCCAGTAACTCCAATAAGTTCTACATCTTTTATAGGTATGCTCATAAGAGAAAAAATTTCTTTGATCATTAAGCAATCTAATTTTTTTTTTGGAGATGGGATGGTATAAAAAGTTGTATCAATACCATTCAAAACTGCTATATCAGTATTAGAGATACCAAAATCTATAGCTACTTTCATTTCTTAATTGGTAGTATGAGATGTAATTTCTTTATTCCGGTTTAGTAGGTCGGTCATTAAATTTTTAGGATTGCTCCTAGATGCTCGAGGCTTTAATCTTGTCGGAATCAGTCTTGTCGGATAATAATTGTTCTCAATTTCCGTATCACCAATTTCCCAATAAGGATCAATAATAGCTTGAGTAATTTTCAGTCTAGAGCGCTTTAACCAGCGTGTTTTATTTGGATTTTTTCTCCAAATTTCTACAGGAATTCTTATAAGTTCTTTCTCACCATTTTCGTATGTAAGCTCTAATGGGATGGGCATAATCAATCCACCCTTATTAGTAAATTCAAAAATATAATAATCCTCATCTTTTGCAAGTGCCTCAACTAATGCCTTCTTTTTCCACTCAGGATCGCTGTCATTTTTGTCATATAGATCATCAAGAATTTCTTCATAATCTCGCATTTCTCTATCTGAAGGAGTAAATTCATCATATTCATCATAAATATCAAGAAGTTCAGGCCTTGCTTCAACCCTTGTTTTAATTCCTAATTGCTCGTTTCTATTGTCATGAAGAATTGCTGGCTCTTTCTCAAAATCTACTCGATCTTTTGCTAAATCAATTTGAGGATCAAGGGTGTCTAATGATGCAATGTGTATATTGTCTAAAGCGATATCAACATGATCTGTGCTATAAAACCAACCTCTCCAGAACCAGTCTAAATCGACTCCGGAGGCTTCTTCCATCGTTCTGAAAAAGTCATAAGGAGTTGGCCTTTTGAATTTCCAGCGCTGGGAATATTCCCTGAAAGCTTGATCAAATAATTCTCTTCCTAGTATTGTTTCACGCAGCACAACCAGGGCTGTTGCAGGCTTTGCATAAGCATTATTTCCGAATTGCAATAATGATTCTGAATTAGTCATCATAGGAACCTGATAGCTGCTAGACATATAGTCTGTAATCCACCTAGGTTCACCTCGATCAGAGCGATAGTTAATATCCCATTCTTGCTCTGCTAGATACTGTAAAAATGTATTTAGGCCCTCATCCATCCAAGTCCATTGTCTTTCATCTGAATTAACGATCATGGGAAAATAGATATGACCAATTTCATGAATCACCACTCCAATTAAAAACTCTTTTTCGCTTCTAGAATATGTTCTTGACCCATCATCTTCTAATTCAGTTCTCGGGCCATTAAAAGTGATCATTGGGTATTCCATACCTCCAACCGGACCATTGACACTTTGAGCAGTTGGATAGGGGTAATCAAATGAATATTTTGAATAGACTTCCATTGTGTGCATGACCGCTTCTGTTGAATATTTTGACCATAAAGGCTCACCCTCATTTGGATAAAATGACATGGCCATAACCAAAGGGTTTTCCTTTGAGTTTTGTTTATAACCAGCCGCATCCCAAATAAATTTTCTTGAACTTGCCCAGGCAAAATCTCGAACATTTTCTGCCTTAAAAGACCAAGTCTTATATTCTGAGCTTTTTTCCAGTTCATTATCATAGGCTTCATCAGGAGTAACAATGAAAATAGGCTTCGAAGATTTTTCCGCTTTTTTCATCCTTCTTTTTTGCATGCTATTCAGCACATCATCTTGATTTTGCAGTGCACCAGTTGCTGCTACTATATGATCAGCTGGAACGGTAATGTCGACTTCAAAATCTCCAAATTCTAAGGTGAATTCACCATTGCCTATAAACTCTTTGTTATGCCAGCCTTCATAGTCACTAAATACAGTTATTCTTGGATACCATTGAGCCAACAAAAAAATATCATTACCATCTTCAAATGATTCATATCCATTTCTTGCTCTAACTGCATTTTCTTCAACCAAAGCATAAGCCCAATCAACTGCAAGCTTGATTGATTCACCAGTGTTTAATGGCGTATCAAGATTGATGCGAACATGTGTTCCAACTAAATTTATTTGAGCATCTTTGCCATTGATCTTGATAGACAGCTCTTGAAAGCCTCCATCAAAATTATCCATGAAATTTTGTCTTCTAAGCGTTGAGAAATCTACGCTTTTATTTCCTCCCCACCATGGACGAGTGAGATTATTAATTGAGTCCTTATCAAAAATATTTTGGTCTAGCTGTAGCCAAATATAATTTAGCTTAAGAGGGGAATTATTTGTGTAAGTGATGACCTCAGAACCCTGAACGCTTCTAGATTCTTCATCAAGTTTAATTTTTATTTTATAGTCAGCTCTCTGCTGCCAGTAACTCGGGCCTGGTTCACCTGTTGCTGGTCTATTCAAATTTGGAGAGGGGAATACCTCATCAAGCTGCCTAAATTTATCTTCGAATGAACCCTTAGATTGGTCGATCTGTGAAAGAGAAAAATTGCTTAGTGTTGCCAGGGCAACGGCAAAAAAAAATTTACTTTTTAGCGCCATCATCAACTTCCTCTGCACTACCTTCAATAATTTTTGATCCGTCTCTATTTTGCTGAACATTTGGCCGGCGTTTGCCACCCCAATTAATGCGATCATCTCGATCCATTTGCTTTTTTGATGCTTTAATTTTTCCGAGGTTCATAAAGATAAAAAGTGACAAAATAGTCAGAATACCAAAGAATATAGCATTCATTTTATCTGCTTCTAAGTTTCATCAGCAATCGCAATATCTCTATATACAGCCATATTAAGGTTATCATTAGTGAAAAAGCTCCATACCATTCCATGTATTTTGGGAGGCCTTTATCAGCACCATCTTCTATAAAATCAAAATCTAGAACAAGATTGAGCGCCGCTATACCAACAACAAATACAGAAAAACCTATTCCAAATAATCCATTAGAGTGGATGAAACCAATTCCAGATCCAAAGAAGGAC
>Ga0213863_10002130_pt1 | contig 14186 bp, 8 predicted proteins | sample PICome_8_FD_160128 | JGI IMG/M metagenome (GOLD analysis project Ga0213863, IMG submission 160128) | Coastal seawater microbial communities near Pivers Island, North Carolina, United States - PICO497 | ecosystem: Environmental > Aquatic > Marine > Coastal | place: USA: North Carolina | collected... | reverse complement strand
TCAGGAGGATAGTCGAAACTCGTGGGAGGTGTCCCATACTGTGCGTATTCATAATCACCGCTGGGAGGAGTTCCATAACCATTCCAAGGAGGATAGTCGTAATTCGTGGGAGGTGTCCCATACTGTGAGTAATCGGTAGGCGGAGTTCCATAAGTACTGTCTGGAGGATAGTCGTAATTCATGGGAGGAGCCCCGTAGTAGTCATAATAGTCATAGTGGTAGTCATTTGGACGTCTGGTTTCATTGCCTGGCTGGTTCCGTGAACTGTATGATTTTCTTCTTTCGGGTAAGTCACTATCATTCTTACTCGTTGATAATCTCGAGCGAACATTTTTGAAGAGTGACTTTTTTGTGCACGTGGACCACGAGGGTGATATCGGTGCAAGCGATAATTCACCGCTTTCTTCGACTCGATAGATTTTACCCTGAACGAGACCGAGATAATCTCCCTTGATGTGGACGTACCAATTGCCCTCAATTACATCAAAATTAACAAGTTTATTCGTGTTCACTTCGTCGAACTCCTGATCTTTATCATACCAACAAAGATGGGGTATATCATTTTCACTTCGACCAGGATCTTTCAAACACAAGTTCCATTTCGCTTGCGACATAAGCTCGAGGGCACCGATTGCTTGTGAATGATCAAATTTTGTTTGAATATGAAGCAAGACCCGTATCAAATTTGTTGCAATTCCACAGTCTACTTTACACCCGAACCTTCCATAGGACGGGAATTCATACGGCCTTTGACAAACGTTGTCTCCACATACAGAATCCGTCCAAATATGATTCACAACTTCTTGACTTAACCAATCATACACATAGCCCGTATCTAGTGTTGACCCCACCTTTGGATGTAAGATCCCAATAATTGACGACTGGACTCCGTAACTTTCAAATGGCATTGTTTGACGATACAACATCGTACAGTACAAAACGAAGAATAGGAAGAACTGGAGGATGTTAGTAAAGTGATTCATCTGACGAAGTTGTAAGTGCGCATAGGCTTTGAGCTTTCGAAGCACATCAACATACACCACATCCTCGTCCCTGTCGTTTGCGTCAACTTCATCATTGTCATTATCGTAACCGTCCTTAACCGGACCATGAATAAGCAACTCCTCCCCCCTATCTCGCATATCATCCCTTACTTGCATGTTCGCAGAGATTACTTTCGTGTTATCAATATTTTGAGGAGGAGGGAAAGGCTCGCTTTTCCTTTCCCACCCCCGAGAAAAAGCAGTTGGAACCGTTTCTCTTTCATCTCTTCTCTGCAGTTCATGATCTTCTCCCGTTTCAACTTTTCTTGGATGTGATTTGCCTCGAAATATTCTCTTATCCATATCATCTGTACGGTTAATATCCTGTTGTACAATCTTGTCGTCATCGGTTTCACCTCTAACTGTAGCGACAAAAATCTTCTCCTCGGTTTCTGTATCACGAAAATAAATATTTACCTCGGCGTTGATTTTAAATCCCACATGGTTGCGGTTGACAATGTATATTGGCCCTGTAGCTCCTTCCACTGGTAACGAAGATTGGCCACCATCATCATCAGTGCGTGAATATTTCCAGGCGTACTCAAGATAAAAATCGGGGAGATTTCCATCGCTAATTTTATGGGTCTTCCTGATTTTGTTGTTCATCATAGTCATCATCGAACTGTTTAAATCTCCCAGCAATACCGCTCGCAGGGCCTCTCCACATGCTGGATTTCCAACAACTCTCAGGCGTAGCCGCATTTTAAATGGTATCTGTATCCTCCTTGTTCTTTTTTTTCTAGTTTCGTTTTTCTGAGCAGGAATATTCAATAAGCAGGAATATTCAATAAGCAATAAGCAGGAGAAGTACCCGCGATGATTTGTATTCTCTACTTGATCAAATGCTCCACGATCCGCTGCAAGTTATTGACTGTGCTTTCGATCGCTGATCTATACAGAAAACCAACGTCGAAAGGAGCGCACGAGGCGTAATAACAAGCGGAGTTTCGTCGGTTTCTTGAAACGAATGCTTTTTCGAAGGGACGTAATTCTTTTTCGAAAGGACGTGAGAAAAGATATGAAGGATTGTGTGAATATACGGAAAGATGCCAAATTTGCTTTTTTTCAAAAAAAATGGCGCGTTGGAAACGTGTTTTTGGACAGTCTAGGGAAATGGATTATAAGTCCCCAGTATTTTTAGGGGAAAACCAGGAATTTTCGATTTTTTGGCCTAAAAATCGAGCCTTTTTCCCTATAACGACGGGGACTTATAAGTCCATTTCCCTGGACTGTTGGAGTTCTCGTCGACATCATTACGCATATTTTCAAGTAGATTTTTCATATCCTTGTAGCATTCAGTGAAAGGGTGAAAATTTTTCCTCAAAAAATTTATGCCCTGGAAGTCGGACTGGGGCGGGAGGAGCTCCAGGGGATACATATGAATAATAAGAAAATACGATGAGCGTGTGAAAACGTGAGATCTTGAATGTGAGAGTCTGAATCTCTGAGGCAGACAGAAACGACAAACGAGGGGGAACAGTGTCTTTCCTCAAAATTCGAAGAATATCGGGTCTAAGCAGTCACTGCCACTGTTTGCTCGGCTACCGCTCTGCACTCTTCTTTTCTATGAAGAGGCGATTTTATACCAAAGCTTTCATCGTGTCCTTAACATTTATTCTTTTAATTACTATCATGCAAAGCCTGTTTGTAGTAGATGAAAAAAGACTTTCCCGAAAGTCGCGTTCAAAAACATGCTCCCCAACTTCAAGTCCGCATGCAAAGTCAAGCTGGAATCTTAGCTCGGCACTACAAGCTGATAAAGAGTATGACTTTTCACTTTCTTCAAAAAGTACGGAAACTTTCACTGTCCTTATAAATACATTCAAGCGAAGAAGCTTATTGAAGCGTGCGGTTGCGCACTATTCTAAGTGTGAAAATGTGTCAAACATAAGAGTGGTGTGGTCTGAACAGGTCAAGCCTCCATCAGCTTTAAATCAAACGGAGATGCATGATTATTTTGCTCGACACTTTGGGTTTGTGCAATATGATACTCACAGAACAACTTCTATTCAAAATCGCTATGCAAGACTCGTAAACTTAAAGACACAAGCTGTCTTCCACGTAGATGATGATGTGAGAATTCCATGTCATAGTTTGGAGAGTGGATTTCAACAATGGAAAAAACATAAGGATGCTCTTGTAGGCTTTGAGGTAAGAGCTCATGAATTAGTAGGGGATGGATGCATCAGCTTTCGCTATAATCACAATCGTTTTGATATTTGGTGGAAAAAAAGATATTCTATTACCCTCACAAAAGCTGCATTTTCACATGCAAAATATCTATTGCTATATGAAACAAATCTTCCGAGCGATGTTCGTTCCTACGTCGATCAACGCACGAATTGCGAAGATATTGCGATGCAAATGTTAGTTTCTTCTATTGTGCGGGGAAAGAGTCTCACTCAGCTCAAAAGTGCAACGGTTTATGTGCCAGCTTCTACTTTCTACAAGATTACTTCAAAATTAGAAAAAAGAAATATACAAGGGATCAGCTCGAATGTTGGACACATAGAAACAAGATCAAATTGTATCAGTGACTTATCAATTATGTTTATGGGAGATTCTTACCAAACTCCTTTATATTATGCAACTTGAGTACATTTTGTATAGTGTTTGTCGAGGTTTATTCTGATCCATGATGCGATGGATATTACTTTTCATCAAAATATTCTAACGATAAGCTTAGGCGCAAAATACTTGGAGCACTTGCGCATTTGTGTGATGATATCAAAGAACACCAGACGAGCTAAATAAAAGCAGATGTATTCTATTTATTGCCCATTTTTACTAAAAAGATTTTTCAAAAAGTTAATCTTTTTGGTTTCTTTTAAAATGGAAACGTAAATTCGCGACTGACTTTCACCGGATGTGCTTCGGTGTTGAATACCCACTCGTTCAAATCAATTTCATCGCCAGAGCCAAAAGTCAAATATAAATACTTGAGCGTTTCCGCAAAGAAAAACGTTTGCGTGATGTCGTCTCTATTTTGCGGCAACGCGGCTTCTTTTTTACGGACGTCGCGTATGCCGGTCCACCCAGTATCTGTGGCGTACATTTCCTTCATCGACTGGAATATTTCCCACGCCCATTTTCTATACTTTTCATCCCCGGTTTTCCGGTACATGTAAAATATAGCTTCAACGGTTTCCGGCCTCTGAATGTTTTGGTTGTGCGTCCCATACATCGAGCCGCTGGCTGAAGCGGCAACGACGACATCGGGCGATAATCCAGAAGCCTGTGCGTGATAAAAGTTGCGACATAGTGTCGTCATGTGTTCGGCAAGTGCCAAGTACCCTTTTACAATATCGTTCGGACTCGCGTGTTCTGCGCCAAGCACCAACGCTCCGGAAATGAAACACGCGAGATGATCCATGTTTAATACTTGACGTCCATTTTTTAAATCATTCAAAAACCACGCGTCGTGCAATTCTTTACTAGTTCCTTGCCACTTTAGTTTTGGGAATTTGGATACCATAAACTTTAGCACAGAATCCATGGAGTTGTCGAATTCAACTCGATATTTTGAACGTCCTTGAGCGTTTGGGAATGCGCGCCACGCTTTAATTAAATACTCATAAAAGCTATCGCCTAGAGCGCCTACTGCGTAACTTCTTTCCAACGTAAATTTTCCCGTGCTCGGATGGATGAATAAAGGATACAGTCCTAAAGGTGTCATAATTGAGTTTGGACTGATGGGTTTATAGCTCAAGATGACATCCATAGTTTTCTTTGCGTATTCGTACCATTTTCTATCCTTTGTTCTATCCGCGAGCGTAAAGAATTCCAGCTGAAGCGTACCCGCGTCTGCGAGAACTGCACTATTTTGATAAAAACTAAAACATTCGCCTTTTTTCGTAAACGGATTAATCATCGTGTAAGGAATGCCACTTTTTGTTTCAAACGCTGGCGCTATAGCGTTTGCGACTTGTACCGCTCTTTGCAAAAAATTTTCATCCGACGTCAAATCGTAAATGGATAATAATCCGCCTAAAACCCGAATGTTTGTTTCAAATACAGAAATTCCTTGATTCAGTCTCGACGAAGCTAAGTTTTCTAATCCAGACGTTTTGTCGTTCAACAGATGGGCGCGAGCGCGTTCGTATTCTTCTTCTAATTTCATTATTTTTAGTGTGTCTATGGCGTCGATAACAGAAGCGGAAACGCCGCCTTGATTGTTCGAACCACGTAAAGACTTAGGTTGTACCTCATCGAAACCGAAAGCATACTTCTCATACGCACCGTATGATGCACGCATGGCTTCTCTAATTTCATCTTGCTTTTGAGCGTCTTTGGTAATATTCGATGCCCAATATTGTAATAAAAAAGGCGAGGAAGAGGAAAAGGCGTAATCAATTTTTGAGGTGGGAACGGTACTTTTTTTTTCTCCCGTCTCGGATTCGATTCGATTTCTTAAAGAATCAATGACGCGTTCGTTCGGTTCTTCAATGCCACTTCTTACTCGTGCGCCATAATTATTCAATTTTTCTTCACTCAGAGCCTTTCTCAACTCCCGCGGCGCATTCGTATCGAACACGTTTATTTTTTCTTTTTCAACCACTTGTTGTAAATCTTTTCGAACGGACCATTCGCCGTCGCGTTTATGCAACTCCGCGTGCTTTTCGTGCAAGTTAAAAACCAGGAGACTAGCAATCGACACGATTGCAAAAATAAATAATCTCTCCAGTGCACGCATTGGGACTAACTACTTTCTAACGCAGTGCACGACGTAATGTGATTTGTGGTTTGTGTGAAGTGGTGTACTTGTTTCATTACAAAGACAGAAGTTTTATTTTTCCTATGGTCTGTGCTCTAGATCGTGATTTTTGAGAGAATTCTCTCTCTCAACTCTCACGTTTCATTTTTTTATTTACTCTTTTATTCACTTTTTTATATACACGTTGTTGTTGTTGTTGTTCACCAGGGAAACTGTTGGGAGAAGGGTGAGTTACATCGTCAACGACCGGGGTCTCGGATGTTTTAGCGTCAGTAGAACGAGAAGAACATAACATTGCGCACACTTTCTCCATTTTTACCACGCAAAAATAGTAAACATTGACATGCGTCGCATGCACGTTCTTAATACAAACCTAGACAGACATGAACGAAACTAACATTAATCATGTGTAAGCGTTCAAACATCATCATTATCATCACTTGTTCTTTCGTGATCGTTTTTATTGCGTTTAATCTTCTGTATTTGTCCATGGGGAGGTATTGGAATGCGCGCGTACTTGAGAGACTATTTTCCCTTATAAATTCTTCTCATCTTTACTCAACGAGACCTAGCTATCGCTAAACTCCGAATTATCCGACGAAAACAAAAGAACACGTTCCTCTATCATTATTTGTTGCTTTGCGATTGTTCTAGTGCGCTGATTTGCGCTCAGGAGTACATATTACTATCGTTTTTCCCAAGTGACAAAATGTGCTGGATCACTAAAAACAAAACAAAAAATCAAAATTCTAAACTGGGCGTCCCAGGGGATAATACTCAATAATAGAGATAGTTTCGGAGTTCGAAGAAAACGAGAAAAAAGTGTGTACTTTGTTAGACAAAAAATTTTGACCTCGAGCATTATCAGCCTAATAGCAGGAAGACCGGAAAGGGTATGAGATCGAAGCGAGTCTCCATCGTGTTTGCTACAACATTTATTGTATCGATTTGGTTATCAAGAAGTTCTTCCTTTTTCTCGTGCACTTCAAAATTAGGCACTCAATATGAAACTGACAGAGTAAATATTAGTCAGAACAAGTACGAGTATAGTAACTGCAAAGTATCCTCAGAATACGTGGCAAGCCCTTGGGAGCGCACTTGGACTGAGAACATTGCGCTCTTAAAGAGCGATGAACGCGGCTGGTCAAGAGGTTGCGGGCAAATCCAAGAGGATATAAAGTATTTAACCTTATTTCAAGAGCTAACGAATATTGAGCTGGCTGAAACTTTCATACGTAGAAGAAATGATGAACTCCTAGCCCAAGTCTTCTCATACCATCAAATATATGATAGCTGCACAAAGAAAGCACAATTCATGTACATAGAACCACTGGTATCTTTTCTTCGACATCCTGCTGCAATTTGCATTCAAAACGGTACAGGAATTTTATTTGACAAGTCATACATTATATTGCCTAGTTCAGAAAGTATCATCAGAAAAGAAGGAAAGAATTATTTGTTTGATGTCGGGGCAAGTGTTTACGACTCTGGGCTTGGAGGAGACTCTCAAAAGTGGTTTGTTGAAAATTATAGAAGAAAAGGAATAGAATTTGACCATATTTATGGATGGGAAGCTGAGACAATAGACCCATTAGAGCAGTGGAACTCAGTGCCTCCAGAAATAATGAGGAAAACGTCGTGGTACAACATAGCGGCTAGTAGTGAAAAGGAAAATCCCAATAACCCGTGGACTTTTGTTCGAGAGATTGCAAAAGCTGAAGATTTTGTGGCCGTGAAGATTGATATAGATACTCCAGAAATAGAAATAGAACTAGTTTCGCAGTTGTTGGAGGATCCTATTCTGCTCAACCTGGTCGATGAGTTATATTTTGAACATCATGTCCATGGAAGTCCTATGCAGTATCAAGGCTGGGGCGACCTGAGGAACCAGAATGTATCTCATCCTGGTGTTGAAGATAGTTATAAAATTTTTAAAACTCTTCGAGAGAGAGGTGTCAGGGCGCACTCCTGGGTTTAATTCTATTCAGTAAAAAACATCTTTACATGGAAAAGAAGCGCACTCCTTCCTTTCAGACACGCGTCAAAGTTGTGCGCAGCTTACAAACTGACAAAAGAAGTCACCCTCCGCCAAAAGTTCCTAAACTCACTCATGACAACAAAACAAATCAGAAAAGAGAGAAAGAAAGCTGGGTGATGTAGAAAAAGACATTCAATCACATTGGCTCACCTTGATGCGTGGAAGGAAATTTTGTATTTTTAAGCATCCAAGATCGTCCACAAAATGTATGGCTGCATGAAACTAGAAAAATAGACTCGAAATTTAGAGTTGGAAATGGAGCAATCTCCTTGAGAAGTTTGCCAGCGGTGAAGTCAATAATTTCACATCGACAAAGCTCAGCTCCTCAAGAAAATGAAGATGGCCGCGACCTTGACTTTGTTCCATCGCGTCTCCAGACGTCGACTATTGTTCGTGGCTTTGCCGATTTCCACTATGAATCATCTGTGCATCATAAACGTCTTCCCTACGACGATTGCGCACGGACCGACGGCGTAAGAATCGAAGCGGTACGTGCCATCTGCTTCAAATGTCCGCCCTTCACTTTCGACGCCGACTATGGCTTCTGCAGTGCGCTTCCATTGCTCGTACAAAGCGTCGACCATTTTCTCCGCCACTTGAACATCGTCGTGTACCTGCAGCACTGCTTCCCCTTCGATATCTTTGTGGTACAGAAATCTGTTCTCCACTAAGTTCACAGTGGCGTGCGCGATCTCTATGTTGCATTCCACGGAAGTTGGTTTCGGTGGGGGCAACTGCTCCAGGGGCGTTCCATGCGAAGAGCACTTTCGACACCAAAGTCATCTCGCAGACCCATCAGTGCCGTGTGGACGACGTGGAGCGCCGGTAAATAACCTAGAATGACCACAGTCCACGTATTAGACAAATGTTTTAGTTAGTTTGTGCAACATTGTGCAACAGGTACAATCTAATTTTACCTTTCTACAAGATGTAAAGATCATAACTCTGTCTAATGTCATAAATCTAATAAATATGATGATAAAAAATCTTTGATAGTAAAATTCTCTTTCCATCTCCTTAAGCATGAATCGAAAATTACACTCATGTCTGATATTTTCATCCATAGATGTGGACCAAGTATTTTCAACTTTTAACCATCAGATTATGCGCCTTTGAATCATTTGTACCTGCCTATTTGTTCCTATGCCTCATCTACCCTTCTATTTCTCGTCGAAAATTGCTGCATTTGGAAAATGGGTTCTTTTTTTAAAGACTTGAGTGGGAATGTCTTACTTTTCATTTTGAATTCGAGAAAGTGACACACCCCTTTGCACTTGCACAAATTCAAATATTTTTCCCACCCAAAATACTTTCAAGAAGACAGCAGAGACCAATCACGTAATTTCCAAACAAGTTCTGCTGGTGCGTAATTCTTATTAACTGAACGAGGAGAAGCTACGGAATTTGCCGTCTCTGTATTATTCCACCAATAAATTTGCAGACTCGAATCATTGTACGGATGATGAAACAGATTTTCATGTAAAGAAGTAAATTGATCTTGAAATGAAAGTATCTCGTGTTCCTCACGATTACGACGAAATATTGCTTTAAACGCTTTGTTTGAGTTCAAAAAATCTCTTTTTCTCGGGCAAGGACCTCCCCATTTTCTACACAAATACGCGTCTCTTCCATAATATTTATCTTCTGTATTTTTTATCATTCTTCTGTAACTTTCCCCGGATTTTAATGTTGTGCTTTCTGTCTGAATGTCGGGATTTTCTCCATGATTAACGAAAAATCTATCACGCCTGTCAGAAGCGTGAAAATTCTGACAATTACCTAAAATTGAGCGAAGATAGTAATCAATATCTTCCGAATAAGCTGGCCAAAAATTCTCATCCATCACCCCAATCTTATGGAGAGCCAACTGAGTGATTCCAAACGAAGAAAAATGTAAGAAGAGTAGAAGACAAAGTTTCGGCTTTGCAGCAAAAATTTTCGCTATCTTTCGCAGTGATCCTGGGCGGAAGCTCGTATCATCGTTAGAAATTATGGTGTATGAAATATTATCGATAAGCATTTTTTTTGCGATGACATTGAAGGAGCCCGCAAAGCCAAAATTACTTCCGTGGCTTTCAAGTATATTCAACGCTCTGATCATCGGATTTAGACATTGAAATTCTCGATTTACAAACAGACCGTTTGTTTCGAGATTGAACTTCGGTTGAGAGCAATCGAAAAGCTTCAATACTTTCCTCATCTTCAACGTTACATCACTTGAAAATGTGTTGAGTACGACAAATACTTGCTTGACTTCAAAGTCAATCGATTCCAAATGATACCTTACCAGATCTGTTCGCGCAAAAGCAAAAACAGCGAGAGATTCTAGAGTTGAATATTCACGTTTTGTTGCATGACGTTCAGAGGCAATATTTCCAAAATCAAGCTCTTCAATAACGCTTCCGACTTGAGCTGAAACTTTTTGCCCTCCACCGGGAGTTAGAGAAAAAAGATTTACCATGACCAAGCAGACAGAGATAATATTAAGCATTATTAATTGAACATACGTTCGTCGAAATTAGTGCGCATTACAAGGACGAATGATGCACCCACCATCATCTGCAAACCATTTTAGAAAAAAAGAAAAGAACCCTAAACTCCAAGGATTAATGGAGTTTTCAACAGCCATTCTGCAATTTCTTCTGCAGTTTCAACAGGCAAAATGGTAACTCCTTCCACACTTAGAATATACATATAACGCAATTTGACGAATTAAACTGTTCCTCCTGCACTCTGGATCTCTGACGCTGTCCAAATAATTTCAATTTTCAACAATTGTATTTGCTCCACCGCTTTCCGGCAAACAGGGTTCAAAAACTAAATTCCGCATGATCGCTACTGGTTACCCCAGTGTTTAGAGTTACACCTTTTACTGAAGTGCTCCTCAGCATGGTAGTTTTGAAAGAGATGCGATGGAAACGACTGAAAACTAAGTATAGGAGAATGTTTTGTCTCCTTTTAATCAGTTGTTTTGTGGTCTTGAAAATATTGACGAAGCATGAAATTAGTCACACTTTATGCAAATGTGGGGTATACACACCGTATCACCTGACTGCTGGAGGAGGAGAGAAAGTGATATTGAGTTTTGTAAAAGTACTGCAACAAATAACGTCATGCCGTATTGATTTACTCGTACATAAAAATAATGTTTGTCGAAATATACGCTGTCTAAAACAACTGGCAACTATGTTATCTGTGAAAGATCTTCATTGGGATCGCGTTAAGTTCAGAATCTTTTCACCCGAGAAATTGGAAAGAGAAAGAATGCTGAATATTCAATATTTGATATGGGTGCATATGGCAAACTCACTCCTTCCAAGCGCAAATGCTTTCGGAATTTTCAATGTTTTTCACAGCCAGTTTCCCTTTGACGGCTTGGAGACTCCTCAAAATATTCATGAATTGGAGAAACTAGAGAAATACCAGAGTGTATATCTAAATTCGCACTACACTCTTACTTGGTATGAAAAGTTCTTGGAGAGAGAAAATAAATATTATAGAGCAAAGAGGTCTAATGCTTTTTGTTATCCTGGTCTAACACATTTTATGCCACCTTTAAATTATGTTGACTTAGCAGAAAAGAATAAAAATTCTCTTCAAACACGGAGTGGGAGGAATATTATTTTACTTGGTAGATTTTTTGAAGGCATACAAAGCAAGCAACAATTGAAGTCAATCGAGGCATTTAACAAGATTTCAAAAATCAGAAAGGATGTGAAGTTATTTTTATACGGTTTCATGGCTACTGGTCAGAAAAGATATGTGGAGGAGGTGAGGAAAGCAGCTCAGAGTAATGAGAACGTGATTTTGAAAGTTGGAGCAACAAGTGCTGAAATAGAAAAAGCCTATCAGGATTCGCTCATTATATGGTCTATTACTGGATTAGGAAGTTCAACAAAAAGTCCTGCCGATGCCGAACATTTTGGGATTGGCCTTCTCGATGGCATGTCACGAGGGATAATTCCAGTAGTTGTTAATAAGGGTGGTCCAGTAGAAATCGTTGAAGGACTATCGTTCAAAAGCACGATTTCTTCTGTAGAGGAGCTTGTCGCAACAACACTGAACATCCTAGGCAGTGATGATGAAACACTGCAAAGTATGCGAAAAGAAGTCGCGGATCTTGCAGACATTCATATGACAAGAGGTAGGTTTGAAACCAATTTTGAATCATTGTTCTCGATACTGGGTATGAAGCTTGCACCTGGTAAAGAAGTTCTCTGGCAAAAATTTGTGTTAGTGATGAAGAAGACAGAATTAAAACACTGCAAATCGGAGCTCATTTTGCCAAAAAATGCGACAAAGGTAGCTCTCTACGTCGAGAATCGACATGACAGCTCGTTACGAGCCAATGTTCTCAGATTGATGAATACTTTGGGTCCATCGTGGGGACTACATGTTATACACAGTTCACTCAATGAGCATTATTTGAAATCTTTGTTAAAAAATGTGCAGAATGTACGATTCCAAAATATGCAAGAAATTGCAGCAAAACTAAGTTTCAGTCGAGATGAAACCTCAGAAGGTATTGAGAACACGCTAGATCCAAGGAGTTCAGATGGAATGTACAATCCGATGTGGAAATCTCTTGCGTTTTGGGAAGCTTTAGATGATGTAGAAAAAGTTTTTACATTTCAATCTGATAGTTGGTTTGTTGGCAATATGGAGCAAAGCATTGAATCGTATGATTACGTTGGCTCGCCTTGGTGTCTGGAAGGAAATGCTGGATTTTTAAGCATCCAGGATCGTCCTCAAAGTTTATGGCATATGCTGCATGAAACTAGAAAAATAGACTCGAAATTTAGAGTTGGGAATGGAGGAATCTCTCTGAGAAGTTTGCCAGCGGTGAAGTCAATAATTTCACAACATCGGAAAAGCTCAGCTCCTCAAGAAAATGAAGATGTATTTTTTGTTCATTACTTAAACAAAGATGGATATCGAATTGCTGATAAAACTGTGGCATCCACGTTTGGTTTGGAGTGTTTTTGCGCGGATATTGCAATGCACAGGGAGTTAGTAGATCTTTGGTTTTGGTTATTGGAGAGAAATAGAAATAATAAAGATTTTTCTATGGAAAGACTTTCAGATCATGTACTTTTCATGCATAAACCAGAAATAGTTTATATGCAGCTTGCGAATAAGTATTTGGACTCGTTACATCCATGGGACTTAGATGAAAATTTGCACGTGGAAATGATAGACACCTTTGAAAAATTTTTCATGAACTAACGCTTTGCACTTCACAAATGCAACGAGCCGGAAAAATAATTGAGAAGAATAGAGCCAATGCAATAGAGCTAGGATAAGTGCCTCATGTTACGTCTTTTAAATTTCTGCTCCCGGTTCCTTTTTTTTTGACTGAACTAAAGAAAGCTACACAAAGATTTTTGAAAAGAAATTAACTAAAAAGTGCGAAAGATTCGCCCCAAATTGAGAATATTTCTTGGGCTACTTTCTGAACTTCATACGAATACGTATACTTTGAACCATACTCGTATGCATTTTTTGCTATATCCTTTAGCTTTTGAGTATCGGCAGGCACTGTGCTTGTAATAATTTTCGTGCTACTTTTCAGGTTACTGAAATTTGCCGCGATAGGTATAAAATGCTCGTGAGGAATTTGGTGCTCACTGAAAGAAGAGATGTAGGGACTTTCTACACGGAAGATGACACTTCCTGAAACCATGCGCCAACGATTCCCCCAAGAATCAACGTTACCATCAATTTCAATCACACCTCTGTAATTTATCCAAAAACTTTCAGGTTTATGTTTACCTAGTAAATTCCGATGTTCGAACTCTTTTCCTTTGCACCACTGAACAAAATTAGATAACTTGGCATCAATCCAAGGAATCTCAGAGGATCGTCGAACCAGTTCTACTCTTTGTACTTCTTCACATTTATGACTGCAATTACGTCCGAAAAGACTTGGAACACTACACGGGACTCCTGTGGTGCTCCCTCGCCAGAAAACTAAAGGTTTCTTTTTTGTTGCTAAACTCACTTTTCGTATTCTATCTTGCATTTGTTTGTAACCAACTTTTTCGATGAAGTGAAAATTTGGGACGAGAACAGAAACAGACCGAGATTTCTTTTCGATAGAGTGCGCAAGAAAAGGTATACGTACATCATGCAATATCTTTATAATATGGTGGCTTATGGTGCAGTCGTCTGATATTATCCAAACAACTTCGCCCTTTGAAGCTCTGAAAATATTCGACTGAACAAAAACAGCGGTCAAGAACTTTTTGGCCATTTCTAAATAGTGCCCGTATACAGGATGAAACTTTGTCAGGTGCTTGTAGAACAAAGAACCACTAGTTCCGTCGAACGTGAAGCATACTAAATTCTCCGCATATGTATCAATTTTAAGTTTACGCAGTTGCAAATTGGT
>Ga0213863_10002128_pt1 | contig 14197 bp, 22 predicted proteins | sample PICome_8_FD_160128 | JGI IMG/M metagenome (GOLD analysis project Ga0213863, IMG submission 160128) | Coastal seawater microbial communities near Pivers Island, North Carolina, United States - PICO497 | ecosystem: Environmental > Aquatic > Marine > Coastal | place: USA: North Carolina... | reverse complement strand
CTTTTGAGCTTTGGTTGTATCCTAATAATACTTATGAAGCTATCTATGGGCAATTAGATATTCAAGATCACGATGTTTTTATAGGTATACAGGGCAACGAAAAAGAATTGGAAACTTATTACTTTCACGATGAATGTAATACAGGTGTGATTAATTCAACCACTTGTGTTAATCAAGATTGGAATGATATAGGCGAAAATCAAACCCTAGAAAATGGTGGGTCTATTTTTGTAGGACCCGCTATAGATTGTAGCAACCCCTTAAATGATACCAGTTGCTCAGGCTATGCCGATGCTTACCAAACTCAACAGTGCGACATAGACCAGTTATATTCTGAGTCATGTCCTTACTATTGGGATGCCTATGACGACCTCCAGTGTAATCTAGACCCACAGTATGGACCATTCTGTCAAGGTTATAGACAAGAAGATTCAGTGGCTTACTTTGAAGAAGAGATTGATTATGGTTATCAAGAAGAGTATGACATGTATGACACTTTTGGAGAGCCAGAACAGTACGGTTATTTTGAAGAGCCTGTGTTTGAACAAGAGTATAACACTTTTGAAGAGCCTGAGTACACCTATGAAGAAGAAATAATCTTTGAGCAGATGTTTCCACAAGAAGAACACCGTGAATCTTTTGAAGTTACACAAGACTTTCAAAGGGAAGAAGAGATGTTTATGCCAATGGAAGAACCAATGCTAGATGAGTTTATCTTCCAAGAAACATTTTTAGTTGAAGACTTCAGAGAACCTGAAACGTTTATAGAATTAGAAACTGTAGAACAATTGGAGGAATGGTTTGAGGAAGAGACAAGGATGGAAGAAGAACTTGCGTATGCAGAGGAGCCGGAAGAGGAGTTTCTTGAAGAAGTCTTTGAAGAAGAAGCTGTAGAAGAAGTGTTTGAGGACATCGAAGAGATGCGTGAAGAGATGGAAGAAGAACGTATAGCTGAAGTAAAAGAAGAAAGACAAGAAGAACTACAAGAAGAAGAAGTAATGATAGGTGATATACGCCCAGAAGGTAAGAGTTCCATTAGTAGAGATATGGCACTGAACGTTGTCTCGTCTACTCTAAGAACAGCTCAAGCTAGTGTTAGTGGAACTACATCAGGAAATTCTGTACACGCTACAGGTGGAACGACAGGAGCTTCTAGCTCTGCATCGTCTAGCTCTAGTGGTGGTATGAGTACAAGTAACTCACCTAGCATGTCAGCACAGTTTACATCTTCTACTGCACAGAACAATCAAGTATTAGATATGAGTACAAGCTTTAGTGTTAGTAACTCTACAAGCTCTACAAGTGTTGAAGTTGAGACAGTTGAGACAACGAGTGTCGCAGTCAATACAACACCTACTCAAACTTTACAAAGTCAAATAGATGTGTCAGTTTCTACAGATGCATCAGCTACAGAAGCTGAACAAACTGTAGCCAATGTCATAGCCCAAAACTTACAAGCTGCTCAAGATGATGTTGAAGCTAAACAAGAAGAGACTGGTGAGTATGGGTCAGAGAATACTATCATAGCTTACATGGGGTTTGTGCCTAACTTTAATAACTATAGGTTAGTGACATTACCCGATCAAGAAACGTGGTACGAGTCAACAGATATCTATGCCAACAATATGTTGTTAGATAACATTGAAGGCTTTTATCAAATGGCAGGTCAGAGTTTAGAAACACTGATTGAAATGAGAGAACTACAACCAAAATTATAGGAGAAGATTATGGATTGGTTACAAAATAAAACAACACAGTTTATTGCATTAGCTGGTATCATTGGAACACTAGCCGGATTTGGATATACTGGGGCAACCTATGTCAATAGGATTGAGAACTTAGAATCAAAAGCTCAACAAGCTAAAGAAACTGATGATGGTTTAGGTGAGATTGAGAAGAGAATAGAAGCGTTAGAAACTTCTGTGTCTTACATGAACAAGACGATTGATGAAACTATTTTAATTAAGATTGATAATCAGTCCAACAAAATCGAAGCCATCAAGTCTGATATGTCAGGTATGAAAGCTGATATCGAAAGTGTTAAGACTGATATCAAAATATTTAAAGAAGAGAATAAGAATCCTTTAGCTGGATAATTACTTTAAAACATTTAACTCTCTTTGAAAATAATTATGTAAGTCTCCCATCTTTGACTTACCGTTACGGAGGATTGTTTTGATTACGTCTCTCTCATCAAGAGGGAATATTTCATCCACCATATCCTCCGGTAACATACTAAACTCTGTAACTATATCATTGTTACGTGTAAGAAGTACTTTAAAACTTACTAAGTTTGCTTCACTTTTATTAACCATTATCACTCTCCAAGTTTGCAAAGGTTATTTTATCTTGTCTACCCCTTAGTCCTGCTTTCATATAAGAAGTAGCACGACCTTCAAAGAAGTTCTGGTGTTCAACACCCATCACTTCATCTAACCACCCTAGAGGATTCTCACGTTGGTCATAGTTTGTTTTAAGACCAAGTTGTAATAATCTTCTATCAGCTATGTATCTATTGTAAGCATACATATCTTTCTTGGTAAGACCTTCAAGGTCTCCCATGTCAAACACTAAGTCTAAGAACTTATCTTCTAGTGTTACCATTTGTCTACAAATCTCGTAGAGTTCTGCTTTAAAATCATCTGTCCAGATATCTATGTTCTCTTGAATAAATTCTCTAAAGAGTTTAGTCATAGCTTCAACGTGCATAGACTCATCCCGTATAGAGTAAGTAACTATCTGTCCCATACCTTTCATACGCCCAAAGCGTGGGAAGTTTAACAAGATTGCAAAGCTACTGAACAACTGTAGTCCTTCTGTAAAAGCTGAATAAACTGCTAAAGTTTTTGCAATGCTTTTCTTATCTGACTTGGTTGTCTTAATGTTGTGAACATACTCATGTTTGTTAGCCATTTCTTCGTACTCAGAAAAAGCTTTGTACTCTATCTCAGGCATACCCACTGTATCAAGTAACAAGCTATAGGCATGTTGATGGATAGACTCCATGTTTGCAAATGAACCCATCATCATCCTAGCTTCAGGCTTTCTAAAAATACGCATGTATCTATCAACGTAACCTGCACCTACATCTACATCAGATTGAGTAAACAATCTAAAGATTTGAGTCAGTAGATTCTTTTCTTTTTGGTCTAACTCTTGCCAATCTTTTACATCGGTGTGTAGTGGTACTGACTCCGGCATCCAATGCATTTGGTTTTGTAAGACATAGTAGTCAAACATCCATGGATTGTCAAAAGGTTTGTAGTAATCTCTTGTGTCTAATAAGCTCATTTGTTTTCCTTGTTAAATTTCTTAACTAAATATTTAAAATTTTCAATTACATATCCTGCGTAATCTTTTGTTTTTGAGAATGGATTATTATTTTCATCACAATAATCTAACCACATCCTGCTTGTAAAGCCAGAAAACTTCTGACTAAACACTTCTGTAAATTCTTCTTGTTTCATATTAATCCTTTGGTAAATATACTATGACAGCAGAGTTACACTTGGGACAACTTAAGTTAGTTTCCATAATGTATTCTTCGTTCTCATCTTCTATGTCGTGATCTCCACCCCATATTAATTGTGTTCCACAGTGCCAACAACCCATATCAACCCTCACAAGCTATACACTCAGCATCATCTAATTTAATACGCTGAACTTTAATGTTTACGTTCTCTGCATTACGAGCAGCATTAGTTCTAAAGTAATACAAAGATTTAAGTTTATTCATACCATACCAATGCACATCGCTAACGTACTGCATATATTCATCGTGTACTTCCTGTGGCTCTGTAGCTGTAGGTATAGTAAAGAAAAGATTAACTGATTGTGCTTGACAAATAAACTCTTGTCGTTTAGCAGCGTGTTCTATAATCCATATCTGATCTATCTCATTAGCAGTCTTGAATATTTCTTTTTCATCATCTGTAAGAATATCAAGGTGCTGTACTGAACCCTCGTTACCTGCAATGTCTTTCCATAAAGCAGTAAGCTCATCTTTCTTTAATCCTTTATCCTTTAGAATTTCTGCTAGGTATTTGTTCTTAACTTGGAACGAGCCTGAGAGAGTTTTGTGCGTATAAACATTAGCCCTGTATGGCTCAATCGAAGGAGATGTCCCACCACATATGATACTAGAAGAAGCATTAGGAGCAACAGCGAGTAGATGAGCATTACGCCTACCACTACCACTGACATCAGGTGACTCACCACGTTCATCAGCAAGTCGTTCAGTTGCTCTAAGCGAATGTCTCTTAATGTGTTTAAATGCTTTGTAATTAAAGCCCGTAGCGAAGATACCCTCAAAAGGAATGCTGCGTGATTGGAGATACGAATGGAATCCCATCGCACCCAAACCCAACGACCTTTCTCGATAAGCTGAGTAGGCAGATTTAAGAAACCCTTCTTTGCCCGGCTTAATATGTTTTTGAAACCTTTTAAAATTTGCATTGTATTCTCCTAAGTTATTTGTATCAACAGCGTTATCAATGTAATGTTGTAATACATTGTCAAGCATAGTAATTAAATCATCAATGAACAAAGGGTTCTCACTCCACTCATCAAAGTATTCTAAGTTTACAGAAGATAAACAACATACTGCTGTTCTCTCTTCGTTAGTAGGTAAAGTAATCTCGGAACATAGATTGCTCTGTCTGATTTCTAATCCTAAATCTTTTTGTTCTTTAGGTAATGCTTCGTTACATGTATCTATATTAACCATGTATGGCTCACCTGTCTCTGCTCTAGCATTAATGATTTGCCACCACAAGTCTCTAGCATTTACAATCTTTGTAGGTTCGTGAGTCTTAGGGTCAATCAATCTAAAGTCTGCATCTTCTTGTACAGCTTTGAGAAACTCATTGGTAAGGTTGATACCGTTATGAAGATTAAGATTCTTCCTGTTGATATCACCACCAGATTCTTTACGCATGTTAATAAACTCTTCAATCTCCGGATGAGATATGTCCATGTATGCAGCATAAGAACCACGTCTTGTAGTGCCTTGGTTAAAAGCTAACATCTGAGAATCAACTACATGCATGAAAGGAATTGAACCAGTAGACTTACTACCGTGAGTAGTAGAAATACCATTACTCCTAATATCTCCCCAAAATCCACCAATACCTCCACCCGAACTTGCCAACCAAATATTCTCGTCATAGTGAGCAGATAAACCATCCCTGCTATCAGGTACATAATTGAGGAAACAGCTAATAGGAAGACCACGACTTGTTCCCCCGTTACTAAGTATAGGAGTGCTAAACATGAACCAACAAGAGGAACTGTAGTGATAAAGTCTTTGAGCCAACTCAAAATCTGTGTGACCTTTGTATGTAGCTGCGAAGACTGATGCTCTTGCGAAGGCTTCTTGTGCATGTGTTTCATTCTCCCATAAGTATCTATCCTTAAGTGTGTCAAGGCTAAACTTATCTAATAGTTTTTCATTGCTATAATTAATCTTTATACCAAGATATTCCTTGATACCTACTTTATCGTCAACCATTCTTTGACTCCTTATCATGAATGTGAAGCATTATTATACCATAATGTAATATCTTAAGCAAGTCTTTTCGATTCTTTCCTGCTTTATTTCCATACCTTTTTGCATACTTCATAATGTTTCCCATACAAAAACCCTCACCATGACCCGAGTCAATAATTACATCAGTAGCTTGATACTTATCTGAAGCATAATGCTCACCATATGTATCAGTAATATAATATTTTAGTTCTAAAATTAACTCTTGTTCATCAAATTTATAATCCATAATTACTCCATTCCATAGGTAGTGTGTCTTCACTATACCACCTAAAATTGTTTTTCTCAGCCCATTCAGCATGGGTTCGTTTTGTTCTGTCCTTTCTCATCTTAGCTCCCGGCATAGGGGCAAATGGTTTTTGAAATAAGAATACTAACTCGTAATCTTCTACCATTTCTGTAAAAGATTCTCGTATCCATATATACTTACTGTATTCAGCATAATCCCAGAATCTTCCTTTTGCTTCTAGTAATATTATTTTACCATCAATAGTCTTTACAAAGTCTGGCTCGTAAGTATGCTGTACTACATAGTCAAGCTTATCCCAGTGATGTTTCCAATCTTGTAAAATTGTTTGATGTATATTATATTCCCAAGTACTATCATATCCTTTTGGTACGTTAGTTTTTTTAGGTCTAGGTTTTCTTGGTACTCTTCTAGGCATTTAAGTCTCCGAGTGTCATATTAGGATTACGTTTTACTTGTTTGTAAAACCACCTTAAACTATAAGCACTCAATAGAAACTTGTTGTTAGCAAAGATGTGAGTCTGTTCTGGCAAGAACTCATTAAGATTCTTTCTATTAATCTTCGATGTATCCTCTCCATCTGGAACCATAGTTCTTAACCACTCAATGAGTAGGTCTTCTGCTCTTCGTCTAAGTTGTTTGGCTTTTGTTGAACGCATCTGTTACCTCTATAACGTTAGGGATTTTAGGTGACTTTGTTAAGTACCTATATCCATTTGAATATTTAAATACACGTAAACCTTTACCCTCGTTAGAATCTTTATGGCATTCAAACTTGTGTCGGCAATAAGTACACTCTCTAGGTAGCTGCATGTTACCAGACTTACCATCGGGAACAGGACTATAACATAGTTCTGGTGGTGTTGCTAACTTAACAGCTTTCTTTATATCAGTGATCTTCTTCTTGATGTTAGGCTTGTCAAAGTTATCAGGTCTATACAAAGCTAACTCACCTGACTCTTTATTAAGAGCAAGGAAACCGCCTTTGTCTGTGCCCTGTGCTTGTTCATACCCAGCAAGTTGAGCCATATATCCAAACATATCATTCTCTGCTAGTGTACCATCTTTAAACTTCTTAAAGGCATAACCAGAAGCTGTCTTGATATCTACTACCTCACCATCAATAACACAATCCATGTGTCCTTTGATACCAGATACTTTGATTTCTTTTTGTTCATCGGTAACATCATGTCCAGATAGCTTGATCAGAAATATAACTATCTCTTCAAGTAAATGTCCATATAAAAACTTAATGAATAAAGAAGGTGGCATCCTCTCCGGAGTACCTTCTGACTTCATATCAAACCAAAGTTGTCGTGACTTCCTACCTATGTTAGACATACGTAAAGTTGCATCACCTCTTGGTTCAGGGTGAGACCACTTGTAAAGTATCTCTTTCATAGACTCACCAAACTGGTCGATAGTCTCAGGGTCTAGGTCAATGTGCTCACCATCGGCAAGTACACCTATCTTATTATATATATCTTCGACTAATGTGTCAAGTGTTTTTGATTTCTTTGTCATGTTTTTTTAAATATCCTATTGCTCTTTCTAAAATTTGTACGTTGTCTTTAAATCCTCCAAGACATCTATTACATGTGTGACATAACCAACCTCTAAAAGACTCGGTTTCGTGACAGTGATCTATAACCCAAGAACCATTTCTTTTGTTACCTAATCCATTTACTTTGTCTGCTGTACCTAAACATATAGGACATTGATAATTATCGTCTTGTGGCATACCATACTTTTCTTTTAATAATTTTCTTGCTTTACTTAAATGATTATTACAAGACTTGCATTCAGGTCTTAAAAAGTTTCCACCTGAAGCAGGACTAAAAGATGTAAGTGGTAATTTATGCTCACATTTAATACATATTTTACCATCCTCAAAAACTAATTCATCGTGATGGTCGGGAAATAATTCTTGTTGTTTAATGTGTCTCACTCCAATTACCTCCTACTTTAAATTCGCCATCCATCGGACAACGTAGATCAAAATGTTCACCTGCTTCTATGATAGATTCAACAGCCATTTGTCCTACCTTGTTTGCTCGACAAGATAAGACTTCTATCTGCCATTCATCGTGAATGTTTGCGACAAACTTATGTGGTGTTCCACTAAGCTTAAGCCTACTAGATAAAATACATAAAGCTTTCTTCATAAGAATAGCACCTGCTCCTTGAAGTAGTGTGTTCAAAGCTGAGTGTTTGTTTCTTATGTATAGCTTCCTACCATCTAATCCTTTGAGGTAATTTTTTGAAGCTGCTCTGTCAACTCGTTCCTTAAGAGACTTGTATGTTGGGAGACTACTAAGAAAGCGTTCTCGCAACTTCTTACCTTCTGCTCTGCTTCCTTTAATGATGCTTCCAATCTTCTCATCTCCTGCTCCGTAAACGAGTGCGTAGATGAAAGTTTTAGCCTGATCTCTTGATTTAAGTCCAGCAAAGTTTTTGTTAGTCGTGTGAATGTCTCCATTAATAATTTCATTTATGTACTCCTTATCATCCATGTAATGTGCTAACATGCGTAGCTCTAATCCACTTGCATCTACACCTACAAGCTTATGTCCTTCTGGTACAGTCCAACAGGCTCTACATTCTTTACCATACGGACTGTGAACAGATGGAACTTGTGCAACGTTAGGATTTCTATGTGTCATTCTTCCGGTAATCGTACCGTTAGGAATAACAAAGCCATGTATTCTACCATCATCCTTAACAGCTTCTACCCATGAATCAATCTGAGCTATACGCTTTTGCAGTAGTAAAAAGTCTGCAATAAGTTTTGCTTCGTGGATATGAGTTATCTTAGATAGTGTTTTCTCATCGACAATAGGCTGACCAGTAGGTGTAAATCTATCTGGCTTCCAACCAAAGTCAATAAGATATTCTCCAATCTGTTTACGAGAACCAAGATTAAACTCTTGTAAAGTTTGTCGCATAAAAGGATTGAAGTTGTTAGTATCTAAACAGCGTTGATATTCTTCATCAGTGAGTCCACGCTTGGATAGATTACCATCTTTCTTGATGTAGGGTGTGACCTCTTTTGTGTCTACCCATTTAGGTTTAAACGTTTCATGTACCTCTGATTCAATCAGTTGTTTCTTTTCTCTAAGCTCTGCTAATAAACTAAGTGCTGACTGCATATCAAAAGCAAAACCATCTTGCTCCTGTTGTTTCATAATCTTAGCAACACCCTGTTCAATTTCAATGCATTCTGGTTTAAAACCTTTTGATTCTTTACGAAGTTCTTGTAATACTCTAGTGTTTAACTGTACATCCCGTACACAATAGTTTAACATATCAGTAGAGTAGTTAAGATAATCTTCAAACTCAATCTTTGGGTAGCCTAACTTGTAACCCCAAGTCTCAAGGCTGTGACCACCATCACGTGTTGGATTAAACAGTCTGGATAAAACTAAAGTATCAATGATATCTTTATCACTGAGATTAACTCCTCCAAACTTTTCTACCATTGGTATATCAAATCCAATAATGTTGTGACCAATCAGCCTATCTGCTGTGGTAAGAAACTGATACCCTTCTTCTAACTTGTTAGGTGGGAACTTAAATATCTCACCTGAGTCAGGATTCTGGGCAACGATACACCATACTTTTGTGGCATGGATATCGTCAGTCTCTATATCAAATACTAAATCCATTAGAATCCCTCTTCACCAGAGTTATCAAACTCTATGTCTTCGTTAGTTAGTTCAGATAGTCTACCTGTTTCTGAATCATATATCACCCTAGCTGCCATACCTACATCACCTGTGTATCTTGATTTAAGTACACGTAGTCTTGTAGTCCTAGCTTCATCAGGGTCGTCTGATTGTTGATTACGTTCTAATGCAATCACACAATCTGATAGCTGACCAATACTGTTAGAGCCACGTAGATGAGAGAGACTTACTTCGATTCCATTCTCGTGTCCTTTGTTTCCATCGACACGTCTAAGATGTGATACAAGTATAATCCCTGCACCTGTCTCTTCAACTAAACTTCTAAGCCTAGTCATAATAGAATCAATGGCTCGTCTCTCATCACCTTCATGCACTGCACTTACCAACATGTGCAAGTGATCGACTACAACCCACTTACAGTCGCAACCAATAATCATAAAGCGTAGCTTGGTAAAGATATCATCAATGTCGTTGGTGCCAAAGTGGGAGTGAACCCATACTCTGTTTTTGTTCTCACCATCGTACAAGATGTCAAACATCTTATCAAGTTCTTCTTTAGAAAACTTCTCACGTTCTTGGTCAATGTATAACCTAGCGTTAGCTTCAATAGAAAGTATACCATCAATGGTACGTCTCCAATCTTCTTCTAATGCTATGATACCTACGTTGTCTTGTGTTTGTTTCACAAGCCAATGCTCTATCTCTCTGGTTACACTAGACTTACCAAGTCCTGTCCCACCTGTAAGAGTTACAAGCTCACCTTGTCTCAAGCCATACAGCTTTTTGTTGAGTCCTTCATAAGGATAAGGTATGCTTTGTTTCTTCTCACGATTGTGAAACTTCTCACGTTGCTCTGTAACATTGATAACACCGGATGGTGTATAAACTTTAGCAGACCACCAAGATTCAACGAAGTCCTTATGTCTGTTAGACTTAAGCATATCGTTAGGGTCTTTAAACCCATTGGGAAGTGTGAGTATCCTAGCCTTTCCGGGCTTGAAAAGTCTTGCAACTTTTACTGCTGCATCCTTTCCTGCTTTATCATTATCAAAAGCAACGATCACGTTTTCAAAGTTATCAAAGAACTCCAAGCTCTCCTTGATATCTCTTACTGCACCTTGTGCTCCACGCTTGATGGATACCACAGCCCACTTACTACCAAGTAGTTCGTAAGCTGCCATAGCATCACACTCCCCTTCGGTTATGGTGACGTACTTGCCACCCTTAAACAATTGCTGACCAAACAATCCGGTGTCATTATAACTACCTTGTACAAAGAAATCTTTAGTAATAGAGTTCCTACATTTAGTAGCTGACAATTCATGTCCGTTATAGTACGGATAGAAATGCTTAATGACCTGACCTTTCAAGTCTTGAACAGCTTTAACCCCAAACTTCTGTGCAGTTGCTTGAGATATTTTTCTGTCTGTCAATGCAATGAAGCTACCCTCAGTTACATTGTCAGGCTGTTTGGTTTGTGTTGGTTGTGATGTTGTCATAGTTTTTCCGTTACATGCTTGTTCATAGTTAGGCATAAATTCTCCACAACTGAAACACTTTGCCGAGCCATCTTCGTTGACTCCTACAGCATCACTGCTGGTGCATAGTGGACAGGGTTGTTTCAACTTATGCCAAGTTGTATCATTCATGTTAGCCCTCCTCAAGACTATGTGTTATCTTTTGCTACTTTAGATTCATCCTCTATAGTTTCTGGGTCGTCTCCAACAAACTGTCCTTTCTCATTACGAGCAGCTTCTGTTTCAACGATTGCTTCTTCTCTATCTTTGAGCAACTCTTCTAAGTTGGCTCGATGTGTACGACTTGCAAAGTCTAAAGCTTCTATGATAACTTGTAAGTTACCAACTTTCTGTACAATAACAGTAGCTTCTTGCTTTACAGTATCATCGCTGATGTTGTTGACATCAAACGAGGTGTTACCATCATCATTATTTATAGTAATAATCATTTAGAACTCCTCGTTATCTGAATCACCTTCAACATATTCTACCAAGTTTTCAACCTTTACAGCCATAAGTTCAGCGAACTGACCATAATCATTCTTGTAAGGTTTGATCTTGACAACAACTTCTGAACCATTGCCTACGCTAACATCCATGTCAGCACCATCGGTGTCGACAAGTTTAGGTGCAGCATTTGCAGTGCCATCATTTCTTGTAGCTCTCTTGCTAAAAGTAAATGCAGGTTCATCATACTTAGGCTGTCCTGCTCTGTCTCTAACTTGATTAAGACCTATGCCTTCAAGTTTAGATGCAGTATCAGGGTCTGTAAGAACAGTCAACCCATACTTGTGAGGTTGAAACCTCGTGTTTGGCGATGTGATATTAGCCCACATTGCCTTACCTTTTACATACTCATACATATTATTTCCTCCATCGGTTTGTATTAAGTGTCCGGTTTTAAGTGGCACAAGACCGGAAACTTGTAGATATTATAAGTTAAATAAAGGAGGGCAAAACTTCTTATAATATACCTTCGTATTAATCCCTAATAGCAGTGAGTATCTCTTCCCAAAATGTTAGTGCAGTATCGTCAAGTCGTACCTTAAAGGTATCGTCTAACTTCTCCACCACATGCCCGACAGTTGGGTAGTGTTCCGTCATATACAATCCAAACTTTCTGTACTCATCACGAGTAAGAATCTCTGTATTGTATTGATCTCTTTCTGCTAAGTAGTTCATCTTAATAAGCTTGTATTATAACACAAGTTACTATAAAAAGCAACCCTTAAATGTTAATTGTGAAAGGTAATGTACACCCTGTCATAGTAATAGGATTATCAAACTCTAAATCCATGACATAATTAAGTGTAGCTTGTTTAACTTTGTTAGGTACTTTACCCTCGTATTGAACATTAACAACATTACCTTCAAACAAATCATAGATCACAGTAAACTTTAGTGTTCTTTTGATTGTAATGTTTTCAATGTAATCGCCATAAGGTTTATCCGACCTAACCTTTGGGCATGTCATTAACTCTGGCTCTGGTAGTATCTCTGGCTGTCCTAAAACTTGTGTACCTGTGAGTACACCTAGTCCAGCATTAACACCTAACTCCTCAGTAGGCTCTGGTTCTATATACTTTTCAATAACCACAGTTGCAACCGGTGGTTTGTTTAAGCGTTCATCTAAATCATTTAAGATTCTATAAATCTCTGAGTTAGTTTCCTCCATAAGAGATACTCTGTCTGATAACTCAACCAAAGAATTACGATAGCTTTCTCGTGTAGACTGTATCAAGTCTGCATTTTTATTTACTGTTTCGAACTCTTCGCTTAGAGACAGGAAAGATTTATTCAACCTCGTAAGTCCTGCTTTGTTTTCTGTTATCCCTCCGGCTGTTGTTGTTACGATGCTATAGACAGAAGCCATCGAAGCCACCAGCACCATTCCAAATATTATTTTAAATTTCATTTACGCTACCTCCTGTGTAGTCCACCATGTAGGTTTAGCTCTGTTCTGTTCCCACTTGGCATAGTGTTTTTCATTGATTACATATCTACGATACGCAACGATTGGGTCATTGTGTTTGTATTCCTCCGGCATAGCCTGTGCTAATGGTGTCATATCACCAATGTTTATATTAAGTGGTAGTTGCATAAGAGGTGTTGATAGTTTATCAAAACTTAAATGCGATCTACCATATCTGTGACTGTACTCAATGGACAAGGCTATGAAGTGCCGATACAACCATTGATAGTTAGAACTAGATTCTCTTGCCCAGATAGTGCAAGGATGATTCTTGTATGCAGCTTTGTAAAGTCCTTGCTTGTCTGCCCATTCATCACCATCGAGTTCTCTGTGTGCTGTGCATAACATCTGTGCTGTTTCCAATGGCATCTTGACTAGCATCTTATCTGGCTGTGCTAGTGCTGATTCAACTGGACATTCATTAAAATAAAATATGTTCACTCGTCTTCCTCCTCATCATCATCTAATCCCATGATAACAATTTTGTTATTAACATATTCTTTACCAAACTTGTCTTCAAGTTTTTCTTTTAGTTTTTTATTAAATTCTTCTATACTCATTTGCCTTGCCCTCTATATTTTTTTAAGTTGGCTTTCTTACTTTTGTTCATGGTAGCTGTGCCAACGTTACCTCTACCTTGACTTGTCTTCTTACCTCTGCCTTGTGTTGCAGGTGTATGTGTACTTTTAGTCCACGTCTTCGCCATATCTATTCTCCTCTATCGTTGCTCTGCGTTTGTCTCTGTACTCTGTAACCCTTCGCCCATCAGCATAGTCAACTGTTTGTTTATACCATAACCCATCTTTGTATCTGGTGTCAATACCTACAACTCGTTTGGCTTGTTTTTCTAATTCAAGTATCTCTCTTTGCTGTTCAACTGCTTCATTAAACTCAGTCATAATGTAGTACTCCTTAACATAAAGCCTAACCAAAAACCAAAACACATTCCTGTAAAAAACATTTTATGTATCATTTTGTTATTTCTCCTTTTTATTTTTAAGTTCTTTTAATTCATCCCACTTGTAAAACTTCTGTGTCTCTGCATCCCAAAAGTTTCCACGCTGTACTCTTGGTGGTATGTGTGGTTCTATCTTATCATCATCAACCAAGTACATGTACAAAGTTGTCATTGATAACAACAAAACCATACCTACTACCACTAACATAAATTCCATAACTCTATCTCCTATATAGATTTTTCAAAGTTGCTACTACTTGTAATACTTTTGA
>Ga0213863_10002126_pt1 | contig 14201 bp, 14 predicted proteins | sample PICome_8_FD_160128 | JGI IMG/M metagenome (GOLD analysis project Ga0213863, IMG submission 160128) | Coastal seawater microbial communities near Pivers Island, North Carolina, United States - PICO497 | ecosystem: Environmental > Aquatic > Marine > Coastal | place: USA: North Carolina... | reverse complement strand
AGTTATGCCAATACAAATTAAAAAAATATCTTGGGACGCTCCTGATAATATTGGTTGTTGTTATACGACAAGAATCGGTGGTTACAGTAAAAATAAATTTGGCTATTCTAATTTAAGTTATGATGTTGGAGATTCTAGAGTCAGCGTTAGAAAAAATAGGGCAGAATTAAAAAAAACACTTGGTCTAATAGAGGAGCCAGTTTGGATGAAGCAAATACATAGTTCTTACATAAGAAAGGTAGTAGATTCAAAAAAAGACTTAGTTTGTGATGCATGTTATACATCTGCTCCTGGTCTTGCATGCGCTGTTCTTTCTGCTGATTGTTTACCTATGCTCTTTTGTAATTCTTTAGGAACAAAAGTTGGAGTAATACACTCTGGATGGAGAGGTCTTGCAAATGATATTATACCAAAATTCATATCAAGGTTTACAAAAAATCCTCAAGATTTAATTTGTTGGATAGGGCCTTCTATTAGTCCTGAAAATTATCTTATCAGAGAGGATGTTCATAAGAAGCTTTCTAAAATATCAAAAAATATATTCCATAAAGTAGACAATGAACGCTGGCAGCTTGATTTAAAACTTGCAGCAAAAAATATTCTAAAAAAAAATGGCGTTACTAAAATCTATACAGATGACATGTGCACATATCAAAACTCTAATTTATATTATTCATATAGAGGTGAGAACAATACCGGTAGAATTGCTTCTTTAATATGGATAAAATAAAGTATGCAAAATAAACTATTAGATTATTTTAAGTCATTAGGTCTATTCAAAATATTTGTTTCATTATTTATTATTGGCCTACTCTATGGCGCGGTATCTTTATATATGAAATATATGTACTTCAGTAAGTTCATGAATCAAACAAGAGTGACTTCGGTCAAAGCAGTTCCGGTTAATATAAATACTGCGCAATATAGTTATAGAGCATTATCTGTAATAGAATCCTATGATTCTGTTGATATTACAAGTAAAGTAAATGGTATTGTTGATAAGATATTCTTTACAGAGAGTTCTCCTGTAACGGAAGGCCAAGTTCTTTATTCAATAATATCATCTGATAAAGTAGGTGCTACAAAAATACATGCACCTTTTTCTGGAGTTATTGGTCTAAGTAAAATAAAAACGAATCAAAGTGTTTCAAAGGGTGATCTATTAACATCACTAGATAATTTTAATATTATGAAGTTACCATTAGATTTACCAGAGAGATTACTACCATACCTATCAAAAAAATTGTCTTTTTTAGTAACCTCTGATAATTTACCCGATTATGAGTATTATGGTGACCTCAAATTTGTTGATACTAGAATTAATACTCAGACAAGAACAATTGAAGCATATGCTGTTATAGATAATAACTCTAGAGTATTAAAGCCTGGGTTATTAATGAAGGTAGATATATTTTTGGAAGAAAATGATAATGCAATATTAATTCCTGAAGAATCTCTCTTAAGTATCAATGAAAAACATTATGTATATAAAGTCGATAAAGATATTGCAAAATTAACTGAGGTACAAATAGGAATAAAAGCTAATTCTGAAATTGAGATTAAGTCTGGTCTTGGTAATAATGATATAGTTATATATATGGGTCAAGAAAAATTAAAAGATGGCTCTAAAATAAAGATTCTAAATTAAAATGCATATATCCGAGATTACAGTTAATCGACCTGTTTTAGCCACTGTCATAAGTCTGTTTCTGGTTCTTATTGGTCTAGTATCTTACGACAAAATTAGCATTAGAGAGTATCCAGATATAGACAAGCCTGTTGTCACAGTTAGTACAGTGTATAGGGGGGCGTCTGCTGAAATTGTCGAAAGAGATATTACTCAAATCCTTGAGGATTCTCTTGCAGGTATCTCAAATATCAAAGAGATAAAGTCAGAGAGTAAAGATGAAATATCAAGTATTAGAATTGAATTCAATCTATCTAGAGACATGGAATCAGCAGCCAATGATGTTAGAGAGAAAGTTTCAAGAGCTTCTCCAAAACTTCCAATTGATGCTGATAAGCCAAGAGTAGCTAAGTCAGATACAGATGCGCGAGCTGTTTTATGGGTTGGCTTTACAAGCAAACAATTAGACACTATTCAATTAAATGATTATCTTGATAGAAATATAATTGATAGATTATCAATATTACCAGGAGTTGCATCTGTTACGGTTGGTGGAGAAAGAAAATATGCAATAAGAATCTGGCTAGATCCAGATAAAATGTCATCAAGAAAAATCACTGTAGATGATGTTCTGTCATCTATAAATAAAGAAAATATAGAAAAACCCGCTGGTAGACTTGAGTCTAAAGAGACAGAAATAGGTATACAGGTAAAATCTAAATTATCTGACATACATATGTTCAAAGATATAGTTATTAAAACCTATAATGACAAAAAAATTAGATTAGGTGATATATCAGATATTGTTATAGGTGCAGAGAGTAAAAGAGGTTTTTTGAGAGCTAATGGTGATAATGCTATTGGACTTGGAATTGTTCGTCAGACAAAATCAAATGTTTTGAAGGTAACTAAAGCAGTAAAAGATGAACTCAAGTTAATTAGACCATCATTACCTGAAAATATTGATATGTTTATTGGTTATGATCAATCTGTATTTGTTGAAGAGTCTATCTCCGAAGTCAATTTTGCCTTAATAATCTCAATGTTTATGGTTATTGCGGTAATATACTACTTTTTATCCACTGCATCAGCAACATTTATACCGGCAATTACTATTCCGGTATCATTAATATCAACATTATATGTGATTTATGCCTTAGGTTATTCATTAAATGTTCTAACCTTTTTAGCTTTGGTTCTTGCTATAGGATTGATTGTTGATGACTCCATTGTTGTCCTTGAAAATATAAAGCGTCGATTGGATAATGGTGAATCACCAATAGAAGCATCTGTACGTGGTGCTAAGCAAATCACTTTTGTGGTTATCGCTACTACTTTAGTTCTCATAAGTGTTTTCTTGCCTTTATCATTTATGGATGGTAAAACAGGGAGGCTGTTTATTGAATTTGGCGTAGTATTATCTTTTGCAGTAATTTTTTCAAGTATTGTAGCTCTTACATTAACTCCTATGTTATGTTCAAAATTAATTAAACCTCAAATTAATAAAGACTATGAACCTATATTAATAACAAAGTTTAGAAAATTTTATAAAAACTCATTAAAAGTGTCTCAAAATAATCCTAAAAAAGTTTATATATCTTCTTTATTAATGATAATAGTTGCAGTGTTATTATTCCAAGTTATTCAAAAAGAACTTGCTCCAACTGAAGATAGAGGTATTTTTATTATTTCTGTATCTGGTCCTGAAGGGGCATCATTAGATTATACTGATTCAATAGTTAAACAAGTTGAGAAAACTTTAGAGCCGTATTCTGAAAATGGAGAAATATCCACAATATTTTCTATAGTGGCTCCAGGATTTTCAGGGAAACCTGGGGCTGTTAATTCAGCATTCATGTTTACAACCTTAACAGGATGGGACAATAGGAGACATCAAAAAAAAATAGTTCGTGAAATATTTCCCAAGCTTCTTTCTATACCCGGAGCTAGAATCTTTGCTATAAACCCACCTAGCCTTGGAGGTAGTAGATTCAAACCTCCTGTCCAAATTGTTATTAGTGGTAATAATTATGAGGAAATTTATAATTGGGGAAATATTCTTATTGAAAAATCCTCTAACTTGAATTTAAAGAATCAAAATATAGATTATAAAATAACAAACCCTAGACTTAATTTGCAGGTTGATAGAGATAAAGCTTATGAGTTGGGCGTTTCTGCAGAGTCAATCGCAAGAACCATGGAAACGTTACTTGCATCAAACAAGGTCACTACTTTTTCAAAAGATGGTTTGACCTATAATGTTATTTTACAGGCAGATGAAAAATTTAGAGTCAACCTAAACAGCTTAGATAATATTTATATCAAGTCATCTAAATCTTCTTTAATACCACTTTCAAATCTAGTGACATCTCAGGAAACATCTACAAGCTTAAGTTTGCAGAGAATTAATCGAATGCCATCAACTATCTTTTCTGCGTCTTTAGCTCCTGGATATCCTCTTGGTGATGCCTTAAAAGATATGACAAATCTTGCTAAGACATCATTACCTGCTAATGCTAAAATTTCTTATAGTGGCTCCTCAAAAGAATATTTTGAGTCAGGAAATAGTTTAGAGATAACTATTTTGTTTGCAGTGTTGATAGTTTATTTAGTACTAGCTGCACAATTTGAGAGTTTTAGAAGACCATTAGCAATTATACTTACAGTGCCGATTGCCTTGACTGCTGGCCTTTATACAATATTCCTTACAGGTACATCTATAAATGTATATAGCCAAATTGGTTTTTTAATGTTGGTAGGATTGATTACAAAAAATGGTATTTTGGTAGTAGAGTTTGCCAATCAGCTCAGAAAAGATGGAAAGAGTATTGAAGAAGCAATTTTTGAATCTTCTCTTATAAGACTCAGACCTGTTCTAATGACAACTCTATCAACAATGCTTGGAGCACTTCCTTTGGTGCTTAGTAGCGGGGCAGGTGCAGAAAGTAGATATGCCATGGCTATTGTTGTCCTAGGAGGAATTAGCTTATCATCACTTATAACTCTTTATTTGGTCCCAGCTTTATATAGGTCAATTGAGTCAAAAAAAATATGAATTATCTTTCAGGAAGAGTTTTTAATCCTTTTTGCATTGAATAATACTCAGATAAATCTTGAATATCTTGATCTGACAACCCTTTAGCGAACCCACTCATAATTGCATTTTGCCGGTTACCAGATCTGTAGCCTTCTAATGCATAAACTAAATAATCCTTATGTTGACCAGCTAATCTTGGATACATAGAAATTTGCGAGTTTCCATCAGTACCATGACAACCCGCGCAGACCTGCGACTTATCTTTACCGTCTTTATAATCTGCAACTACTTCTTGAAGAGAAAGAGGTATTGCTAGCATTACTAATAAGATCTTAATTATTTTCATTTAAGTGACTCAAAGTATTCAGCTATATCAGTTATATCCTGATCTGTTAGAGCTGATGCATTTGCATGCATTGTTTCATGAATTCTGTCTTTATCTCGATATGCTTTTAGAGCAGAAATGATGTAATCTGCATTTTGACCAGCTACTTTAGGTACTTTATATGTTGGATATACATTGTTATAACCAGGAATAGCATGACAACCAAGACAAGTCTCAGATTTATCTTTCCCTGGTAGTGGGCTATCAGCCATGCCTGCGGGAGCAAATAATATCATAATTGGTATTGTTATTAATTTATATATTGATTTCATAGTCTATTTAAGCGAGGATTATACACTATATTTATGCGAGATAAAACTTCATTTTTTTTGTATAATACTATAAATAATTAACGCTATTGCTGAAATACACATATATGCCAATTTACGAATATAAATGTCAAGATTGTGGTTCAATATTTGAACATTTTCAGAAAATATCTGATAAAGATATAGACGTTTGCAAAGTTTGTAGTAAAGGTAAGGTTACAAAACTAATATCTTCATCAGGTTTTAGGCTTAAAGGCTCTGGATGGTACGAAACTGATTTTAAGAAAAAGAAATCTGATAATAAAGCCAAATCTAATACATCTGAAAAATAATTAGGAAAGATTTAAAAGTATGAAACGTTATTATTGTAATGAAGTTAGTGATAAACATATAAAAAATACTGTCAAAGTTTTTGGCTGGGTCGCTAAACGTCGTGACCATGGTGGAATTATTTTTATTGATCTACGTGATCATACTGGAATTGTTCAGTTAGTCTTAAATCCCGAGAATCAGAATCTTTTCAAAATGGCTGAGTCAATAAGATCAGAGTATGTGATTTGTATAGAAGGAACTGTTAGTCCTCGACTTGAGGGAGCAATAAATCATGAAATATCATCAGGATCTATAGAGATAATAGTTTCATCCTTAGATATACTAAATAAATCTAATAATCCACCGTTTAAAATAAATGATATCAATGTTAATGAGGATCAAAGGCTGCAATATAGGTATCTTGATCTCAGAAATAATATTATGCAAAAAAATATGAGGTTTAGATCAAAATTAATAGCAACAATTAGGGAATATTTTTATTCTAATGATTTTATAGATATAGAGACACCTATACTAACTAAGACAACCCCTGAAGGCGCAAGAGATTATTTAGTACCAAGCAGAATTCATGAAAGAAAGTTTTTTGCATTACCACAATCACCACAGCTTTTTAAACAAACACTTATGATTGGTGGTATGGATAAGTATTTTCAAATTGCAAAATGTTTTAGAGATGAGGATCTTAGATCAGATAGACAGCCAGAATTTACTCAGTTAGATGTTGAAGCTGCATTTGTTGATGAAGAGGATATAATGACCCTTGTAGAGGGTCTTTGTAATAAAATTTTTAAAGATCTAATGAATTTCAAAGAAAAATTAATTTTCGAAAGGATGTCTTTTAGTGATGCGATTAGAAGTTATGGTTGTGATAAACCTGATCTACGTAATCCATTAAATCTAATTGATATTAAAGATATTGTTAGTGATGTTGAGTTCAAAGTCTTCTCAGATCATGTAAACAATTCTAATTCTAGAATTACAGCGTTAAGAGTGCCAAATGGAACATCTCTCTCTAGGAAAGATATTGATGATTTGACTGATTTAGTTAAGAACTTTGGTGCAAAGGGCTTAGCATATTTCAAATGTGAAAATGTTAATGATTTAGATGCTGGGATCATCTCCCCCATCAAAAAGTTTTTAGATGAAGGTGTAATCAAAAATATATTAAATCATGTAAATGCTATTGATGGGGATTTGATATTTTTTTCTGCTGATCAAAAAGATATTGTTAATGACTCCATGGCCGCTCTGATTAAAAAGCTTGGATCTCAATTAAATCTTATAGAAGATAACTGGAGATTTTTGTGGGTTATAGACTATCCTTTATTTGAAAAAGACTCAAATGGAGAGCCTACTTCTATACATCATCCATTCACAGCCCCATCTAATCCAGATGAACTTTCGTCAAATAATGATATTTATTCAATTAATTCAAGAGCCTATGATCTTATTTTAAATGGTAATGAAATCGGTGGAGGCTCGATACGTATTCATTCTAAAAATATCCAAATGAAAATTTTTGAACTATTAAAAATTGATGAAGAAGATATGAATTCAAAATTTGGATTCTTTTTAAAAGCTTTATCTTATGGATGTCCACCACATGGAGGCATAGCATTTGGTATAGATAGAATTGTAATGCTTTTACTCAAACTAGATTCTATAAGAGACACAATAGCTTTCCCAAAAACACAGTCATCATCATGTTTGATGACTGATGCTCCATCGGATGTTGATCATCAACAACTTAAAGAGCTATCAATTTCAACAATAAAATCTAAAAAATAATTATGAGCTACGAAGATCATCTCATTGCGATTAAACAATTACTTTTAAAAAATAATGCTAAAATTATTGCCCATTATTATGTTGATGAGCAGGTACAAAGGCTAGCAGAAGACACAGGAGGATTTGTTGGTGATAGTTTAGAAATGGCAAGATATGGATCTAAACAACAAGAAACCATATTAATAGTTGCAGGTGTTAAGTTCATGGGTGAAACTGCTAAAATTCTTAATCCGGATAAAAAAGTATTAATGCTAGATATTGAAGCTACATGTTCTTTGGATACTGGCTGTGATTATACAGAGTTTAAAAAATTTTGTGATGCACACAATGATAGAGAAGTAGTTGTATATGCTAATACAAGCGCAAAAGTAAAATCAATTTCTGATTGGGTGGTAACATCAAGTATAGCGGTACCATTAATCGAGCATCTTACTTCACTAGGCAAAAAACTTATTTGGGCTCCAGATAAATATTTAGGTAATTATGTCATTGATTCCACGGGTGCTGATATGCTGTTGTGGGATGGATCATGCATTGTACATGAAGAGTATAAAACTATTGAGCTTAAGAATATGATAGCTGAACATCCAGACTGTGATGTACTTGTTCACCCAGAATCACCTCGTAGTATTATTCAACTAGCAAATACTATAGGTTCAACAACTAAACTGATAGAGGCTTCAAAAGTTAGTAAGAAAAAATATATTATTGTAGCTACAGAAAAAGGTATTTTATATCAAATGAAAAAATTCTCGCCTAATAAAATATTTTTAGAGGCTCCAACAGAAGGCGAAGGCGCTACTTGTAAGAGTTGTGGCAGATGCCCATGGATGAATTTAAATATCGTTCAAAAGTTATTAGATGTCTTCACGACTAAAACCAATGAAATCATATTATCACGTGATATAATAAACAAAGCAAAAAAACCTATAGATAGAATGATAAACTTTAACTTAACTAATAAAATTAATAGGGCATCTTAAATGGCAGGTCATAGTAAGTGGGCTAATATTCAGCATAGAAAAAAGGCTCAGGATAATAAAAGAGGAAAGACATTTACGAAAGTTATAAGAGAAATAACTGTGGCTGCAAAAATGGGAGGAACTGATGCTTCCAGTAACTCTAGACTGAGACTTGCTCTGTCAAAAGCAAATGCATCAAATGTACCGAAAGATACTGTTAAAAGAGCAATTGATAAAGCCTCTGGTCAAAATAATGATAGTTATGAAGAAATAACATATGAGGGTTATGGTCCAAAAGGTATAGCTGTTATTGTTGAATGCCTCACTGATAATAAAAATAGAACCGTATCAGATCTAAGACACGTCTTGTCAAAAAATGGAGGCAGCCTTGGTACAAATGGATCAGTTTCACATCTATTTAGAAAGGTGGGTGTTATGAAATTAAATAATATATCAGAGGATGCTCTTATAGAGCACATGGAAGATATAGATCTTGAAGATTTTGAGATGATTGATTCTGGGTGTATTGTTTTTACAAAACCTACTGAACTTTTTAATACTAAAAAATATTTTGAATCAAAATCAATAGATGTTAAAGACGAAGAGATTATAATGGACCCTTTAACAACTATAGATATATCTAGTGATGATTCTGAGAAAATATCTGACTTATCAAATAAAATAGAGGAGTTAGATGATGTTCAGAATGTATATATGAACAGCAATCTGTCCTAAAATGACTACTATATTGGGTATTGATCCTGGGACAAACATTACTGGTTTTGGTGTTATCAAATTATCCAAGAATGCAGATATCTCATATGTACATCATGAAATAATTAAAACAGGTTTAAAAAATAGATATACAACTAAGCTTTCTATGATAAACCAAGCAACTACTGACATTATTCTCAAATATAAACCAGATCATGTTGCGATTGAATCGGTCTTTTTTAGTGTCAATGCAGGTACTGCTATTAAATTAGGCCAAGCAAGAGGTGCCGCTATTTGTGCATGTGGCCGAGAAGCCCTTGATATTTTCGAATATAGTCCAAGACGAGTTAAAATGATTGTTACAACAAATGGTGCAGCTGATAAAGAGCAATTACAAAAAAAAGTTAAATCTATTCTTAACATAAGAAGAAAATTAGAAATTGATGCATCTGATGCGCTTGGTGTTGCAATATGTCATGGTATGACCCTAATTAGCGACCCTGATTCTTTAAAAATAATTTAATCCTATGAGTAATTTAATAATTAATGAAATTTTTTATTCTATACAAGGTGAAAGTTTATCAGCTGGATTACCCACTATTTTTATTAGACTAACTGGTTGTCCATTAAGATGTCAATATTGTGATACATCTTATGCTTTTACTGAAGGTAAAAAAATGACATTCCAAGAAATTATTGATGATATCAAAAAATATAATTGTAAGAATATCACAATAACTGGTGGTGAGCCGCTGTCACAAGAAAATACTAAACACCTTATTGACCAACTCATAGATCTCAATTATGAAATATCAATAGAAACGAGCAATGCAATTTCTATTGAGAAGTTAAATGAATTAGTTGCTATTGTGCTAGATATAAAAACCCCAGATTCCGGAGAGTCAGATAAGAACATTATAGATAATTATAAATTTCTAAAAAAAACCGATCAAGTAAAGTTTGTAATATGTAGTATTGATGATTATGAATGGTCAAAAAAATATATTATCAAACATGAATTAAATAAACTTTGTAATATTTTAATGTCACCTAGTTATGGTCAGATGGATATACGTATATTGGCTGAAAATATGTTAAGTGATAATATTGAAGCGAGATTACAGACACAATTACATAAGATTATTTGGAATAACGAACGTGGTAGATAGTAAAAAAGCGCTAGTTTTATTTTCGGGTGGATTAGATTCAACCACTACTCTTGCATATGCTTTATACAAAAACTTTAAGGTTATTGCATTAACCATTGATTATAAACAAAGACATTGTTATGAGATAGAGGCTAGCAGAAAAATAGCAGATAAGTATTCTAATGTAGATCAAGTAATATTTGATATTGATTTAACTAAAATAGGTGGCTCAGCTCTAACTGATGAAGACATAGATGTGCCGAGTATTAGTTCATCAGGAATACCGATTACATATGTTCCAGCAAGGAATACAATATTCTTGTCTATTGCAGCATCTTATGCTGAAAAACTTTCTATAAGAGATATTTTTATTGGAGTTAACGCTATAGATTATTCAGGCTATCCAGATTGCAGGCCCGAATACATTAAGTCTTATGAGAATATGATAAATTTGGGTACCAAGGCTGGTTCTGAAGGATTAAATTTTAAAATACACACCCCTTTAATAAACCTCTCTAAATCAGAAATTATTACGATGGGCTCTGAGCTTAATATTGATTATAGTGATACAGTATCTTGTTATTCTCTGAATAATCATGGCGAAGCATGTGGGAAATGCGATTCTTGTCACTTTAGAAAACAGGGTTTTATTGATGCCGGTATCGATGATCCTACTAATTATCAAAAAAAATAAAAAATATAATGCTTATATTAAGTTTTGCTAATATAATTAATAAAATTTAAATTTGTAGATAAGAGGATTTATGGAAGTAGCTACACAATTATTGATCTATATTGGGATACTTGGGTTTATTCTAGGTTTTGTTGTAACAAAAACTAACTTTTGTACTATGGGTGCAGTGTCAGATTGGGTCAATATTGGTGATCTTTCAAGATTTAAATCATGGATGCTAGCGGCAGCTGTCGCAATATTAGGCGTAACAATTTTAAATTATTTGTCATTCTTTGATATAAATGACTCTAGGATACCCTATAGAAATTCTATGTTTGCTTGGCCGCGATATATAATTGGAGGTCTTATGTTTGGAATTGGCATGACATATGCCAGTGGATGTGGCAACAAAGTATTAATTAGAGTTGGCGGCGGTAATTTAAAATCATTAGTGGTTTTGATTGTAGCAGGCATTATGGCGTATATTATGACTAGAACAGATTTCTATGGAATAATCTTTCATAGTTGGATGAATCCTATTAGTCTTGATTTAGCTCAAATAGGAATAATAGACCAATCACTACCTACTATCATATCTTCTATATTTTCGATTAATAATAGTACTCATTTCAACCTTATATTAGGTGTTACAGTCTCATCTATAATGATTTTTATGATATTCAAATCTGGCAAATTCATACAAAGTTTCGATAACGTATTTAGTGGCATCATTGTAGGCTCGGTAATTGTTACGGCATGGCTATTAACAGGTGGAGTAACTGGCCAGGAATGGATAGAAGCCAATGACTTTTTAGATGATCCTCTTCCCAGCGTTGGCATGCAATCATTTACTTTTATTAATCCGATGGGTGAAACTTTGATTTTTGCAGGCAATGCAGCTAATTCATATTACTTAACTTTTGGCGTGACCGCTCTTTTATCAGTGATAATTGGTTCTTTTGTATATTCGATTTTATCAAAAAACTTTAGAATTGAATGGTTCCTATCTAAGCAAGATTTTATTAGACACATTATAGGTGCAGTTTTAATAGGTATAGGCGGTGTTTTAGCCATGGGATGCACAATTGGTCAAGGTGTAACAGGTATCTCAACTTTAGCGTTAGGTTCTTTTATTACTCTTATATTCATAATATTAGGTGCGGCGATTACTATGAAAATAGAATTTTACAACGCGGTCTATGAAGATTGTAGTTTTTTTGATAGTCTTAGGTCTTCATTAGCAGATTTGAATTTAATACCAAATAGATTTAGAAAGCTTGAAAAAATATAATGGGGCGTTAGCTCAGTTGGTAGAGCAGTGGCCTTTTAAGCCATTTGTCACTGGTTCGAATCCAGTACGCCCTATATTATAATATTATGAAAAATATTTTATTAACAATTCTAATACTTTTTTCATCATCTGCATCATCGGATACAGTTCAACAAAATAACTTAAATGGGTTTTATTTAACCGATGAAATTAAATCTGAATCAATAGCTTTGCTGCTACATGGTACTCGTGGTCATAAAAATTTAGAGCTGATATCATCCCTAAGAGAATCATTAATAGATATTGGTATTGATAGTTTATCTATAAATTTAAGTTATGGTATAAAAAATAGAAATGACGATTTTTTGCCATGCGATATACATCATCAACATACAGTTAAAGATTCATTGGAGGAAATAAGGTTATGGCATGATTTTGTAAATCAAAAAGGATATACAAAGGTTTATCTTATTGGTCATTCAAGAGGAGCAGTCGATATTCTGAATTTTTATTTAAATGTAAGTGATAATCTGGTTAATTTAGAATCTATTTTTCTTTTAGCTCCAATAATTGATTCTGATTATGATAATAAAATTAATTATCAAACAAATTATAATGTAAATATAGAATCCATAGATATTAAGGATAATATAAAAATTAATTTCATGGGATGCGAAAATGCTCTAGTCAGTGGGAAAACCTTCAAGAGTTATTATTATAACTCAGAGACGAAAAGTTTAAGCGATGCTCTTAAATCTTCTACAGCACGAACAACTATAATTACAGGCTCCGAAGATCAAATAACTCCTGATACTTATGATCTAGTTCAAGATTTGTTATCAAAAAACAAAAACATAAAACTCTTTAAAATTGATGGTGCAGATCATTTTTTTAGAGACTTTTATTTCGATGATTTGATAGAAATTATCTCAACTGAAGTTGAAAAATAATTATTGGATAGTGAATGGCTCTTCTGATTCAATTGAATCTGGAGTATCAATATTAATACTTCTATTTATTGTTGTATCAGACTTCGGTCCAATAGTAACTTCTGATGTAGAATTATCAAAAACTCTTCGATTAACTTTGATCGTAGCAAACTTATCCTCTTTGTCAAAATTAAGTAAAATAAAGTCACTTCTAACTATTGCAATCTCAGACCATCCTGCATCTCTCATGCTTACTCGATAAAACTCAACAACTTCATCTGCAGAGGTCTCATGAATTAAATACAGAACACCTGTAAATCTAGAACCTTCGCCAAAAATTATTGTTTTGTCAGTTACATACTTAGAATTCTCTGGAATAGGTATTGAAATTTGCAGTCTTTTGTTGAGGCTAATTTCTTTAATTTCAGATGAAGATTCTTCATTATTAGTCATTAATCCATTAATAGTCGCACAAGATGTTAAAAAAATAGGTATAACTATCGAAAATAGTATTTTGGTAGAGATGTTTTTATATAACATATAAATATTATACCTACTTTCTTGAACCTGGACCATTGATTTCTAGCCCATTACTCATGTACGTAATAAAGTATTCAAGATTTCTGTATTCTTCATCTTGAGCCTTAAAAGGTTTATGTCTGACTCTGCTTAGACAACCAGCAAACCTTTCATGTAGTGTTACAAGCCTACCAGCGCCAGATCTGTATGCTGGAAAATGAGTCGTATGTCCTATTGCTGGACTTGGAATATCAGCTCTTAATTTAATACCAGTTTTATAAACATGACAATCTGCGCATGAAAAGTTTAATTGACCTACTTTTGTAAAGTAGAGTTTTTTGCCAGACTCATATGCTTCCAAAGCTTTTTGGTTATTTGGGATTTCAAGGTTAATTTTATTACCTCTTGATGTGTATGCCATGTACGCAGATATGTCTGCCATTGGCCCTCCTTTATAATAGCTGAGTGGTTTTTCACCATTTTTTTTTCGACAATTATTTATTGCTAACTCTAGCGTCATCACCATATTCTTGTCTCCATCGAAAAA
>Ga0213863_10002125_pt1 | contig 14201 bp, 9 predicted proteins | sample PICome_8_FD_160128 | JGI IMG/M metagenome (GOLD analysis project Ga0213863, IMG submission 160128) | Coastal seawater microbial communities near Pivers Island, North Carolina, United States - PICO497 | ecosystem: Environmental > Aquatic > Marine > Coastal | place: USA: North Carolina | collected... | reverse complement strand
GAAAAAGTCCATTGGAACGCGAAGTATTTACCACCTTCCGGAATGAGATTTTTGCGCCACTCTTCCCTACCATCCATAGAGAAGACAATCAGGTCCCCGGTACCAAAGAAGAACGCGACCCGCTTGCCGTCAGTGACCGGGGAAGGCGAGGCAAAATCGCTCCGATCATCCAAATGCACCTTTCCCTTTGAGACGACCTTTGACCAACGGGGCTTGCCGGTGGAGGCATCAAGACAGATGGCGTGCAGCTCCTTTTTCTCATGATCAGCCGCGGTCACAAAAACATAGTCTCCCCAAACGACTGGGGTGGCAGCTGAACTGCCCGGAACTTGCGCTTTCCAAACGACATTCTCGGTAGGCGAGAACTTGGCGGGCAACTTCATACCTCCCTCCGCGGTGCCATTGAAGTGAGGACCACGTTGAGTCGGCCAATTGGGAGTAGCCATCGCGACAAGCGAGAGAGACAAGCTAAGTGAAATATAGAATAGAGTTTTCATCAGATTACTGGACTAGCCTATGCAATCTATGGAAGGAGACTCAATACCAATCCTAAAAATACAAAAGATTCTACAATCCTGAAAACTAGCACTCGAGACAGTATTCGACTCTTGTCCACAATCTACTCCAGTCCGAAAACGACTTTAACCCTTTGCCTTCCAAACAAATTCCCTGCAGTCGACGCCGTGGTTTTTGCGAGAGAAAAAACTTGGCAAAACAGAGTTCGTGTCGTTCCTTTCCTGTGCTTATGAAATTTTTATCGATCCTTGTAACGATTGCTGGACTCTCACTTTTCTCTAGCTGCACGAGCACTGCCCCTTGCACCGACGAGTGCTGCGCAGAAGATACTCAAGAAGGCAAGTAAACCCTGTCCAAAACATGGCGAGGCTCCAATTACGATAAGGAGGCTCTTTTCTTGCGGCTTTTTACTCTAGCCCGAAAGCAGCTTCCACCTTTCCTCGGTCGGAGGGGAATTCTTTTGTTCAACTTGAGAACTAGGTATGACGGATATCTTCTGCCGACGTGATGAAGACAACGTCTTCGGCAATATTTACCGCTAAGTCAGCGATAAGCTCAAGACTCCTTGAGATGAAGATAATATGGAGTAGGGATTTCGTCTCTTCTCCGACTTCCACAATTCGGGCGCTAAGAGTTTTTGCGAGTGACTTATGAATTTTATCCACCCGCTTGTCCATCTTGATCACCTTCATGGCGACCTCCTCGTCCGAGTCGGAATACGAAATCAAGGCCGCCGAGGCGATCTTCTGAACTTCTCGAAAAAGTGGATCCACCAATCGGGCTTCAGACATTATTCCAGATTTGAGAATTTTCCGGGACCTTTTCGCAACTGTCACGGTATGGTCACTGATACGCTCCAGACTCCGACAAATATTAATTGAGGCAACAACCTGCCTTAGATCCGAAGCCACCGGATTGAATCGAAGTAGAATCGACATCCCCTGCTCGTCGATTATCTTTTCCTGAGCATTAATTGACTCGCCGCCGTCGATGACATCATAACATTTATCCCGATCGCCCTCAAGAAGACCCTCAACAGCTTTCTCGAGTGCGCTAAGAGCGGCGCTGCCCATCTTGATAACACTATCCTTGAGATCACGAAGATCGGAGTCGTAGTTTTTTAATATATGAGATGACATAAATTTTAATTCTATCCGAAACAACCAATCACGTAGTCCTCCGTCTGTTCCTTCGAGAGGTTTCCAAAAACCTTGGAACGTTTATCGTATTCAATCAGCTCACCCAAGTAAAAGAAAGGATTACGATCGGAAACGCGCATACTATGCGTCACGATAAGAATTGTAAATCATGTTGAAGTTCGACGATTAACTCCTCGATACGGGCCGTGGCAATTGGGTCGAGCGCCAAACAAGGCTCATCCATAAGAACGATTTGGGGTTTCACCGCGATAGTGCGGGCAATCCACAAACGCTGCTGCTGTCCACCGGAAAGAGATAACCGCATCGAGAAAAATTTAGATATCAATCTTACCTCCCCGCACTTCTCCATTCATCTCCCCTACAACAGTGTAAGCAGGACCTCCCTCCTGCTAAAAACAAATCCCTAGCGGTAAACGAGCACGGATTTAATATCGGTTCAATTAATGTTTATTCAATAATAATCGATTAAGCATTGGGGAAGAAGATGTCTACAGTGATTACAAATCTCATTTGAATCTCTATGGAAATCTTATTTGTTCTAATCTTCCTTTTCGTACCTTTTATCCTGCTCATTGTATTGATCTCCAAGCAAAGCACGCTGGGATCTTCGATCGAATTTCTTCATTCAAAATTGGATAAAATTTCGGAGTCTCTTGCGTCTCTTGCAGAACAGTCTCACCGATCTTTGTCAGCAGAAGAACCCCTCTCCGAGACATCTTTGTCAAAGGAAAGCAAAACGGAAATGCCGATTGATCCAGCTCTCCCCGAATCAAAAGATACTCTTCAAGATCTAAAGTCCATTCCAGAAAAGAGCATCTCACCGCCTCCCCTGCTGCCTGAAAAAGATCAACGGGAGTTACTTGTACCAAGAATCGAAGAAGCATTAGAGAAAACCGAAGAAGCGGCACAAATCGCCACGAAGGTTTCTGAGCCCTCGAAGTTTGAAACCGCCGCAAAGGAGATCCTTCAGAAAATCTGGAGTTGGATCGTCGTCGGAGAAGAGCATCGCCCTAAGAACGTTACGATGGAATTTGCTGTTGCAACAACGTGGCTTCTCCGACTGGGTATCTTCATTCTCATCCTTGGTATTGGCTTCTTTCTGAGTTACACCGCAACAAGCGAAGCAATGGGACCTCTCGTTCGGATTTCAGTCTCCGTGCTAACGGGGGTCTTGCTTCTCGTGGGAGGAATCAAACTCATTTCCGGTCAGTATGACCTCATTGGGCAAGGTCTAGCCGGGGCTGGATTTTCTACCTTCTATTTTAGTTTCTTTACCGGCTTCCGACTTGAAGTAGTGGGCGCTCCTCTTGCCTTTGCCCTAATGATTTTAGTGACGATTGCGGCAGGAGTAATCGCGATACGAAGAAACTCACTCTTGATTGCAATTCTAGGCATCGCGGGAGGCTACCTCACTCCCTTTATGATCGAAACGCAGAACCCTAGCGTTGTTTCCTTTCTCGGGTATCTGCTCTTGTTGGGTTCCGGCGTTCTCTTTATCGCCTGGCGGAAAGACTGGAGGATTTTAAACTATATCGGTTTTGCCGCAACAAGTTTACTCACGCTGAAAGCAGTCGATGCGGGATTTTCCCCAGAACGCTTCTGGGAATTTATGCCATTCCTTATAGGGTTTTTCACTCTCTTCTCCACCGCTACCTTTGTTTATCACCTAGTCAGTAAGCAAAAAGCAACGCTCCTAGAATTACTCTTTCTTTTTCTGAATGCTAGCGTGTTCCTTGCCTTCTCAGTCCACCTTGTCGAGAACACCTTTTCAAGAGAGGCGATTGCCTTCGTCACTTTGGGACTCGCAGTCTTCTATGTCGGACATATCGCCTACTTTCTCCGAAAGAACATCGAGGATAAAGGACTGCTTCTGAGTTTCATGGGCTTATCTTCGGTCTTCGTTGCCATCACTTTACCACTCGTTCTTTCGAAAGGCTGGATCACGGCAAGCTGGGCCACCCAAGGATTTGTGATGCTATGGATTGCCTCACGGATGAAAAGCGAGTTCCTCCGACAGCTCGCCTATGTGCTCTATTTAATCGTCCTAGTCCGAATCGCAATTTTTGATCTTCACGATCAATTTGGTCAGCCTATGGCAAGTCTTTCTGGAGGAGAATACGCCCTTGCTCTAGTAGAACGCCTCTTTCTCTTCGGCCTTCCTATTGCCTCATTCTTCGCAGCCGGGCGCCTTTTCTCTCGCGAAGAAAAGAAAGCTGGAACCTGGCTGATCTCTGATAACAACGATATCAAACCTTGGTTCGGTCAGACGCTTTTCAGCCGAATCTGCTTCTGGGTCGTGGCTGGGCTTTCTTTTCTCGTTCTTAATTTTGAAGCTACTCACACTTTCAATTACCTCTACGAACCTTTCACGCGCCCCGCCTTAACCTTCATCTGGCTTGGTCTGGCAGCAGTTCTCTTTCGTGAAATGCTCGCGAATCCCAATGGACTCGCAGCCAGCACGTTCTGGATGATTATCAGCATTCTCACACTCAAAATTTTCTTCTTCGACATCAACTTCTGGAATCCGGGAGTGAATCTAGTCTATCAAGTAAACGAGTTCTTCGCCGGAGGCGTAATGCGGCTTCTGAACTTTGGTTCACTCATAGCCTTCTTGGTTTTGGCATGGCAGTTTTCCCTACGACATCTTCCGGATTCCAAGACCACGAAGATTTTTGCTTTCGCTTCACTTGCTGGTCTTTTTGGGTATCTCAGCCTTGAAGTGTGGACTGCCCTCAACCAATTCGTTCCCGGATTGAGAATGGGAGGACTCTCCATATTCTGGGCTATCTTTGCCCTCTCTATACTTTTAGCAGGCATCTCAAAATCACAGGCGGAGCTCCGCGGGATAGGATTGACCTTGTTCACCGCTGTCATCCTAAAGGTATTCGTTATCGATCTCGCTGGCCTTGATCAGATTTTCCGCATTATTTCCTTCATCCTCCTCGGCCTTGTCATTCTTTTTGGCTCCTTTCTCTACCTCAAATATCGCCACCGCTTTCTCACTGATTCTTCCTATCCTGAGAAAGAAAACAAATCATCTGACTCCACTGATTCATGAATCGATTCATTCAACTCCTAACCTCCCTGTTTCTCAGCAGCCCTTTAGGGGCAAATGAGATGTGGCCACCAACAGCTCCGTTCGCGCTCCTCCGTGACTCTTCGTCTAGTTCATCTCAAGAAGGGCTTGGGAGAATCCAAGTCGATCGATCCTTATTCGCAAAATGTGAATCAGACTTTGCTGATCTGAGACTCTTTAGGGTCCGAGAAGAAGAAGTTCTCGAGTGGCCCTTCCTCGTGCGAGAAACCCGCCCAAGGAAGCGAGAGATTGCACCACAGGAAATTTCCAGCGCGATCGTCGCCTTCGACAAAACATCCGAAGACCTCCTTGTTTACACCGTCGAATTACCTAAAAATTCACCGGAGATCTCAAAGATGCGTATCCATACTCCCTTACGGAACTTTGAAAAAACGGTTTCTGTTTACGCCAAAAAAAGGGAAGGAGAATGGTTCCTCCTAATTGGCGAATTTTTGATCCACGACCGCGAAGCCTTTGTCGATTTCAGAAGAACTGATATCGATTTTCCCGGTGGAGATTACGATCAGATTCGAATACAACTTGAAGACGCAACAGATGAGCAGCAATCGGACCTACGACGGGTCACGGAAACTCTTGGCGTAGCATCGGGACCGCAGGTCACGGAATCGACCACGATAAAAACACGAAATTTCCGTGTCGACAAATTCACCTTCTTCACTCCCAAACAACCCCGCCTACCAGAGCGAGGGATCGTTAAATACCCACTTGAGATTATTTCCCAGAAACAGGTCGTGGAAAATGAAGGGGAGAAAAAGAAAGAGACCGAAATCATTCTCGAAACCGGAACCATCCCGATCAACCAGTTGGCCCTCAGAACAGCGGGGAGTAATTTTAGCCGTAAGGTCCGTATCGAGATCCCACGCAAAGATGACCCCGAAAAATGGAGAGAGATCAATCAGGATACGATTCATCGCTACGATCTGGCTGGACTCAAAGAGGAAAAGCTCAGTTTGCGATTCCCGGAAACCCAAGTAGAGCAGATAAGGCTCATCATAGAGAACGGAGACAACCGACCCATCCAAGTCAAATCTACAAAAGGGAGCGGACCTCTTGTCGAGTTGGTCTTCCTCACGGAACCCAACGATTCATGGCAGATCGCCTACCATGCCCCAGCCATAGAATTACAGAAACCCGACTACGATACCGCTGTCCTTCAGCGAGCCGAAAGGGAAGGTATTGCAAGAGAAACTATCGCAATGAGTAATCCTCGACCTAACCCGGATTTCGACAAACGCGCAGGAATTGACCTCCCGCCGTGGTTTGCCACGAAATGGATCCTACACACACTGATCGCCTTCGTTGTCGGCATTCTCATCTGGGTTCTTTATGGTGCCGCGCGGAAAATTGAAGCGGTGGAGTAAACTGGGTGGGATCTCTGAGCTAATCCCATTGTAGACTCAGGATCTTTTCTTCCACATCTATCTGACCAAAGCCGACTTCGCGAAACTTGCCGCAAAAGCAAATTCCTAGCACTCAAGAGATCGCTTGACCGACTAGGGGGTCTTATTCATCTTTTCCGAACGCTGCATTAAGTTTTTTCTCGAAACCTCTTCAAATTCAGTGGAATCCATAACCTCCAAAACTAAACGACTATGAAAACCTTATCCAAAATCCTCTCGATCGCAGCCCTTTCGGCCAGCTTCACAGCATCCAACCTCCAAGCGCAAACTCTCGGCGACGTGATGAAAGAGGCCGGAATCGAAAAGATGCTCGGCACCTGGGTTGATGCAGATACCAATGGCGAAAACTTCAAGCTCTCATACAAATGGAAAATCAAGGGCCATGCGGTGGAGCTGAGCCTCAAAACTCAGGACACTACTTCCTCAGCACTCATCGTCTTTGATCAAGAATCCGAGCAGGTCCTCCAAATGGGGGCGAACTCAAAAGGGGCACTTGGCCGTGGCACTTGGACTGCTCAAGATGGCAGCGCCGTTCTCGACCTGACCCAAACCAATGCCGACGGCGAGGAAGTGGAGCTTAGAGTAACCCATAAAATTGTCGATAAAAACTCACTTACGGTTGGATTTGAAATGCAATCGACAGGTGACACGGGTGAAATCTCACTGGTACGTCCTGCAAAGAAGCAGAAAGCAAAGAAACCAAAAGCTGAGTAAAATAACTCCCTCGCCGGCCTTCTCTCCTTTCCGCAAAAAGCAAATTCCTAGTAGTCATAGGATTTGTTTTTGTTGCCATTGTTCCCTGTAATCGATGAAGAGTTTCCTAATGAATAATTGATGCCCCGTATCATTTACCTCAGACTGCTCATTGTTCTTGTCACAATCGTGTGCGCCGAGGGTCGCCCCAATGTCCTCTTCATTGCCGTCGATGATCTGAGGCCTGCTTTGGGATGCTATGGCGACAAGACCGCGGTCACTCCGAACTTGGACAAGCTTGCCGGAGAGGGCATTCTTTTCGAGCGAGCCTATTGTCAATTGGCCGTTTGCAGTCCTTCCCGTCTTTCGCTGATGACCGGCCACCGCCCGGACTCGATCCGGGTATGGGACTTAGTTACCCATTTCAGAAAGGCCATATCCGAGGCAGTCACCCTTCCTCAGTTCTTCAAGCAAAACGGTTACCATACTCGATCAATCGGAAAGATCCTGCATGGGAGCGGTTCTCCTTCCAAGGATCCAGTTTCCTGGAGTGTAGATCCGATCCATGACGTCAATCGCGATCCCAAATTCCGCTATGCAAGTAAGAAGAACCTCAAGAGCAAGGGATTGAAGAGAAGCGCATCGGAAAGCGCGGAGGTGCCTGACGAGACCTATATGGATGGTCTGATCTGCCAGGAGGCCGAAAAAGCCTTGAGGCAATATGGCGAAAATCCCCCCCCTTTCTTTCTCGCGGTCGGATTCAAAAAACCGCACCTGCCCTTTTGTGCCCCGAAGAAATATTGGGACCTTTATGACCGGAAGAAAATTTCCCTTCCATCAAACCCGGGGCATCCCGAGGGAGCCCCCGAGCTGGCGACCCGAAGTTGGAGAGAGCTGGAGGGATACACCGACATTCCCCAAGATGGCAAGCTGAGCGAGAAAAAGATCAGGGAGCTCAGGCATGGTTATTATGCATGTGTGAGCTACGTCGATGTCTTGGTCGGTCGTCTGCTCAAGCAACTGGAAGCTTCCGGCCTTGCTGAAAACACAGTCGTTTGTCTTTGGGGGGACCATGGTTTTCATTTGGGAGAACAGGGCTTGTGGACCAAGGCCAACAACTACGAGCTTTCCGCCCGGGTGCCTTTGCTCTTTCGTTTTCCCGAAAAAATCAAGGCGGGTAAACGGTCGGCGGCCTTGGTCGAATTGGTGGACGTTTATCCCACTCTGGTGCGGCTTTGCGGGCTAAAGGCCCCGTCCGGGTTGGAGGGAATAAGCCTGATGCCCTTGATCGAAAAGCCTGGGCTTACCTGGAAAAGCGCCGCCTTTACACAGTATCCCCGCTCTTTGAAGTCTCACCGGCATCGCGGACCGGGGGACGTCATGGGTTATGCCGTCCGTACGGATACTCATCGATACGTCGAGTGGCGCGAGGGGATGGAGGGTAAGGTTTTGCACCGTGAACTCTATGACCACCGAGAAGATCCAGAGGAAATGAAGAACGTCGCCGCACTCAAGAAGAATACGCAGGCCATTGCCAGATTGGCCGAAGTCCTTTCCAAAGGTTGGCGCGGAGCACTTCCCTCCGATCCTTCAAAGCCATGAAAACTTTGCCCGCAATTATCTTGCTCCTGCTCTGCGCGATCCTTCAAGCCGAGGAGGTTCGCAAACCGAACGTCCTCTTCATCGCTATCGATGACATGAACGACGGTATTACTCTTTTTGGTGAGAACCGTCCCTTCAAGACGCCCCACATCTGTGACCTTGCCCGCCGCGGGGTTTTTTTCAGCAGGGCGTATTGTGCTTCGGCCGCCTGTAACCCCTCCCGTGCCGCCATTCTCAGCGGCAGGCGCCCCCACAATACAGGGATTTACGGTAATAGCACTGACTGGCGTGCTGCTACAAGAGGAGTGCTGACTCTGCCTGCATACTTCGGCAAGCATGGATACTACACGACAGGGTTCGGCAAGATTTATCATCACAAGGAGGATGGTGCGTTCAATGATCCCGGTGCCTGGGATCATTTTCGCAAGATGGATGCCCAATACATGCCGGTAAAGAAACTCAACGGGGCACCGGGATATGGTTCACGCAATACGGACTGGGGGGCTTGGCCCAAGGACAGTGAGGAGACCCAGACAATGGATTACAAGTCGGTCAGCTACGCCATTGAGGTCTTGAAGAAGAAACACGATAAGCCGTTTTTCCTGGCCTGTGGGATCTTCAAGCCGCACTCACCTTTTTTTGCGCCGATGAAATACCATGACCTTTACGATGAGGAGATTGCCCTGCCAGAACGCAAGCAGGATGACTGGGCTGACCTGCCCACCGGTGCCTCTAGGTTGATGGGATCGAAGAAGTGGTTCTGGAATGGCATGATGAAAGTGGAGAGTGAGCAGAAAGGATCCTATCGCGACTTTATCAGAGCCTATGCGGCTTGCTGCAGTTTCGCCGACAGTTCGGTGGGCCGGCTGGTCAGTGCCCTTGATGCTGGCGGCCATGGGAAAAACACGGTTATCGTTCTCTGGTCGGATCACGGGTTTCATCTTGGAGAGAAGAACCATATCGAAAAGTTTGCGCTCTGGGAAAAGGCCAACCATGTGCCCTTCATTATTGTTGACCCGCGCAAGGCTCAAAGCGCGGGAAAGACCTGCGTGCACCCGGTCGACCTGATGGCAATTTACCCGACTCTCCTTGAATTGTGCGGATTACCAGCGAATGAGACCAATGACGGCATCAGCATTGCGGCCCAACTCACGGACCCGGGGCGGGTCCTCAGCCGTCCAGCACTGATGACCTACGGCTTCAACAATCATGCGGTGCGCACCGCCCGGTGGCGATATATCAGGTATGCCGATGGCACTGAGGAGCTTTACGATCATGAAAGAGACCCGCATGAGTGGAACAACCTTGCCTCTGATCCTGCTTTTGGCCAAGTTGTCAGCAATCATGCAAAGTGGCTTCCGCTTAATAATGCCAAGGCTCATGGCAACCTCAGATAGAAAGGCAAGGCAATAGCAGGCAATGAAGAGCATCCTGATCCTTTTATTCAGCCTTCTCTCAACATTTTTCGGGCAAGCTGTCGAAAAGCCGAAGCTTAATATCGTCTTTATCCTCATTGACGATATGGGATGGAAGGACCTGGGTTGCTACGGGAGTGATTATTACGAGACTCCCAATGTGGACCGGTTGGCGCGGCAGGGCATGAAGTTTACCGACGCCTATGCCGCAAGCTGCGTGTGTTCACCAACCCGGGTCAGTATCCTTACCGGCAAGTATCCCGGTCGCCTGCATATCACTCACGCAATTCCCATCCAGGGGGCTGAGCGAATCAAGAAGCCATTGCCGTTGATTGAGGCAATTTACAAAAAGAATCTCCCCCTGGAGGAGGTGACCATAGCCGAGGCGCTCAAGGCAGGTGGTTATATTTCCGCCACCATGGGCAAGTGGCATGTCTGCTGGGAGAAGGATTTCTATCCGAAGGCGCAGGGTTTTGATGTCAATGTCGGGGGCAATAACATGGGCAACCCGGGTAACTATTTTTATCCCTACAATGGTGCCTGGCGCATGACAAAAAAACATCCCCTGATACGCTGGAATACCCTTCCTGACGGGGAGCAGGGAGAATATCTCACTGACCGGCTAACCGATGAGGCGCTTGATTTCATGGAGAGGCACAAGGAGCGTCCCTTCTTCCTCTACCTTTCCCACTACGCGGTGCACACCCCGCTGCAGGCGCACAGAAAGATGATCGATAAATACAGGAAGAAGCCGGCGGGTAAGCACCACAGCAACCCGGTCTATGCCGCTATGGTTGAGAGTGTCGACCAGTCGGTGGGCAAGATAATGAGTAAGCTTGATAAGCTAGGCATAGCAGAAAATACGGTGGTTATCTTCACTTCCGATAACGGAGGACACGGTCGCATCACCTCGCATCACCCCCTGCGTGGAAATAAGGGGAATTTCTATGAGGGTGGAATCCGGGTGCCGCTTATTGTGCGCTGGCCGGGTGTCGTTAGCCCCGGCAGGGAGAGTAACTGGCCGGTAATCAGCACGGATTTCTTCCCGACCATCCTAGAGATTGCCGGTTTACCGGCGCGGCCTGAATGCCATATGGACGGCGTTAACATTGTCTCCCTGTTGAAACAGGATGGTGACCTTAAGCGGGATGCGTTGTATTGGCATTATCCCAACTACATCGGTGCCGGTCATCCCGGGGGAGCCAGACCCTGCAGCGTTATACGCAAGGGGGACTGGAAACTGATTGAGTCCCTTGAGGATAACCGACTGGAGTTGTTCAACCTCAGGGAAGACCTGGGCGAGAAAGATGACGCGGCGGCAAAATATCCAGAAAAGGCCAGGGAGCTGCATCGCCTGCTTGATGATTGGCGCAAGGATACCGGTGTCCAGATGCCGCGGGTCAACCCTGATTTTAAACCAAGGCAGAATGAGGGAGAGAAAGCCAGATAAGCCCGGCGTTACTCATCGGCGAGTGCGATGCACAGGAGGAGAGCTTTGAGAAGATTCGCGAGATGCGGTGGCCTTGATTGAAGTTGAGTGACCATTATCGGGAGGGTCATGCCCTAGTAGTTAAATAGTACTTCCGGCCCGGGGCGTAGGTGAATTAGATTAGGTAGCCATGAGATCTCATCTACCGATTCTATTTCTGATTTTTTGGGGAGGATGGCTGAGCGCTGGACCGCTGCGGATCAAGAAGGAAGACAGCATCGTCATCCTCGGTAACACCTTTGCTGAGCGGATGCAGCTGTTCGGATATTTCGAAGTGTTCCTACACAGTCGTTTTCCCGATCACAACTTACGTGTCCGCAACATGGGGTGGTCGGCCGATGAAGTGCACCAGCGCATTCGCCCCCAAGGATTCCCCAAGCTCTCCGCCGAACTGAAGGAACATCGCGCCGATCTCCTATTTCTCTGTTTTGGTTTCAACGAATCATTTCAAGGGGCGACGGGACTCGATCACTACAAAGCCGAGCTGGGCAATTTTTTGAAAAAACTGCAGGGCCAAAAATTTAATGGAGAATCTGCACCACGCATCGTTCTAGTCTCGCCGATCCCGTTTGAAAAAATTGATAAGGGATTGCCAAATAGCGATGAAGGAAACCGTCAGATCCAACTTTACTCCACAGCCTCCGAAACAGTGGCTCAGGAACACGGAGTTCGCTTCCTCGACCTTTTTACACCGATGCTCGAGCGGGCTTCGAATATTTCTAATCGAAAAATTACCATCAACGGTGTTCACCTGAGCGAGTACGGCGACTGGGCGGTGAGTCAATTGATGGCGCGCGGACTGGGATTATGGCGCGATGATCTTAGCCTCCCAACAGCGACGCTACGTGATGAAAAATTCCGGCGTGCCGTCTACGAGAAAAATCATCACTACTTTACGTGGTGGCATCCGCCCAATGCTTCTTACATTCACGGCGGCCGCAACAAGACGCGCGGGGCGATGCATTTGGCGAATGAACGTGAACAGCGAAAACTCCTGATCGAGGCATCTGAGCGCGAGCTATGGGCTATGGAGAAACCGAAGTTGTCCGAAGTCTGGGGAGCCGAACCCGTCGAGGGTAAGCCGGTGTGGTTTCCAACTCCAGCCAGTCGAGACATTCCTGGCGTTGCGAAAGGACAGGAAGCCCAATGGGAGGTCGAGAGCGACGGACCATCCGATAAGCACCTGCGCACGCCGCAGGAACAGCTTGCCATGTTCAAGGTCTCCGATGGCTACGAGGTCAACCTTTTCGCATCAGAGCAGCGTTTCCCAATCGCAAATCCCTTTGCGATCCGTTTCGATGCGAAGGGCCGCTTGTGGGTCGCAAATTCGCCAACCTGGCCACATTCGTTGCCTGGACAGCAACCCAGAGACTCACTCGTAATCCTCGAGGACAAGGATCGCGATGGCGTTGCCGACAACCACTCGGTGTTCCTCGACAAGATGAAGCTGATTCACGGTTTCGCACTCGCCAATGACGGCGCTTTCGTGGCACAGGTCCCAAATCTGATTCTAGCCAAAGACAAGACTGGAAACGGCAAGGCCGATTGGGTGCAGACCGTGTTGCACGGGTTTGGCGCCGAGGACGCCGAGCACGCAATGAACAACTTCCGCTGGAGCCCTGGCGGCTCACTGCACTTTTCCCAAGGAATTTTCTACCACTCCCAGATCGAGACGCCATTCGGTCCCAGGCGAGTCCGTGATGCTGCCGTCTTTCGCTACACTCCAAACGAATACCGGCTGGAAATTCCAGTGTCTCACGCGTTCTGGAATCCCTACGGTAAAGTCTTCGATCACTGGGGTCGCGGGATCTTGCTCGATGCGTCAGCCGGGCAATATTACCCGATGGATGTGATCTCCACACCATTCATCTATCCGAAGCAGAAGACCCGCACCAACCACTTGTCGTTCGCTCCGGGCGGGTCTATCGCCGCTGGATGTGAATTCGTTCGTAACCGTCACTTCCCGCAAGAGGTGCAAGGACGATTCGTCGTGAATCACTGCGAGGGTGATGTTGGCACACACTGGTATGAACTCGAGACGAAGGGCTCCGTCTACGAGGCAAAGCGGCATGAACCCTTGGCGACCTGCACGGACAAGAACTTCCGCCCGGTCGCGATGGCATGGGGCCCTGATGGGGCACTCTACATCGCTGATTTCTACACTCACATTTTCGAGAACGTAAACTTTTCAAAACGTCATCCCGGTCGCGATCGCGAGCACGGACGCATCTGGAGGATCTCTCGCAAGGGTGCAGCGTCGCTGGCGGCTCCTGTCATCGAGGGTCAGACAATTCTCGGCTTGTTAGAGCTGCTAAAGAATCACGAAAATTACACCAGAGACTTAGTGCGAGCCGAACTCCGCGACCGCGAAAGGGAGCTTGTCATCTCTGCCTTGGAGAAGTGGTCCGATGATCTCGATACGGCCAATCCAAATTATGCACACCATCTTGTCGAAGCTCTCTGGATCTACCAAAGTCAAGGTGTCATCAAAAGCGAATTGTTACTCCGCGTCCTCGAAGCAAAGCAAGCTGAAGCTCGTCTCGCCGCGACACAGATCCTGCGCTCTTGGCAACATCGCATCGAGGGATCGGTGGAACTACTTCGCGCTCGGATCCACGACGAAGACTCGCGAGTACGCCTGCACGCGGTCTTAGCGATCGGTGATAGCCATTCTTCGCAGGCGAGGACAGTCGCACTCGAAGTGACAGAACATGTGATGGATTCGGGATTAGAATATGCCCTGGACCAGACCATGAAGTATCTCGACAAGTCGCTGGAAGATCAATCGGCTACGCTTACAGCACTTTTTGATCAGATCGACAGAGGCGA
>Ga0213863_10002120_pt1 | contig 14210 bp, 14 predicted proteins | sample PICome_8_FD_160128 | JGI IMG/M metagenome (GOLD analysis project Ga0213863, IMG submission 160128) | Coastal seawater microbial communities near Pivers Island, North Carolina, United States - PICO497 | ecosystem: Environmental > Aquatic > Marine > Coastal | place: USA: North Carolina... | reverse complement strand
GCCGTCGTTGCCGCTCTCGTTACTTGCCAGAATATGGACGCTGCTGAGTCGTAAAAGAACCAGCGCTGGTTTGCTGTTGCCACTGAAGCGGGTTGCGGGTTGGGTCGCCTTTGATGGGATCTCTTGTGGTGGGGACAAAGCCTCGATGAGAAGCGCAAGGCATTTCGTGATTCGGCGGTGAGGAGACGAGGAAACCTAAAATACCCACCACGCGCTTGTTGGCCAGCCGAGATGTCAGCCTGAATAGTCTGACCTGTCTTAGCAGGCTGGTCACGCTGGCGATGTTTTTACAAAAGAGGCTAAATAGAGGCGCGACAATACGACGCCCAGACATCAGAACAGGAGAAAGCGAATGTCGAATCCTTTTGAGCCTCTTTCGGCAGCAGAAATCCAAGAAGCGGTTGCCATATTCCGTCAAGCCCACAGCGACGAGCGAGCAGTGTTCTGTTCATCGGGCCTAGAGGAGCCGGCGAAAACCGAGGTAAAAGCCGGTAAGGCCGCAGACCGAGTGGTGCGATTTTTGGGTACAGACAGCCAGTCCGACGGCGGCTTTGAGGTCTTGGTGAATCTCACAAAAAAACAGGTGGATCGACTGGATCGATTGTCTAATGAGGCTCAAGCCCCGTACGGTTATTTGGATCTGGGCGTTGCCATTCAACTGACCAAAAACCATCCCGAATGGCTGGCAGCAGTGAAAGCCCGAGGGATTCCCTGCGACACCGATGAAGATCTTAAGCGGATTCAAATTGACCCATGGCCTGCAGGCGGATATCCCGTGGTCGAGTTGCCAAAAGGGCATCGGGCGGTTCGCTGTATCGCCTTTGTGCGCGAAGATGCGACAGACAATGGCTACGCTCGCCCCATCCACGGTCTGATTTGCCACGTGGACGTGACGGATCAACAGGTGGTTTTGGTGGAGGACTCTGGCGTGATACCCATGCCACCACATTCCGGACGTTTCGATTCGGCTCACCAACACAGCACGCGGACTGATCTGAAGGATCTGGAGATCTTACAGCCCGAGGGGCCAAGCTTCGAGGTGGACGGTTACCGTGTGAAGTGGCAGGGCTATGAGTTTTCTGTGTCAATGCATCCGGTGCACGGCTTGGTCTTGCATCAGCTGTCGCTGCAGGATCGGCCGTTGCTGTATCGAGCAGCGCTATCGGAAATGATCGTGCCCTACGGGGATAACGACAACATGCACTCGTGGAAACACGTGCTGGATGCCTCGGAATACAACATGGGTATGTTGGTCAATTCCTTAAAGCTGGGCTGCGATTGCTTAGGCGAGATCTTCTATTTTGACGTACATCAGGTGACTTGGGAGGGCAAGGTCAAGTCTGTAGAGAATGCCATCTGCATGCACGAGGAAGACTACGGCATTCAATGGAAACACTACGACAGCGAGTCTCAAACCAGTGAGGTGCGGCGCTCTCGGCGCTTGGTCATCAGTTCGATCTTTACCATCGGAAACTATGACTACGGCTTTTACTGGTACCTGTACCTCGATGGCACTGTCCAAATGGAAATTAAGCTAACGGGTATCGTCGGCGTCAGCGCGGTGACCGCAGAAAGTCACAACCCCAGCCAATCACCATTGATTGCCGAGGGGCTGGCCTCGCCAGTACACCAGCATGTCTTTTGTTTTCGCCTAGACTGGGATTTAGACGGCGGTGCGAACTCGTTGTATGAAAGTCAGATTGAGGTTTTACCGGTCAGTGATAGCAATCCTGACGGCACCCAGTTTCAATCCGTTTCCCGACATTTGACCGGTGAGACTTCGGCAAAGCGAAACATTGCGCCGGAGCGAAGTCGTCACTGGAAGGTTGTGAATCCAACGTCCTTGAACGGTTTGGGTAATCCCGTGTCGTACAAGCTTTTGCCTGCTGGGTCTCCGTCACTGTTGGCCGCAGACAATTCGGCCGTGGCTCGTCGGGGCGCTTTTGGCAAACATCATATTTGGGCAACGCCCTACACAGAGGGTGAGTTCAGCGCGGCAGGGGCGCATACCGTCATGCACGACGGTGGTGGCCTGCCCGAGTACACCAAAAACGATCGAGACATTGCCGAATGCGATCTGGTTATGTGGCATACCGTGGCTCTAACCCACGTGCCACGGCCCGAAGATTGGCCAGTGATGCCGGTGGAATACACCGGTTTTCATCTGATACCCGTGGGTTTCTTTGATCGTAACCCCACATTGGACTTACCCTCTAAGTGTCACTCGTAGTGCGGGGTGTTTTGAGGTTGCAGCCATAATTCAGCGAGAATCCGGTGCAATGTCCCGGCATCTCGAGGGTTCCGCCCTAGGATTCGGCACTGGGGCGGTATTGAAGTCTGTCTGGGCGACCCTCTGGCCCGTCGAGAGGGCCAGTGAGGTCTGCCAATGGCTGCAACGGCAGCCTAAGCAATCACCTCTTCGGCTACTTTGTGCAGGCGCTCTACCGGGTCGCCTTCACCCATCATGGGCATGACAACCCGAGTTACGCCGACGGCCTCCAGTTCAGCCAAAAACTCTTTTCCGCCAACGCCTGGCCACATGCAGGTGATTTCAATCTCGGAAAGGTCTCGGCCAATGGCGTCGCATTCCTTCCTTAGGCTGTCCATGTGCCCTTTGAGTTCAGCCGGATCGCCACTCGGTGCAAACCAGCCGTTGCCCAACTGGGCGGTTCGCTTAAAGATCTTACCTTTGACGCCTCCCATGACCACGGGGAAAGGGTTTTGAATGGGCAGTGGATAGCTTTTGAACCCATGCCAAGAAATAAAATCACTCTCGTGTTCGACCACCTCGCCAGACCAGATTTTGCGCATGCCTGCCACGTAGTCGTCAAAACGTGCACCACGGCGCTCGAAGGGCACGCCCAAGGCATCGAACTCTTCCCGCAGCCAACCGATTCCTACGCCCAGCATGAATCTGCCGTTAGAAATGAAGTCAAGGCTCGCGGCCTGCTTGGCCATGTAGATGGGATTTACTTGCGAAAGAATGTTCACCCCGGTAGCCAGACGCAGGGTCTTGGTAGACGCCGCTACGGCGGACAGGGCGATCAGAGGGTCGACGAAGTTGGTTTCCGGGGCTGCGCCCATGTTGCCGGATTTGTTGTAAGGGTATTTTGAATCGTAGTTCACCGGCACGATCACGTGTTCGAAAGTCCACACCGACTCATAGCCCAGTGATTCCACCAATTGTGCTGTTTGTACGATTTGATCTGCCGACTGCAGGCCGATGTTGATTGGAATGATGCCTACGTTCATTTTCTGACCCCTGTGCTGTAAAAGCCTTGATGGTTCGGGATATTGCGCTGAGATGCAATGCTCTCGCCTAACTCAAAGCGCATCGACACGTTTCGGGCAGCATTCTAGGCCGCCGAGGATTTCGAGTCGTAAAAGAGGTTCGGGGAAGTGCCCGTGACCGCGAACGGTGCCAGTTTAATCCAGCAGAAAGTGGCTGACTCTTGCATGCAGTTGGTGACGATGCTTTTCCAGCAACAGCGAGTGAGTACCCTGACCAATCACCGTAATCTCTTTGCTTGGTGCATGAGTTAGACGCTCAAACAGCCGTTGCCCTTGTGCCGGTGTGGTTTCGACGTCTCGGTCCCCGACGATGATAAGCACAGGTGAACGAATCAGGCTGGGATCGTACCAGTCAGCGCCGGTTTCTCGACATTGGCTGTAGTCCTTCATGACGCCGGTAGGTGCTCGTAACAAGCCTGTTTCATCGAACCTGGGGTCGCAGCTGGCAGTGTGCTGGCACCAACGTCGGCGCGCCTGTTTGCTGATCATGTCGTCGATTTCCCGAGCGTCCAGTCCTGTGGCCCACCGACGCATCATGTCGTCCACGTTCACGGTCCGATAAGCCCCAAGCGCTTTAGCTGTCTTTCCCGTCGGTTCTAGCCCCTCAATCCACAGTGCACCGCTGAGCACAAGGCGGTCTACGTTGTCCGGGTGCTGTCCCGTGTAGCTGGCGCAGATGGCAGTACCCCAGCTGTAACCGATTAAATTAACGCTCTGAATGTGTCGGCTATGGAGAATGTGCGAGACGGCATTTTCCAGTTCCAAAACTGCGTGGGCGGTGTCCACCAAGGGCGGGTGGCTCATTGGTGCCTGATCCATTTCACTGGGACGGTCCGATTGGCCGTAGCCCAGCAGATCCAAGCACCACGCATCGAAGCCTTGCTCGGCCATGAGGTCCATCCATGACTGACCATCAATCGCGTAATCAAAGGTGTCCGTGGCACCGTAGGTTGCACCGTGAACGAACAGTGCGGTTTTGCTGGCCAAGCTAGATTGGGGATTTTCCAGGCGCTTGTTGCGCAGCAGCACTTCGTAGTCGTCGAGGGCGCTGGGGATTCGATGATCAGTGGTTACAATCATGGGGGGCTCAAATGTCGGCTAAGGGTTTCGAGCCCCGAGGCGGTATAAATAGGTTTCCTCAACGCTTTCGTTTTGTGGACGATTGCCGTACTTGGCTTCCCACGCGTCAGAAAACGCCGCAAAAATTGTCGGATCGTTCACTCTAACCGCTGCCAGTTCAAAAATTTCATCGCCAGAACGCAGTCGAACGTTGCTGTTTTGCTGGATATCTTCAACCCAGTTGGCTTTGTTATCTCCCGCAAACACGTGCAGATGACTCGCAACCTCTACGACCCACAGGTTGACCGAGTAAGCTTCATCGGCTCGAGTTTCCAATTGAATGATGTTGTCTTGAGCGATCTTGTCTAACGATTGAGGCAAGGGTGAAACTCGACCCTCCAATGAGCCGCCAGAAATGGGCAGATATTCTGCACACCCCATAACCAGCAACCCCATCAATCCCGTTGTAGTGAATCTACGCACCAACCGTTTCTCCCATAAGCCCATTGCAGCACTAAAACGTTCTTCGGTTTTCACTCTAAAACGCCTCAAACTCCACCATAACCTCTGCGAGCTACTTAACTAAAGCCCCATGTGAATCGCATGATGTGCCCTTCTAGAATGTCACACACAGCAATTGCTGTTGCATATGCAGCCTTACGGGCGGCCAAAGTGATTGCTCAGGTGCGGCGTCGACGTACCAGGCCCGCCTCAGCATACCGCACCAGTGACACGATCAACGGTGAGAGTGAGTTCGCATGAGCCAGCAGGCTGCTAACCCTTAAACTCAGGCAGTTTAGCGAACAAGGCAGCTGACACGATCATAAAGGCCGCTGCAGTGAATAAAGATGCTGTATAGGTGCCCGTGGCATCTCGAATCGCCCCGAGAATTACTGGGCTGAGACCGGTGGCAATCAAAAATGTTGAATATTGTCTGCCGTAGATTTGTCCATACGCGTGTATGCCAAAGTACCTGGCCACGAGATATCCAATGAGGTCGACTTCTGCGCCCACTGAAAATCCGATGACAAATGCCGCTGGTAAAGCCGCAAGCGAGCCAAAGAGGGCCAACGCCAAAACACCAGCGGTGCAGGCCAGGAGAATGGCAATAGCCACATGTGGTGCAAATATGCGGTCAACAGCAAAGCCAACCAACAGCCTACCCAACACGACGGCGATACCGATCACTCCTGCAATTTGTGCTGCTTCACTTGTGACGAAACCGATCTCGAGCAACACCGGTACAAAATGAATCATCAACCCGCCCAGCCCCAGAGAAAGGCAAAATACAGCCGCCATGATTGTCCAATAGGTGCGACTTGCTTTTGCGACTTTAAAGCCTTCTGTGGCCGCCTCTGTGTCGACGGCTGCGGATGTTTTGGCACCTTTGAGACGCGATAAGACGACAACCACGAGGGTCCCTACCGTGAGTGTAAACGCAGCCATTGCAAAATAAGCGCCGCGCCAGCCAAAGGTGACGATGGCTTTACTAATCAAGGCGGGGCCAAAGGTCGCCGCCACACCTGCACCTGACAAAGCAATGCCAAGGGCCAAACCTCGTTGTTTGTTAAACACAGTATTGATTGCTCGGGTGTAGGCCAATGGTGACGAAGCGCTACCGAGTACGGCCTGCAACATTGCTAGCGCAATAAAGGTAGCAATTGATTGAACGAACATGCCCAACAGGACGTACGCCACCGACAGACCCAGTAACGAAATCATCACCGGTTTGACAAGACCGTACCGATCAACGATCAAGCCAATAAAAGGCAAAACAGCAGCCAGTGCCACCGTGGACCCTAAAATACCGAGAGAGGCTTGAGCACGGGTCCAACCAAAGTCGGCGATCCACGCTTCAATAAATATTCCTTGAGTGTAAAAAGGCAGAGCGGAAACGCCGACACCGATTCCTACGGCACACACCAGTACTAAAAGCCAATGCCGAGAAAACTCGCCACCACGGCTGTCGTCACTCATCTCTTGATTGGGTTGATTATTCACTTCCACTACCGCCTCACAATGTTGTTCGAGATCAGACCCATGTTTAGCTTGGAATTCGAAAACGTCGCTGTCGTTTAATTTTGTGGACGCTTTACCCTGAGCTAAGTGCTACCACCACGGTCCGACTCATCACGTTGCGAAGAAGTGCATTGCTCTTGTCGTCGCTCAGCGCCACCAGATTCACCTGCACCATCTGTGCAAACGACAAGAGATGCCGGTGAAGGTCGGGTTGCCTTCAAATGGTCTTACTCATAGACTCATTAAATTAAATGACGTGTGGTCAGTAAAGTAGCCAAGCGAGTCTATTGCAACACCGAAAGTGCTGCAAGGATGAGTGAGCTCAGGTTGAGCAACCGACGGCTGTTGGGTCGCGCGCATAAGGTAGACAAAATCAGGAGTTGATTACGATGGCCGTTTATATCGTTGCACGTTTCAAAATACATGACCGTCGCGAATACGATCTGTATTCCGCTGGTTTTGCAAATGTATTCAAGAAGTTCGACGGCAAGATGCTGAGTGTTGATGAAGCCCCCACGGTACTGTCGGGCAGCTGGGAGGATACGCGCTCGGTGATCATTGAATTTCCGTCGAAGGAATCCGCATTGGCTTGGATGACATCCGAAGATTATCAAGCCATAGCGAAACACCGTGATGCCGGAAGTACGTCGAACGCCATATTGGTCGATGGGTTAGACGTATCGCGTTAGTCTCGGGCTGTTTCGCAGTTGATTGTTTGAGCGCTGTGTCGAGGAGGGATACATGCACCGCCGACTGGGTAAAAAAGAGACGTTAGTGAGTAGGGCGAAATGAACCAAATTAGCAAACCGGTAATGGGTAGTTACGCCGCTGTCGCTTTGCCCGCAGGGGCAATGGCGATGCCGATTGCCGTGTATTTGCCGCCACTCTACGGCGAAAGTTTGGGCTTGAGCCTCGCTACCGTGGGTCTGGTGTTCACGCTGGCGCGTATCTGGGATGTTATCACCGATCCGATTATGGGCGTTGTTATCGATAAATACGGCAGTCGCTGGGGTCAATACAAGCATTGGATTGCGCTTGCCATCCCTATCCTGATGCTTGCGGTATACAAGGTTTTTTTGCCAGGTGACGACAGTGCGAGTGCCCTCTATTTGGGCGGTTGGCTACTGGTGCTGTATGTGGGTTATACGATTCTAAGCATTGCCCATCAGTCTTGGGGGGCGCAGCTTGCCAGTGGCTATGATGAGCGTTCACGATTGTACGGATGGCGAGAGATCTTTGTTATCAGCGGCATGGGATTGGTGCTGTCTATACCGGTAGTTGCGGAGATGTTGGGCGAAGCGGCGCTAACCACTAAGGTGGCCAGCATGGGGCTGTTCTGCTTGGTTCTGTTTCCGCTCACGGCGATTCCAACGCTACTTTTTGTGCCCGATAAGTCCAACCACAGTCAGGCGCCGATTGAAATCCGGGAGGCATTGAGCATCGTGCGAGCTAACGCTTCGTTGTGGCGTCTGCTCATCGCGGACTTCACCAGCAATTTCGCAACGTCGGCGACGGCGGCGCTTTATATTTTCTTTGCCTCTTACGTTTTCGAATTACCTAACCATGCCAGTACCGCGCTGCTGCTGTATTTTTTTGCGGGTTTTTTGGCAATGCCCATATGGATGAAATTGTCTTACACCGTTGGCAAAACTAGGGCGATTCAAATTGCTCTGGGCTATGGCATCTTGGTGCAGTCGGGCTTATTTCTGATGGCCGAACCGGGCAACGTTTTGATGTTCTGGGGCTATACGTTTCTTTATGGTGTCGCCTACGGCGCGGTGCCGCCTCTTTTGCGGTCGATGATGGCAGACGTAACGGACATCGACGAGTTACAGACCGGAAAGAAACGGGCTGGGATGTTCTTTGCACTTCTCACAACCGTAAATAAACTCGGTAGTGCCGTTGCGGTTGGCGTAGCGCTGGCCGCCGCCGATTTAGTGTTCGGTTTTGTTCCTGGTTCTGATAACCCTCGGTCGGCAATTGACGGTTTACTTGTGATTTATTGCTTTGTGCCGGTGCTGGGATTGCTCCTGTCATACTTGCCGATGCTGAATTATCCCTTAACCAAAGCGAAGCATGCAGAAATTCGTGCGGCGTTGGCTCACTCGGAACGACAGTAATGTGGGCAGAGCGCCTTGGTCCTTTCATCAATAAAATTGACGCTGAGTGAATGCCGTTTCGCTGGTGAAAGGCACCGCAACGTGCAATCAGTCGGAGCAGGCATCTTTGCCTTATAGGAATGGCAGGATAGCCCTAAGTACTCGACTAAAGCGGGTTTATTGAAAACAAATGGCGGAAGAGGTGTCCCCAATAGATATAAATAAATACCATATAAAACAGATAGTTAATTAATATTACACGATGAGATCTTGTATATGTACCACAATATGTACCATATGAATTAGCTTAGCCAGTAGAGCAGGGTGGGGTTGTTTTTAGCCACCCGGGGAGTCTCTAGTTTCACATCAGTAGCTGTAGGTGGACGCTGGGTACATTAGAGGTGGTTTTTAAAGAGGCGAAGCTAATGTGTTTTAAGCAAAAAATGCATATCCTGCCAATAACCCAACAATGAAACCTAGTGGCGCCAGACTCGTGATACCCAACTTGGCGGCAACAGCTCCATCAATGCGTCTCTGTAAAAACAGCACTTTGTCTAGGCCGACAAAGCCCGTGGACCCTAAGTATTCGTCTAACTTAGTTTTCATAAACCCACCTCTAAATGTAGACAAATTATTACCAAATACTTAGTTGTTTACAAACAGGTCTTCCGCCTGAACTTTAGCCACGCCCATGCGACCAAGTTAGTGCAATGCTCTCGAATTTACTCGTAGTGAAAGGAGCAACGAGGACTAACAGCAGGTGTAGTTCGTTGGAAGCCGTAAAAGGCTTGAGAATCTCAGCATCCTACTCAAGTTATTGAGCTTCAAGTCTTGATCAGTGAGCCTCGAGATTGCTGAAGCAGGGCAGTCTTTGAGGTGTATCTCCCTTTCTTAGCTTTCGAGTGCTTGAGTCCGGTAGTGAAGGTACAGATTGCCAAAGCAACCGCCCAGGTGCTGCAGCAATTGCACGATAGTCGCGTATTATACTTGGCCTAAGCGAACACACTTGTTAGCGTTTGGCGCGCGGCCTGTGCGTCTAAAAAAGCCTCTGCGCGAGGTAGCGCTTGGGGCTCTAAGCCGAAAAAATTCACTTCCTAGGGGATATAGGTATGTTTAAGAGAGTCATCGTGAGAGTTTCTTTCTCGAAATGCGGTTTGTCAGGAAGATCGTGACATCGCGAGAAAAACGTCGTCAAAAGATAATAAAGGCAGCAGCCGAGCGATTTCTTTCTAACGGGAGAGATGGCGTCTCGATGAAGGATGCCGCCAAGGCAGCAAGCGTTTCTAGGGCAACGCTGTACACCTACTTTGGTAATAAAGACGAACTTTTCGATGCCGCTGTTGACAGCATAGTAGTGTCGGTTCGTGATAGGGCGAAAAATACGCTCCGTGAAGTTCCAGAAAGTGCTTCGTTACAAGAAAAGCTGTTGATGGTGTTCGAGGCTCAACAAAAGTCGTGGTCTGAGGTCTCTGAACTCCAGCGGTCAATCTTCTTTTTCGAAATTTGGAGGCGTTCGCAATCGATGGCAAAAGAACGGGGTCAAATGATGCCCTTTCACGAGCTAGTCTTAGAGATCCTTAAAAAAGAGCCAGCACTGGATTACTCGTTTCCTAATCACGATTTGCCAGACTTAGGTGCGCTCTCCAGCACGATTTACTTGGCGGCTAGCGCGATTCTATACTCCGACACAGGAGCGAGCGAAAAGAAAGAACTAATAAGAACCTTTTTGAGCGTCTTTACTAAGGGCTTACTAACTGATCGCCCGTCGCTTAAACCAATCCAGCACCCAGCCCCTTAAGCCTCTCGTCTAGTTTTTGTCTCTTAAACACCACCACGCCCCCTCAACCAAAAGTACTCATCAGTGTCAAAAGCAAAACTGTGATGATGTGTTTCATGTCTTTCTCTTGTTGTCAGCCAGCCTCAAGTCATCACCAGAGAGGCTCAAGAGTGCTGGAGTAATTACGCGCGACGGATGGTCGGAGTAAAAAGTGCTCCAAAAACTAAATTAACTGCTATGTTCTGTCTTGCAGTACAAATAGAAATTTTTAGTTTTGGAGAACAAGAAAATGAATAAGATCCTAACTCTACTCGCGTTTGCGGCTCTCGCAATAGGCTGTAGCGAGCAGTCAAGCACTGGCGCGCAAGCGCCGACCCCAATGCCTGCATTTGCTGAGACTGAGGCCGCTGCTATTCCGGAGCCTTCGGGTTATTACGAGTACCTATGGTGCAAAAATGGCGAGAACGCCAACGACGATTCGATCGCATCTTTGGTTGCAGACTGGAACGCTGAAATTGACAAGCTTGACGCTCAACCCAATGCCGCTTTCGCCTACATCCCACGGGGCTGGAGCGATGATAATTTCGACGGTTTATGGGTGCTAAATTGGTCAGACCAAGCCACTATGACTGCTGGATGGGCCCAATATGCTGCTGCTGATGCCCAAACGAAAATAGACGCGCGCAATCCCGACGTTCTTACATGTGGGTCGGAATCAGGCGTCAATAGATTCCCCGAAATTTCATTCACGCCTCGCGATATTCCTGAAAGCTTCAGTACCTCCGAATCGCCCTATTATTTAACCAATCAGCTCTGTTCGTTCAATGAAGGAAGGTCGGCCGAAAACGTGCGCAGCGTAATAAGAGATCAATTCTTGCCCGCCGTTGAAGCTGTGGCCGCAGAAAACCCTGAATCAACTTACTGGTTCCGCGTTGGTCGACCAGACTACACGCCGCTAGCTAATTATGGTCACGATTTTAATTGGGTGAATATCTGGCAGAACGCTGAAGAGGGAGAAGCATCTAATGCGGACTTCGCTGCGTCAGACGCAGGTAAAGCTGTGCAGGCTTCCTTTGACGCCGCCGCAACTTGTGTGCCTGCCATTGCACAAGCATGGGATGGTTACTTTCTCCGAACAGGGGCAAGAAACTAGCGCTAGACAACTGAGCTACAGGAGCAGTGCAAATCTGCTCCTTCACCCTAGCCAAGAGCACTCATCAGTGTCAAAAGCAAACATGTGATGATGTGTTTCATGTCTTTCTCTTGTTGTCAGCCTCAAGTCATCACCAGTTATGCTAAAGAGTGCTGAAGCAGGATAATCTTGGAGGTATTTTTATAGTGAATTTGTGTGCTTGAGGCTGCCTGTGGGCTTGCGAGTACTGGCTTTAACGCGCTACCGCGATTGGATTGCACTTTAGGCATCCGCAATGAGCATTGAAAAGTTCTTGTCCGTCGCACTGCTACTTCTTGTTGTCGCTTCATGCTGTGGTGGTGCTTTTTGGTTTTTGCAAACCAATGACTTTTGGCGCGGTTACAAGCAAATAAAAGCTAACGGCGTGCAGTTCAATGAAGGGCCCCGTGAAGAAGTGTATGGGACCGTCGTCGTGTTTGAAGACCTTTATCGCAACCGTTGGGATTTACTAGGGCTAAAGAACAGGCCCGACAGGGATCGCCCCTCGGCGGGCTAATCTTTTGTGGGATCGGGGCCAATAGATTTCTGCGGACCGAATCGCTGTCAATGCGGCTTTGGGCCGCGAAGACAGTCATTCGCGAACTTTGAACGCGGGTAGATAAATAGCGCCTCAAAAGCGCGGAGTCATCTGAAGAACCCAGCAAAAACATTGGCCTGAAGCAGAAATATCTCTTTCGGCTCTCTTGAAAAAACGTTTGTATTCGACTTTGGATAATACCTTCTAACAAGGGCAACCATGAATAATGGAGTCGATCAGAAGCCAAATGGTTTGCGCCTCAAAATCTGACGCTTAAATTTAGCGAATAAAATACTGGTTTTCTTCTAAAAAGAATGTTGCTTTAAGGCTGTCGCGATTTTCCTTTCCGTAAATTGGTTAATCGTAGATTTAATTCAGAGAAGAAATGCCAACAAAGGGACGACAAAATGACTACAGCAAAAATCAATAAGAGAGCAGTTCAAAAGAATCGCCGGTCTATTTTTGAGGTTGAGGCAGCAGTCACTGCTAATCGAGCAAAGGCTTACGCTGCCCGGTCTATCGTAGAGGAGAACAGAGCTGGAATTTTGAAAAACTATACAGCAGCTTTCATGGGAAACCGGCAGCTAGCGAACCAAAACACTGATGATGTCTTCAGAAATAGACGCGCGGTTATCGCCAGTATTGAGGCTACTACCACCATAGAGGAAAACTACAGAGAGTCCCTGATCAATGAGGCAACTCTAGAGTTTCTTGAGCATAGAGCAGGACTGAACAGTGCGGTGCTTGGCGTTAACGAAAAAATGGTGGCAGTGAATAAGCTTCTGATTGAAATCAATGACGCTATTATGGCCGCGAATGAAGGCATCGTTAAGTTCAACGACGCTCAAATTCAAAAAAACAACAAGTTGCTTGATGGCGCATTAAAACCTGCAAAGGCCACACCGGCGTCGAATGCCGAGAGAATCAAGAAAAATGCTGCGAGAGCGAAAGCAGTCAAAAGTGCTGCAATAGCGAACTCCAAGAAAATGGATCAAATGACCAGCGAGATGCAAAAGAACAGGAGCAAAATTGAAGCCAACGCGGCAAAGATCATGGATCGCAGAGCGAGCATCCAAAAGAATGCAGCTAATATCGCAAAGAATCAGACGAAGGTAGCGAAGATCATCGCTCCCTAGCGATTTTGGTATTTGCCCTAAAATGCTCGCGCAGCAACATTCAAGCGCGAGCATCTCACCACGACGTTTACTGGAGTGAGGTTTTTATAGAAAGCCTTCATATCTTGTAAACCATTCAATTAGCTATAGCCTCTAGAACAAGTCTTGCTGTTGCTGTTTCTGACGGAACCAGTTTGGGTTCAAATGTAATCAAGATCACGAATGCATCAGAAGACGATACAGACTCCTCTGCTGAGTAATTGGTCTTAGCTTCAAGCGGCTTGGACTCTTCAGCAGGCTCTAGTCGCTCTTGCATCTTCCCCTAAACCAACAATACTCATCAGTGACAAAAGCAAAACTGTGATGATGTGTTTCAAACACATTATTTGTCCCGCCACGCCACATATGCACCTGAGATTTTGCTGAATTCTTCAGCTGACATTCTGTATTCCCAAAGATAGCTTGCACCATAGGTCCCGTTGCCGTCGTCACTTCTAGTCTCAGGTGAGCCAACATTTTTCTGCTCCAGCGTAATCTCTCTAGCTCCAAGCACTAAAATAGTCCCAAAACTTCGGTACTGCTCTTTGGTTATTTCCCATATTACAGCTTTGGCGACATCTACCCCCACAGCCGATACTTCAACTTTGACTATTGCCCTGCCATCAAAATAACTAATGTTAAACTCAGAGTTTAGACCGGGTGGATTATCATTCCTGGTGTAGCTTCTATCAGATAAATCTAACTTCAGCGGCGACAAATATTTTAGCTCTCTGTATCCTTCAGCAGTCAGTTCATAAAACTTACCGTCAGCAAGAACTGCCACAGGAACACTGTCTAATGGTTTAGGCGCTGGTTTTTCCACACGGTCACAACCAGCCAAAGACAGCAAAAGTGACCCTACGATGATGTGTTCATGGTTATCTCCTGTTGCTTGTTGAAGGACAGGAGTGAAGATATGGGCTAGCAGAAGTTTCGTCAGAGAACCCGTAGGTATCCGTAAGTATCCGTAGGAAGCGGTGTCTTAGTCGGCGGCTTTAGCGGAGGTAATCCTGCATACGCTGCCTAAACTGACGCTCAGATAGAGGTTTACCTCCAAAAGAGAACTCTTTTTCCCTAGCGTTAAAGGTCAGCTGAAGATCCT
>Ga0213863_10002118_pt1 | contig 14215 bp, 10 predicted proteins | sample PICome_8_FD_160128 | JGI IMG/M metagenome (GOLD analysis project Ga0213863, IMG submission 160128) | Coastal seawater microbial communities near Pivers Island, North Carolina, United States - PICO497 | ecosystem: Environmental > Aquatic > Marine > Coastal | place: USA: North Carolina... | reverse complement strand
AATCAATTCACTCACCACTTTTTCCCCCTCTGCTACAAAAAGTCCACTTGCTAAGCGGTGTTTTTTTTGGCTTAATTGAAGTATTTGCTTGCGTTGATTCTTAGAGAGCATAAAAATGACTTATTTTTGAATTAAATTCCAAAGTGTGTATCGTCCACAAGCTAAATTAATCATTCTAATTCTTACAGGCCTAACTCTTGTAGGATGTTCTGGAACAAGAGCTTATAGGACACCGCAAGTACTGATTAATAAAAATGAGATTTATCAAGATACTGAATTACTAAAAAACGATCCAGTTAACTTTATAATCACCACACCTGCTAATAAAAAATTCCTGGGGATTCCCATAAAAAGAATACTTTATGAAAAAGCACATCCCGAACCAGAAGAAAAATTTGATGCTTGGTTAAGTAAAAAAGATAACCGCAAGAAACGTTTGAATCGATTGCTTTCTCCAAAGCAAGTATTGGCATTAAAGAACTATACAGTAAAATTCAATGATTGGCTTAAAAATAATGGGGAACCTGCTGCAGTATATGACTCAAGCGCAATTAAAGCATCAAAAAACAGAATTGAAAAATACTATAAAAACTTAGGATATTATAACGTAGAAGTTGAACACGACACCCTGCATATAAAACCAAAACAAGTAGTCTTAAAATACCAAATCTACCCAGACAAACAATATGAAATTGACTCTATAAAAACCAATATCGATTCTCCTGAGATTGAATCCATATATAATTCCAACACCAATAACGCTGCCATAAAACAAGGAGATATCTTTGAAATAAATAATTTCGAAAAAGAAAGAGAACGCCTTTTCACCTTATTTAGAAATAATGGGATCTATAACTTTCAACAAAATAGTATTCAATTTATTGCAGCAATTGACAGTACTGGAAAAGATTTAAAAATCCCTGTAACCATTCAAATTGAGGATCCCCAACAAAGAATTAATGAAGTTTCAACTAAAATACCTTATCGAAACTTCAATGTTAAAGAGATAGAGGTATTTATTGATAATCTTAACAGCCAAAATATTACCAATGAGTTTACAGATTCCATAAGATACAATGACATTACCCTTTTCAGTAAAGGGAAACTAAAATACAAACCCCAAGCCATTACGTCAGGTATTGCCATTCAAAAAAATCAGCCATACAGTGATTTTGACAGAACACTTACTTATCGGTATTTTACAAATCTGAAAAATTTTAAATATCCAAGTATTAATTACAGTCTTCTTTCAGATGAAGAAGACCAACTCAAAGCTTCCATTTTTCTTACGCCAAGAGAACGTTTTTCTTTAGGCTTCGATCTGGACTTTTCACACTCCAACATTCAAGATTTTGGAATTGGATTGGGTGGAGGTCTCGGTATTCGTAATGTTTTTAAAGGAGCAGAATCATTAGAACTTAATATTAAAAATACTTTAGGAGCCTCCCGAGATATTGCACAGGCTGGAGATCAATTTTTCAATTTATTCGAATTGGGAGCTGATTTAAAACTGAGTTTTCCCAGGCTCGTATTTCCCTTTTTTGAAAATACTTGGGCGTCGGTAGATATGAATCCAGTAACCCAAATGATTTTAGGAAGTAGTATTCAGCAAAACATCGGTCTAGACAAGCAGTTTTTTAAAGCCACGTATCAGTTCGATTGGCAACCAAAAAAGAACAAAAAAGTTCAAATAAAATGGATCGAACTTGAATTTGTAAACAACAGAAACCTTTCAAATTATTTTAATGTTTACAAAAACTCATATGACAGACTCAACACCATTGCAGATACATTTAACATACAACCAAAATTCGTGGATGTTCAGGGAAATCTCTCCATTCCCGATGGCACTGAAGGATTCATCAATGCGGTATTGAATAATGAAACTATACTCGATCAGGATGATGATGATTACAAAATTGTCAATACCGTAAAAGAGAGACAAGACAGACTTACAGCCAATAATCTAATCTTAGGTTCTTCGTTAAGCATGAACTTCAATAGTCAAGAAAGTATTTTTGATGAAAATTTTTACCAACTCCGCTGGAAAATAGATTGGGTTGGAAACCTGATTAATGGTTTCCTAAGAGCAATTAATGCATCAGAAAATGAACAAGGACAAACACTTTTAGGTGGAGTAAGTCCCTCACAATATGTAAAAACAGAAGTAGACTATATCAAACACTGGCCCTTGGGAAAAGAAAGGGTAATTGCTTTTCATGCTTTTGGAGGAATTGCAATTCCCTACGGAAATGCAACCAATATGCCTTTCTCTCGTTCATATTTCTCTGGAGGCTCAAACGATAATCGTGCGTGGAAAGCATATAAATTAGGGCCTGGAAGTAGTAACAACATCAATGAATTTAATGAAGCTAACTTTAAATTGGCTTTTAATATAGAATACCGTTTTCCTCTTTCAGGCCCATTAAAGGGTGGATTTTTTATTGATGCTGGAAATGTTTGGAATATTTTTGATGACATTGAAGATTCTGAATTTCGATTTGACGGGGTACAAGATCTTTCTGAAATTGCCATAGGATCGGGGATTGGTTTACGATATGACTTTGATTTTTTTGTGTTTCGTTTCGACACAGGGTTCAAAACCTACAATCCAGCCTTACCTCAGGGAGAAAGATGGTGGAAAGAATACAACTTAAAAAGTGCTGTGTTTAACATCGGAATTAATTATCCCTTCTAAGTCAAATAAGTTTAATATTTTTGCCCCAAACTAAAATAAATGAATCATTCTATTCCTTCTGGAGTTATTACCGGAAAACAAGTTCAAGAAGTATTTCAACTCGCTAAATCAAAAGCTTTTGCTCTCCCAGCCGTAAACGTAATAGGAAGCAACACAATTAACGCTGTTTTGGAGACAGCGGCTGAATTAAATAGCCCTGTTATAATTCAATTTTCAAATGGTGGTGCTCAGTTCAATGCTGGAAAAGGACTCTCTAATGCCAATGAAAAAGCAGCAATCGCAGGAGCTGTAGCTGGAGCAAAACATATACACGAACTTGCAGAAGCCTATGGTGCTACCGTAATTCTTCACACTGATCATTGTGCAAAAAAATTACTCCCTTGGATTGATGGACTTCTTGATGCTAGTGAAACTTTTTATGCACAACACGGAAAATCATTGTTCAGCTCTCACATGATAGACCTATCAGAAGAACCTTTAGAAGAAAATATTGCCATCTGCAAAACCTACTTAGAACGAATGTCTAAAATGGACATGACTTTAGAAATCGAACTAGGAATCACTGGAGGCGAAGAAGATGGTGTAGATAATAGCGATGTAGATGCATCAAAACTTTACACGCAACCCGAAGAGGTAGCTTATGCTTATGAAGAACTCAGTAAAATAAGTCCTCAATTTACCATAGCAGCAGCATTTGGGAATGTTCATGGAGTATACAAACCAGGAAATGTTAAATTAACTCCCAAAATCTTAAAAAACTCTCAGACCTTTATTTCAGAAAAATACAATTTGGAACAAAATTCTGTTGACTTTGTATTTCATGGTGGATCAGGCTCCACTCAAGCTGAAATAGAAGAGTCTATCGGTTATGGAGTTATCAAAATGAATATAGATACTGACCTTCAATATGCATTTACTGAAGGGATTCGTGATTATATGAATGATAAAATTGATTACCTTAGAAATCAGATTGGTAATCCTGACGGTGCTGATCAGCCAAATAAAAAATACTACGATCCAAGAAAATGGTTGCGTTTAGGAGAAGAAACATTCAAAGCGCGTTTAAAGAAAGCTTTTGAAGACCTAAACAATGTGAACACTTTATAGTGTCCATTAATTTCTATATTTGAGGTAAATTACATCACACATGAGTTGGTTCAAACGAAGTGAAAAAGGAATTCAAACCAAAACCGAAGAGAAAAAGGATATTCCTAAAGGCCTTTGGTATAGAACAACTACTGGGAAGATAATTGAGTCTCAAGAATTAGCAGAGAATAATTATGTAAGCCCAGAAGATGATTTTCATGTTCACATTGGAAGTAAAGAATATTTTGAAATCCTCTTTGATGATAATCAATTCAAAGAGTTGGATAATCAACTTAAATCAAAAGACTTTCTAAAGTTTGAGGATTCTAAAAAATATATAGACCGTCTTAGAGATGCTCATAAGAAAACTGGTTTATATGATGCAATAAGAACCGCTGTAGGGCCCTCACAAGGGAAAGAAATGGTTGTTGCTTGTATGGATTTTAAATTTATTGGAGGATCAATGGGTTCTGTAGTAGGCGAAAAAATTGCTCGAGCTGTTGATTATGCAATAAAACACAGTCTCCCTTTGGTGATCATTTCAAAATCTGGAGGTGCCCGAATGATGGAATCAGCAACATCATTAATGCAAATGGCAAAAACCTCTGCAAAATTAGCTCAATTAGCAGAAGCTAAACTACCATATATTTCTCTGTGCACTGACCCAACTACAGGAGGAACTACGGCTTCCTATGCCATGTTAGGAGATATCAATATTGCAGAACCCAAAGCATTAATAGCATTTGCAGGGCCTAGAGTTGTAAAAGATACCACTGGAAAAGAACTTCCTGAAGGATTTCAAACCAGTGAGTTTTTACTAGAAAAAGGGTTTCTAGATTTTATTTCCCATCGCAATGAGTTGAAAATGCAGATCAATTTATATATCGATTTGATACTGAATCAACCCTTAAGGAAGTAAGTTGCTGATTTTCAAAATTTAAATAAAATTAAAAGTATTGTATAATACGCCTTAAGTTGTATATTTGCGGCTCGTAAAAAAAACTACATAAAAATCATTAAAACTAATATTGGCATGTACATTTCAAAAGAAGTAAAAGAAACTATTTTTAAAAAACACGGGAAATCTGAAAAAGACACAGGTTCTGCAGAAGGACAAATTGCGCTTTTCACTCACCGTATTGAACACCTATCTAACCACCTAAAAAGTAATCGTAAAGATTTTAATACGGAACGCTCTTTAGTTCGATTGGTAGGGAAACGAAGAAGTTTATTAGACTACTTAAAAGCTAAAGACATAACACGTTATCGTTCGATTGTCAAAGAATTAGGTTTACGTAAGTAAAACCTTATTTCTTCGAAAACTGAATCTTAGTTTTTCATTGGTTGCCACAACACACAACACTGTTTTAACCAAATAATGAAAAATGATTCCAAAAACATTTACACAAGAAATCCGTCTTGAAGACGGTAGAACAATTACATTAGAAACTGGAAAACTTGCAAAGCAAGCAGACGGTTCAGTAGTAGTCCGTATGGGAAATTGTATGCTGCTAGCCACTGCAGTATCTGCAAGAAAGGCAAGTCCTGTAGACTTTTTACCGCTAACGGTAGATTATAGAGAGAAATTTGCTGCAGCTGGTAGATTCCCAGGAGGTTTCTTCAAACGTGAGGCACGTCCAAGTGATCAAGAAGTTCTTACCATGAGACTTGTTGACCGTGTGTTGCGTCCTTTATTCCCTAAAGATTATCACGCTGAAACACAAGTGATGATTCAGCTGATGTCTCATGATGATTCAGTAATGCCTGATGCCCTTGCTGGATTAGCAGCATCGACTGCAATTCAATTATCAGACATTCCATTTGAATACCCTATTTCAGAAGTAAGAGTAGCTCGGGTAGATGGTATGTTCGTGATTAATCCTAGTAGAGAACAACTTGCTACATCAGATATTGATATTATGATTGGTGCTAGTCAAGATTCTGTAGCTATGGTAGAAGGAGAGTTTGATGAGATTTCTGAAGAAGAAATGCTCGATGCTATTTCTTTTGGACATGAAGCTATTAAGGATCAAATTAAAGCTCAAGTAGCTCTTGCAGAAGCATTTGGGAAAAAAGAAACACGTTCTTACGAAGAAGAAGATCATGATGAAACTTTAGAAAAAGCTATTCAAAAGGCTACTTATGACGCTTATTACCAAATTGCAAAAGAAGGCTTATCAAAAGCTGATCGTTCTGAAAAGTTTTCTGAAATCAAAGAAAACTATCTAGCAACCTTTTCAGAAGAAGAAATTAGTGAAAAATCAGAACTTATTAGTCGTTACTTAAATAGTGCTCAGAAAAAAGCAGTACGAGATTTGGTACTGGCTGAAGGTATCCGATTAGATGGTAGAAAAACAACTGATATCAGACCTATCTGGTGTGAAGTAGATTATTTACCCTCAACACATGGGTCTGCACTGTTTACCAGAGGAGAGACACAAGCACTTGCAACAGCGACCTTGGGAACCTCAAGAGAATCTAACATGATCGATTCACCGACTAATCAAGGTGAAGAAAACTTTTATTTACACTACAATTTCCCTCCTTTCTCCACTGGAGAAGCGAGACCTTTGAGAGGTACATCCAGACGTGAAGTTGGACATGGAAATCTTGCTCAGAGAGCTCTAAAAAAAGTAATGCCAGACGATTGTCCATATACTGTTCGTGTTGTTTCTGAAGTACTTGAATCAAATGGATCATCTTCGATGGCAACTGTTTGTGCTGGTACCATGGCACTCATGGATGCTGGAGTTCAACTAAAAAAGCCGGTCTCTGGTATCGCCATGGGTTTAATCACAGAAGGAGACCGTTTTGCGGTACTTTCAGACATTCTTGGAGATGAAGACCACCTAGGAGACATGGACTTTAAAGTCACTGGTACTGCAGACGGTATAACCGCTTGTCAAATGGATATCAAAATCAAAGGATTGCGTTTTGACATCATGACTGATGCCTTAAACCAAGCAAGAGAAGGAAGACTTCATATTTTAAAACACCTTACAGATACTATTGCAACTCCAAATGAGGATGTAAAATCACATGCTCCTAAAATGATTAACAGACGTATTCCAAATGAATACATTGGAGCTATGATTGGTCCTGGAGGTAAAGTAATTCAAGAACTTCAGAAAGAATCTGGTTGTACTATCGTGATCACTGAAGACCCTGTTACAGAGGAAGGTATAATAGAAATTTTAGGAACTTCTCCTGAAGGAATCGCTATGGTTGAAGCTAAAATTGATTCTGTCACTTTCAAACCGAAAGTTGGAAATACCTATGAAGTTAAAGTTATCAAAATGCTTGACTTTGGAGCCGTAGTTGAATATACAGAAGCACCAGGAAATGAAGTATTGTTACACGTAAGTGAACTTGCATGGGAACGAACTGAAAACGTATCTGATGTTGTTAATTTAGGGGATATTCTTGAGGTAAAATATTTTGGAATTGATTCTAGAACAAGAAAAGAAAAGGTTTCTCGGAAAGCTTTATTACCAAGGCCTGAGAAAAAAGATTAATTTAGTTTTACAATTTTGTAACATTTTATTGATTCTAACGTAATACTAATACAACAAACGATCTAATTGCATGAGACAACTTAAAATTACCAAACAGGTAACCAACAGAGAAACCGCTTCACTTGATAAATATCTTCAAGAAATCGGAAAAGTTGATTTGATTACTGCTGAAGAAGAAGTAGAATTAGCTCAACGTATAAAAGCTGGTGATCAAATTGCATTAGAAAAATTGACGAAAGCCAATTTACGATTTGTAGTATCCGTAGCCAAGCAGTATCAAAATCAAGGACTTACACTTCCTGATTTAATAAACGAAGGAAATTTAGGTTTAATAAAAGCGGCACAGCGTTTTGATGAAACTCGAGGATTCAAGTTTATTTCATATGCCGTTTGGTGGATTAGACAATCAATTTTACAAGCCCTGGCTGAACAATCTAGAATTGTAAGGCTTCCGCTAAATAAAATTGGTTCTATCAACAAAATCAATAAAACCTATGCTTTTCTTGAACAAGCTCATGAACGGGCTCCCTCGGCTGAAGAAATCGCTAAAGAATTAGACATGACCATCAATGATGTCAAAGAATCATTAAAAAATTCTGGACGTCATGTATCGATGGACGCACCTCTTGTAGAAGGGGAAGATTCTAACCTTTATGATGTACTCAATAGTGGGGAATCACCAAATCCTGACAGATTATTGTTACATGAATCACTGAGAACTGAAATTGAAAGAGCCTTAGAAACTCTTACTCCAAGGGAAGCTGATGTGGTTCGTTTGTATTTTGGTTTAGCAGATCAACACGCAATGACTCTTGAAGAAATTGGAGAAACATTTGACCTTACACGGGAACGTGTTCGACAAATTAAAGAAAAAGCAATTCGAAGATTAAAACATACTTCAAGAAGTAAAATTCTCAAAACCTATTTAGGTTAATAAAAAAGGCAACTTGATCAAGTTGCCTTTTTTTGTACCTTTAAATTAAATAAGCTTATGCCAGTACTTATTGCACCTTCCGTTTTAGCCGCTGACTTTGGAAATCTTGAACGTGATTCTAATATGATCAATAGCAGTGAAGCCGATTGGTTTCATATCGATATTATGGATGGTGTTTTTGTTCCTAACATCTCTTTTGGCATGCCTGTTCTCGCTGCAATACAAAAACACGCTAAAAAACCTTTAGATGTCCATTTGATGATCGTAGATCCTGACCGTTACATCAAAAATTTTTATGAATTGGGCGCAGCAGTTCTTACAGTTCATTACGAAGCTTGTGATCATTTACACCGGACTATTCAAAGCATTAAATCGTATGGAATGAAAGCTGGAGTAGCTTTGAATCCTCATACACCTATCAACTTACTAGCGGATGTCATCCAAGACATCGATTTAGTATGTCTGATGAGTGTAAATCCTGGTTTTGGTGGCCAGTCTTTTATTGAGAATACATATGGTAAAATTCAAGAACTCAAATCCTTAATTGACCAAAAAAACACAAGCTGTATTATTGAAATTGATGGAGGGGTTACAGATAAAAATGCTGCTAAATTAAGTTCATGTGGAGCAGATGTTCTCGTAGCTGGAAGCCATGTGTTCAAATCTGACGATCCAAAACAAAAAATTAAAACGCTGAAAGAACTCGGTTAATTTCTTTTGGCCTTAAACTGAACTCTTCTGTTTTTTGCTCTTCCTTTCGGGTTGGAATTATCTTCTAGAGGAGCTTCTTCTCCATAACCTTGCACCTCGAGTCGATTAGGTGAAACACCAAGTCCGATGAGATAGTCAAGAACAGCTTCAGCTCGTCTTACAGATAGATCAATATTATAGTCTTCATTACCATCTGCTGATGTATAGCCCTCAATAATCAGAGTACCATTTGGGTTTTCCATCAGAATTTTTTTGATTTGATCCAGTACTTCTTTCGTTTTTCTACCCAAAATACGACTACTATTGGCAGGGAAAAAGATCTTGGACCCAAATTGATTGATGGTTTCAATAATTTCTGAGGAAAGCTCTGGACATCCATTATTTTCTGAAGTTCCTTTTTCTTCTGGACATAAATCGTCTTTATCTGGAATTCCATCAGCATCCTTATCAGGCCAAGGACATCCTTCGTTTTCAATAGGACCTGCTCGTTCTACACATTTGTCTTTATCATCAGAAATACCATCACTATCTGTATCTAGACAGCCATTCAATGCCTTTAATCCGGGGATAGTTGGACAACTATCATCAGGGTCTGGTACACCGTCTCCATCGGTATCTGGGCAACCTTGAAATTCTGCTAATCCTGCTTCTTCTGGACAATTATCTTCTTTATCAATGATAGAGTCTCCATCTGTGTCAGGGCAACCATCAAATTCTTTTAATCCAGGAACCTCAGGGCATGCATCTTTTTTATCAGGCACACCGTCATTATCCGTATCTGAAGAACTCAGACTGTAATACATTCCTACTTGATGCTGAAAGTGTATGGGACTGTAGCGCTCGTAGGAATTTCTGTAGGAAGACTGAATCGAAATTCCAAAATCTTCAGTAATTGCATAGTTTAATCCTAACCCATAAAAAATAGTTTTAGATATATTTTTGGATAAAAAAGAGGAATCAAGATTTGTGTTTATACCAAAACTTGACAAACCATATCCAAGTTTTAAAAAGGGACTTAATTTTTTATTTTCAAGAGGATTAAAAGAAGCAAATAGATCGGAATTAAAATAAGGGTAGGTTACATTAGCTAACCCTTGTATTTTAGAAATTGAATTCACGCCCCCTTGAAGGCCTAACGATATTCCAGAACTTATATATCGGGAAATTTCTATACTAGGACCTCCGACGTTCCAATGTCCCCCAACATCCAAAAATGACTCAAAAAGAGTACCGGTTTCACCAAGTGCATTTTCAGTTTCACCAGTTGGATAGGTATCTACAATGTTTAATCCAAGGCTAAATTTCCAGGGATTATCAGCAGTTTGAGAAAATACAAATTGTGTAGTTATAAGAACTGTAAGGATCAATATAAAACGTTTCATCAATTTGAAATTAATATTATTTTCTATAAAAGTATGAAAGTTCTATTAAACCCTTGATTTGTGGGGAGAAATGAATTATAGAATCAATCTAAATCCTTACTTGATTTGAAAATTTTAGGAAACTTTTTCTCAATCCAATCAGGGATATAATTTTGATTTTCATCTTTTTCCATACCTGTAGTGGTAGAAATCACAGCATACAAAATAACACCACCAACCAAAACAAAAGCTCCTATAATTACAATTACAATTTCATTCATCTTAAAATATCTTAAAATAGTAAGATACAAAGTACAAAAAAAAATGGTATCAAAATTATTTTGATTTAAAAATGCATTGCATTTTCATCAAGTACTCGCCTTAAAGTCTGCAAAAGAAATTGAGCATTGGATTTTGAAAAAATTAGTGGGGGCTTAATTTTGATGACATTGTGATCTGGACCATCAATACTCGTTAAAATCCCATAATCCTTCATTCTATCAACCAAATAGGAAGTTTGGGTTGCCGTTGGATTTCCGTCAGAATCAATTAATTCAACTCCTAAAAAGAGTCCTTGGCCACGAATAGAACCCAAAATTGAATATTTCTCAGCCAGTAGCTTTAATTCTGTTTTTAGATAATTTCCGACCTCATGTGCATTTTGTTGTAGCTTTTCTTCACGAACTACCTGCAGCACTTTTGCCGCAATCGCACATGAAACGGGATTTCCTCCAAAAGTGTTAAAAAATTCCATCCCATTTGCAAATTTTTTAGCGACCTCCTCAGTACATACTACTGCGGCAACTGGATGCCCATTGCCTAGTGGTTTACCTATGGTAACGATATCTGGTATTACCCCGTGTAATTCAAACCCCCAAAAGGTTTTACCCATTCGTCCACAACCTGTTTGCACTTCATCTGAAATACATAACCCCCCTGAGTTTTTTATAAGAGGATAAACATTTTCTAAAAAACCAACAGGGAGTTCCACTTGACCTCCGCAACTTAAAATGGGCTCAATAATAAAACCACCCAATTTTTTGCCATTTGCATGGAGGTTGTCTAATAAAAGTTGAATTTCATCACAATAGTTAGAAGCTGTTTTTTCTCCTCTGTATTTACCCCTGAAAGCATCTGGCATCGGAAAAACATGCGTATTTTCTGGTGCACCCTTACCTCCTGCTCCATCAAATTTATAGGAGCTAATAGCTATACACCCATTCGTATTTCCATGATATCCTACCTCTGAAACGAACATCTCCTCTGAGCCAGTAGCTGCTTTTACCATTCTTAATGCAAGTTCATTTGCTTCACTTCCAGAATTTACAAAATGAAAGACGCTCAGCTCCTTGGGTAACGTTTTCATCAATTCATCTGCAAGGGCAGTAATATTTGGATGGATATAACGTGAATTTGTATTCAATACCCCCATTTGACGTTGCCCAACCTGAACGACTCCTGGATGCTCGTGACCAACATGGGCAACATTATTTACAGTATCCAAATACTTTCTCCCATTCTGATCAATCAGATAAACACCAAAACCTCGAACAATATGCAATGGTTCTCGGTACTGCAAACTCATTCCCTTTCCGAGATAAGCTTGACGCTTTTTTAAAATATCTTCTTTATTTGGCACTTGACTCTGATCCAATTCCCTTATTTTAAAAAGTGCATTGGGATTGGGGCACATCGATTCCCAAATGGACTTTTGACTGTAATATCCCACCCCTGGAAAATCAGTTTTAAAATCCAGTAAAGTTAACATCAATTGAAAATGCAAGTGAGGAACCCAATTCCCATTTTCATCTGAATCTCCAATATATCCGATAAGATCCCCTTTATTGAGCCGATCACCAATTTTTAAATTTGCCCCTTGCGATATAGATAAGTGCCCATATAATGAATAAAAGGAAAAGCTCTCTTCATTATGAAGGAGAACCACCAATCCTCCGTATTTTTTATTTCCTACGTCATTTTCAGCAATTACTACCTCACCATCAAAAAGGGTATGTACTGGCGTTTTTTTTGGTATCCAAAAATCGACTCCTAAATGTACACATCGACTTTCTAGGCCGTTATTTCCTATTTTATCGTAGGAGGATTCTGTATAAAGTGGTCTAGGTTCCAAATACCCTCCTGCCAGAATTTTAGTGGGGTTTTCTTTTTGAAACTGTCCGATCTGATAGGCGAACCAATCCAAATTATTGAATTCTGAGGCAGGTCCTAGCCAAGGACTGGACACACTAAGATCTAATGAGTAAACCTCCTGCTTCGTCAAAGTCGGAAAAAGTGCCGTTAAAGAAAATGACCGCTGATTTGCCCATTGATCAAAACGTTCTCTTTCTGGATGAGCTGAAAAACCACAGGCATCTCGAAAAGCATACTTTGCATATTCAGAATTTATTCGAATCCATTTTCGAAGAAGTTCCCAAGCAGGTCTTTCACTTATCTGCAAATAGGGGTTGTCAGGATCACTGAGTTTATTGATCCTCGCTTTTGTCACAGAGATTACCAAACGAATCGCAATACAATGGTACAAGACTTCTAATTCGTCTTCTTGCAAGGGGTATGAAGCGTGATATCCTTTCAGCAAGGGTATGGCAGCTTCAAGAGGATCTTCAAATCCCATAATAGCATAAGTACAAGCAATCGCAACGTCATTTATCACTTGTGTATAAATTGCATCACCAAAATCTATTAAGGCAACAACTTGTGGGTCTACTAAATCCTCTGAAACTATACAGTTATAATCATTAGCGTCATTATGTACAACAGCTTTTCTTAGTAAATCATATTGTTGCTTTATGCTACTAAATTGATTTAGAAAATAATCTAATATATTTCGCTCTTCAGAGTTGAATAAATCCAAATGATCTTGTGTCCAAAGCCCTTGAGCGATATCCCAAGGATATTCTCGATGGGCATACGGATGATCAAAATTATCTAAAGAGTTCGACAATAGTCCACAAAAAAGACCTAATGAATAGCGTAAGTTTTCTTTTTGGGGGTTTACATCATTATAGAGCCGACCATCCAACCAGCTGAGCAATCGAGTTTTCCTTATATTAAACTCATCTTCCTTAAAAACTGATGTTGAATGACCCTCTTTATTTAAAATGATTTCAGGTACTGGTAGTTTGTGACTCTCAACGTTAAGATATTTCAAAATTGCCTCCTGAAAATCTAAGAAATCTAGATCTGTATTGGGATCATAGAGCTTAAGTAAAAATACCTCCCCTTGATTAGTCTCAATTTTAAAGTTTAGATCAATTTCACCTGCAAGCGGCGTCAAAGTTCCACTCAAATCATAGAATTTTTTTAAAAAGGGATAAATCCAATGATAGGTTGTTTCAAATAATTCTTTTTGGCTCAAAATAAATTTAATATTGAAATAGAAAGATAATCAAATCTCATTAATCACAACTTCAATTTTTTAATCTTAAAATAATTGAAAATCAACTGGACCCAAAAATAAATTTACACTTAGGTACCCATAAGGGGTGAAGATTTAATATTGTGGTCTATTTCGTGCCCAAAATGAAAAAAGCTAACTGACAATGAACCAATTAGCTTTTTTTTGAGTGACCCAGGGAGGATTCGAACCCCCAACCCTCAGAGCCGAAATCTGATATTCTATCCAGTTGAACTACTGGGCCAAGCAATAGATCAAAAATACACATAATTCAATTGAAACGTCAAACAAATTTTTTAATTTGTAAATGTTAAATTCCTATGGGCAAAACATCTTTTTTTAAAAAATGTAACTTAATAAAAACTATTATTAAAAATGAAAAAAATCATTATCGGAATATTATGTGTTCAATTTATTTCAGCTCAGATCCCAGAAGGTAAAAAAGTGATTAGTTCGTTATATCTGTACGATCTAATCGAAAAAAAATCGACCCTT
>Ga0213863_10002115_pt1 | contig 14219 bp, 28 predicted proteins | sample PICome_8_FD_160128 | JGI IMG/M metagenome (GOLD analysis project Ga0213863, IMG submission 160128) | Coastal seawater microbial communities near Pivers Island, North Carolina, United States - PICO497 | ecosystem: Environmental > Aquatic > Marine > Coastal | place: USA: North Carolina... | reverse complement strand
ATCTTCAAACTAGCAGTAGCGTTAGTGTGAGCAGTGCGGTGCATTCTGTTCTCTATCAGGTTGAACATTCCATCAAGATACTTCAAAGCATTCATTCGCCTTTCTTCTCCTCTAATTTCAAAGAACTTAGATGTCCATCATCAATTCATGATGACATTCGTTGCAAAGGAACTGGTGTTCTATTTCGCCACAAACATCTTCAAGAAATGGGTTTGTCGTCCAAACTCCTAATTTCTCTTCGCAATTCTCGCAAGTATCGACCATATCGCCGAGTAACTCTTTTACAATTGCTTCTTTTTCTGTCATTGTTTTCATAGTAATAAATTTAATTAAGGTTTACTGTCTCTTTTAAATCGTTATTACCTGAGCAACAATTACAATATAAATATAAGCAATTCCGGCGACATAAAAAAACTTTTATGGAACTTTTTTGCAAATATTTTGTACCTCGGGTCGGGCTCGAACCGACACGGACATTACTGTCCAAGGGATTTTAAGTCCCTCGTGTATACCAATTTCACCACCGAGGCTTTCACACATATTATATCATATGTGTAAAAAATGTTTTATTATTTAAACAATGCTTTCAGTAATTAAAGTACGGCCTCTACGAATACGGTTCTTAACTGTTTGTAAGCTAATATTGTATTTAACAGCAATATCTTTATACTTCATGTTGTTTATCAATCGGTCTGTTAAGATTTCACGATAGAGTGGCTTTAAATCACGAATCGCTTTCAAGGCTAATTCGTAACGCTCGTTTAACTCTTCTTCTTCTGAATAGAAATCCATTTCGGTTTTCATTTCAGCCTCGGCCATTAGGTCGTGTATAGAATTACTTTCTAATGTACCACTTGAATTTACATCAATACCAAAGTCATCACGAAGTCGGTCCATCGAAGTTGACTTATTTCTTTCACGAATGTAACCTAATGCATCATTCATTGCAATACGATAAAGCCAAGTTGTAATTTGATACTCTGGATTGTATTGCTCAATTTTAGTCCACATTTTAATTAATGTGTTGACTGCAATATCCTCTGCCATTGGACCATCTTTAATAATGTTTGCAATGTAGCGGGTTAATCCTGGTTTTACTTTCTTGTAAAGAGCCGTGTAGTCGGCGTGTGAACGGGATTCAATGTAGTTTTCTGTTAATTCGCGGTAAGTCATAAATGTTATTTGCTTAATGATTGAATGTAAATATAGGTAAAAAAAACGACATAAAAAAATTATATCGCTTTTATTTTTACATTTCTTCAGCTAATTCACGAAGATACTCACGGTAAGCTTGAAGCATATTGATTCTTTCTTCATGTAAAGCTTCAGTAATTGAATCACGATAATCATCGTCTTCCCAAAGCTTATCATAGTCAACATCGTCAGTTCCAAAAACATCTTCAATATCGTCATAGCCATTTGCTATAATAAAAGCACCACATGGGTCGTAACCTTCATCTTCGTAAGTCCCCGTGATAACGGCATCTGGTGAAATCTTAACTAATAACTTTGACAGTTGTAAGAACATTTGATAAGGTACTGACCATGCAGATGTTGTTGAAATCTCAGCTTCGCCATCTTCAGCATATTCAAGAGAACCATGTATCCATTTTGAACCAATGTTCTCTACGCGGTATTCACGGCTGTCAATTTGCTCATCAGTTGAACCGTAAAGCTTCTTTAGTAAACTATTTGTACTAAATTCATATTCATTTTCATCAGGTGCTAAAACATTTTTTAAAAAGGTTTCACCTTCTGGTGTTAAATTCGCTACTTGAACGTAGCATTCCATGTGATTTGCCATATGCTTGTTTTTAATTATACTACTAATATACAAAATATATTTGACATAAAAAAATAAATGGAGATAAAGTTACTAACAATTATGCCTCAAAATCATCTTCAAAAAGACGTACTAATGTATTTAAATTTTGTGGTGTGTAATTCCAAAACTCACACGCCATGTTAATCATCTTCTTTTTATGGTCTGGCTTATATTTCTTACCATAATAACCGTAGAATAAATAGTGACCCTTATCTTTCATAGGCCATTCTAACATAGGCCAATATGAGAAAGTTGCGTTTGTGGTAGGCTGTTCAAATATCCTATTAATGATTTTAACATTGTCCGGTAACATATCCGTTGACATCATTTCAAAAAGAGGTTGGTCGTGTTCTGCCGGAACTAATAAAAGCTGTTTGAAGTTTAATGTATTGAACATCTCTTCAGCAGTTGTTGGGTCCCATGCAAAGTTACCTAAATGCATAACTGTATCGTTTTCAGTTACTACGGCATTCCAACGTTGAACCATCTCTTCATTCATGTCTATAACATTACCAAAAGGTCTTTTGTTCTTCTTAATAATACCGTTTCTGCCAAATTGACAGTTTGCAATTATAAATGTAGCCATGGGCTATTATATAGTTATGAATTTAATATTGTAGTTCTTCCAAAGAGTATCGGTGAAGTTAATCTCGTTTGAACCTTGTCTAGCGTTAAAAACACGTTTGTCTTCTGATGTATCAATAAACAGTGTTAGTACAAAATCATAATGTGTTGAGTAAATGATAGACTGACCGATCCCAGCTCTTAAGTCTGAACCTGAAGCGCCTCTCTTAATCTCAATGGCCACCTTAAGGTCCGCAATTTCAAAAACCATATCTGGTCTGTTTTGCGTTCCCATGAACATAATGTTTTTAACAGTTGTCTTAACATTACCTTCCCAAAGTAACATTTCTTTAACTTTAGACTTTGCCTCAGTTCTAGAAATACCCTTGTTTGTCATTAAGTATTCTGTCATAGTATCCAAAACGTGTGGATACATGAATTGCTTTATCTTATCTTCCGACTGCTTTTTGTAATCAATCGTTTCAAATATTTCAGGGTGTGTAATTCCTTCGGTCAGTGCCTCAAGAATCTCAAGCCTTTTCTTCGATTTGCTCGCTTGTTTCATTTTGTGTAAGCTTTTGTTCTAGTTCTGATAATTCAACGTGAATTGCTTGGATTTCTTCATTGTCCTTTGCAAGTTTATTCATAGCTTCAGTAATCTGTGCACCTAGATTTGTCAATAGCTTTGTAAATGTACGTGCATTTTCAACACCAGTACCTTCAGTATTAAGCAAGATATTATACAATCCTGACATAATAGTAGCTTGTAGTTCTAATGTAACGATACCTTCTGTAACATCAGCATTGTTATATGCCTCTACTAGTTTATCATAAACATGTACAGTAAGTGCAGCATTCTTAGATTGCCATGTATAATTATCATCAATTAATTCAAGTACGGTATGGTATTCAGTATCGTGATTGAATGTTAAATAAAAATTCTGCGTTGTAGAGTCGATTTGCATCTTTGTTACTTTCTTCTCTAACTTGCTAATCTTTGATTGAATAGATTTTGTTGTCATTGTTATTATTTTTATATATGTTAAAAATCTGGGTTTGTTATTTTAATATCGTAGTTTTCAAAGCCGGCAAATTGTTCTTCATCTGCTTTTAACCTACGCTTCATCGGATCTTGTATATCACCGCGTTCCATAAGTCTAGCTTGACGAACTTCAAGTGGAATGTCTAAATAAATTACCGTACATTGGTTTCTAATTTCTTCAGCTAAAAGTTCAACCGCTTCCGCATTCATAATCATAATATCAGCTTCTTGAAATACTGGAAGCGTAATACCGTAATACCAACCATTAAACATTTGGTGTTCGACCATTTCACCTGCATCGACTAAATTCATAAATTCATCAACAGATACAAACCAATAATCTTTACCATCTACTTCCCCAGGCCTTGGGTCTCTTGTTGTATGTGAGACACCGTATTTAAGACCTTTATTCATAAGGCGTGTTCTTAAGTAATCTTTACCAGAAGCCGCTTTTCCTACAAGTACAATTTTGTTTGCCATTACTAATTATATGACGGTATTTATTAATGTTTCAAAAATTAATTAGAATCTTTTTATATTTACGACACTCCTTCGTTATCCTCGTATGCTTTAGGGTTAGGCAATCCTGAATAATAATCCCATTCAGTCTGCATATCTAATATGTCGTCTTGTTCTGTTTGTTTCTCTTTTGGATTCATATTACGGAAATAAATAATTTATAAAAATTAACCAACCGTATATAAGACCAAATGTTATTAAAAATTTAACACCTTCAGGTAAATGTACTTCAACATGATTTTCAGACTTTGATTTTTTATAAAGTCTCATAATTCTTAATACCAAAGAGTATGCAAATGCAAATTCTAATGTTGTCATTTCATAAATACTTGTATACAGATTATACAAAATGTTAAAATTAAACAAATAGCCGTTTTCATTGTAATGCCCTCGCCTAAAAATGCATAGGTCAAACTTGTAAATGTTACAATGCCGGTTGAAAAGCCTATGAATCTACTAGGCCACAATTGCCCATCAAAATGACCAACAACCATCTTAGTTGCATATATCAGAATGTATGAAATAGTACTTCCAAATATAACTGATATGAGGATTGGATTCTTTTTAAACCAAGGCCATACAAACTGACCATTAGTTTGAATCCAAATCATTGCTTGACCAAGCATGAATAATAATGAACCTAGTAGTAGTCCTCTCAAAACAATGACGTTGTTTCAGTTAGCATATGGCTTATAAAAGAATTGCGGTGGTGCACAGTTGCGCCATTTGATTTAATCGCATTACGGTGTTGTGCTGTGCCGTAACCTTTATTAGAACCCCAGCCGTATTCAGGATATTCTTTGCTGATTTCTTTCATATACTGGTCACGAGTAGTCTTAGCTAAAATAGAAGCCGCGGCAATTGAAACATATTTATTGTCACCACCAACCACTGTCTCAAATGGTACACCATGGTATCCATGAAATTGGTCACCATCAACTAAGATAAAATCAAAACGGTTTGCGCGGTCGTCTAAATACTTTAGACAGTCGTACATACCTTGCATTGTAGCCTTTAAAATATCTGTTGATTCAATAACTTCTTCCGGTACAAGAGTTACATGCCATGCAATGGCATTATCAAGTACTAATCGTCTTGCTTCTGCTCTTTGTCCTTCACTAAGCAGTTTAGAGTCCTTAATGAGTTCGTGTTGAAAGCCTGCTGGCATAATACATGCTGCGACTGCAACTGGGCCAGCGAGGGCACCTCTTCCTGCCTCATCTAATCCTATTTCTACAATATTTCGGTCTCCGTGAAATGATTCTTTAAGTAGTATGTGTTTTCCCATTATATCTTTATTACAGATATTATACGGGAAAAGTTAATTTTGTTTCTTTGGGCGGTCCCACCTCATCTGATGTTCCGCTTTATACATACCACATTTTTCATAGAAACCAACATTGGCCTCAGAGCAGTTTAAAACCACTTTGTAACAACCCTTATCCATACCAACGTGTAACAAGTCTTCTATTAAAAGTTTCCCTAAACCAAGCCCACGAGCTTCTGTGGCGATTGCAACGTCTTCAATTAATCCCATTCGAGAACCTGAACGTAAAATCTTACCTATAGTTATTAAAGTAGCAACGCCTAAGATTTTTCCATCGACAATTACTACTCTATAAATAATATTTGGGTTTTCCATAATACCCCACCAATGTTTTGTCATCGGTGAAGTTTCACTAAAAGCTTCTGAATAAATTTCGCAAAGTCTTTCTAAATCTTCAAACTTTGCATCGCAAATTTCTATTTGTTGTTCTCGTCTTTCCATTTGTCGTATTTTCTAACAATGTCTTGTAGTATTTTAGCCCTAACAATATCTGTCTCGTTAAAAATATGCTTACCAACACCTTTTACAGCTTCAATCATTTCAATAAATGAAGGCAAAGAAACTCTTGACTTTGTAATATCTGACTGTGAAACATCACCTGCAACAATAACCTTTGAAGACTTACCCATTCTTGTAACAAATAACATAAGTTGCTTCCAATCTGCATTTTGCGCTTCATCTAAAATCATTAAAGCATCATCGTAAGTATTACCTCTCATATAAGCTAAAGGTTCAAACTTAAAAATATCTTTCTCAAAAAGAAGTTCAGTCTTTTCAGGACCTATAATCTTTTCAATGTTTGATTTGTATGATTTAATATATGGTGCAATTTTCTCTGACACCTCACCTGGTAGAAATCCTAATTTCTCACCAGCCTCTTGAATTGGTTTACAAAGAATTATTTGTGAAATCTCTTTGCGCTCTAACATTTTTAGAGCTATATAACATGCTGTAAATGTTTTTGATGTTCCCGCTGGTCCGTAACAGAATGTTACTTGATTTTCTTCAACAGTGTTTACATATTTGTGTTGAGATTGACGTAATTGCACACCCTTAAGTGTATTACTGTCAAATACTCTACGTGTAGATTGTACCTTTCGGTTTGACATATATCTATTTATTTTTAGTCACCTGCCATTATGACAAGTTCTTTTAACTTAATTAATTTGTCACATTTTTCGTACTCTTCCTGTTCTTCGAAGTATATTACTAATACATCGATAAATTTACTACGCTGTGCGATGCCATGTGGTATTTCAACAATGTTTTCACCATCTTTGAATACAACAAATCGATTAACTGTTTTCGTGAAGTTTCTAGTTAGCGTATAATACGCAGCTCTCATTAAAGCGTCCTTTTCTTCACTTGAAATTTCGAATGACATTAGCGGTATAATTTTTTAGCGGTCTCGATATTGATACCTTTATTTATATATTGAAACGGTCAATATACAAACTGCAAAATAGACAATTTACATATAATAATATAATGATGTAAATATGTTTATTATGTTATGAAAAAATTATGCCTAACTGGTCGAATTCCAGTTATTTACTCTGATTGCTTTTTGCATCTTAAGTCGCTTAACTGTAGCAGGTTTTACATAATACCTGTTATTTCTTAAACTCTTAAGTTGTCCAGTCTTGATGACTTTTCTTTTATATTGCTTTAAAGCCTTTTCTATATTATTGTCTTTTATCTCAATTCTAAGCATTGCTCTTTAATCTGTTTTAATTTATGACACTCTTCGTATCTTTCATTATCTTCAAACCATTTAATAATTTGATTAAGTGCTGATTCAATTTCTTCAGTAGGTCTATCGTTACCACTAAATATTTCAACATGTTTTTCTGAAAGTACGTCGTATAAAGTATCCATCATTTGGTCAACATCTAGTTCACCTATTTGTAAAAGTCCTAATACAAAATTAGATCTGTGTATTTCACTGTTCCAATCCACTTACCGATTTTTTTATTTCATTAACTTTTTTAATTGACTCTTCGTCTAATTGTGGAAAAGTTGCATTTAGCTTAATCATCAACATCCCATACTTAGATGTATTATATATCGGAAAACCTTTATCTTTAACCCTTAAAACTTTACCAGTATGTGATTGTTCACTAACAGGCACCTTTATAATTGTACCGTCAATCAATGTAACATCTATTTTAGTACCCGTTATTAAATCCCACCAAGGCAATGCATAATCAATCCAAACATCAGCACCATTAACAATATAGCTGGGGTCTGGTTGTACTTGAATTTGAATAATAAGGTCACCTCGACCGGCCGATGGATTATACGGATTGGTTTGACCTTTTCCAGCTAATCTTAATTTGGTGCCGGTCAAAGCACCTTGTGGTATTGTTATTTTAAGAAGTTCACCATTAATATTAAACTGCTTCTCTGCACCTAAATATGCATCTAATAATGAAATATTGGCAATAACCGTATGGTTTTGCCCACGGGCTTTTCTTGGGTCACCACCAAAGTGATGATTAAACATATCTGCAAAGTTACCTTCAAAATTAAATCCAGAGCCGCCCATATTTGCAAACGGATTCATACGTGAAGCATCGTATTGTGCACGTTTTATATCATCGGATAGATGTTCGTAAGCTTCTGCAATTTGTTTGAAAGTTGCCTCATCACCATCGCTCATATCCGGGTGGTGTTGCTTACTGAGTTTACGGTATGCTTTTTTAATGTCGTCTTTTGACGCATGTTCAGTAACCCCTAATGTATCGTAATAACTCATTAACCTTCTTTGTTAATAAAAGGTGTTGACTTTATTACTTTTGATTCTTTGATTTGCAATTTTGTTTTTTCAGCAGTCAATTTGTCAAGTTTGATTTGACGAAACTCTTTATTTTCTAAGAGTTGGTTTTGACGCTCAAGCGCATTTGCAATACGTTCAAGAACACTTTCTAAATTTGATTCCATGGTATTATTGTTTTTCTATATCAATTTTACCCTCTGGAGGTTGCTTTGTTTCATTTTCTTTATCTTTAAAGAATGATTCAAAGTCTTTTATGTTACCTTTGTAGTGGCGAATACGCTCTAATCTTTTATCTTCCATAACATATATATTACATTAATGGTAAGTAAGATTCTTGATTAATAAGGCATTTACGGGCTTTTACTAATTGTGCACATTTTTCATATGCTTCCAGTTCCTCAAAGTATTCAATCATATACGTGATAGTACTCATCATGTCTTCAATTTCTGAAATACTCCACAACGCAATTTGTTGTGCATTAAAACCTTTAGTCGTTAATTTGACGTAGTTTTCTGCAATTGCTTTTTTAAGTGCGGCTTCTCTTGCACGTTCTGCGGCTTCTTTAATTTCTTGTGAATTATCAAAGTTTTCGTATTCTTCGTAGTCGTTATATTCTTCCATCATTATACTTTATTTTTTTAATTAAATCCAATTAAGTTCATTTTAGTACCAATCTCATCTTCTGAAATATTTGACATTTCTGGAGTGGCTTCAAATCGCATCATTTCAATAAAACCTTCAGACTCTAACGCCTCAATCATTTCATTATACCAATAAGATTCAGAACACTCTAATGTATTTATAAGATTATTTTTTATATGCTCTACACTAAAGTCATTACTGTACGTAGAACCTTCAATACAACTTGCAACAATGTTACATTGTTCAAAAGTTTCTAAAGAGTTAATACAATTTAAAATCTCATCTTTGTAGTACTCTTTTAAATTTTCGTTAAATGAATACATTTCAGACGACCACGGTTTTGTAATTTCAATACCGTACTGGTAATTTTTAGTTTTAGACATATTTGTTTCTTTTATCATATTATAAATATAGGCAAAATAATTGACATAAAAAAGTTTTGGTCAAATTATTTTACGATTCAACCCTGTCGTGTACCGAAATTGGCGAATCACTAGGAAAACGTGAGTCTGAAGTATACACAAAATTTCCGCCGGACATTGACCAAGCACTAGTTTTCAAAATGCTGAAAGGAACTGCAATGTCCCCCAATAGACGGCCTTGAAAGCTGCCACGTTCTACAAGTACTAACACATCTTCGTCTAATGCGCTCAGGGCTTCATAGTCAGATTCTGTGACATTGTAATACAAGTCTAAGTTGTTTGCCTTAGAACTAAGTCCGTTGTTGGTGCAGTCACCCAGAGGGTGCTTAAACACAAAAGTCAAAATCTTTTTCATATTTCTATTTCTCATTGATTACATAGTAAATATAGGCAAAATATTTGACATAAAAAAATCCGGGACCAATTATTTTAGCCCCGGATTCAAATTTATTTTCTCAAATTAAAAGATTTTCTTTCTTGAGACTTCTTCTTTTCTTGACATTACAACTTCAAGAATTCCGTGGTTTACTGAAACTGAAATTGAATCAATATCAATCGTTGTTGGAATTTCGTAAGTCTTTTTAAACTTAGTTACAAACTCATTACCTTCACCAGCATATTCAATATAAAGTTCGCTTTTAGCTGCGTCTACTTCAACTGAAACATCTTTTGAAGGAATACCTGGGATTGCTAATTTAATATCGAAACCTGTTTCAGTTTCTTTTACCTTACTAGAAGGATTAAATTTAGGCAGGTTCCAAGTATCGTTCATAATTGGTTCCATAAAATCAAAAAATGGATGTTGTGTTGTTGTTTTTGTAAAAATCATAGTTTATATTATTTTTGGTTTAACACCTTTAATAATGTAGGAATTATGCCAATTGAACAATTAAGTCATATTGTCTTATTTTTTTAAAATGACGATGACAAAATGTCTTAAAATGCAGTATCCCAACTACCGGGTTCAAGTGGCTTAATAGTTTTACCTGGATGATCTTCAATATTTTGTTGTACTTGTTTAGTAGGCTGCGCTTTTTTCTTAGCATGACTTTTTAACATCTCAGGTCTATTTTCTTTAACCCATCTAAAATAACGAGGGTCTTTAAAAGCCATTTCACCAATTGTATATCCAGCATATTTGCCAGAACGCATAATCATGTTATAATCCATTAGAATAAAGAAGTTTGTGCCCAGTTGCTTGAGTTTTTATAAGCTCTGTTATAATTACCTTGACCCCAAAGAAGTCGCTCGTATTTATCCCATTCGCAAAGTGCATGTTCTACATCAAGTGCCCTAACATCTAAAGACTCTGAAAGTTTATGCAACCACTCATTGTATTCAGGTCGCTTAACCTTTGATTCAAGTTTAACTTCCTTAAGACGTGCAATGCCTCGTAAACTACCTGGGCCTTCTGGCGCATATGTGTTTGTGTCTGACCATTCACCTGGAACAAATAACATTGCATCCATTACAATCTGACCTGCCATAAATTCACCCATATATTTAATTGTACAAATATCGCGGATTGCATATTCAATCTTTTCAGTTGATATATCAGCTTCAAGAATTTGTGGAGCTAGTATATCAAAGATTTTATCAAGTCTGTTTACACCTTTAATTTCAGGCTGTAAATAAGCTGAACGGAAAATAGGTTCTTTACCTTTACCAAATTCTTGTAGTTTAGCTTTAGCTGATGGTAAATCACCTACTTTTAAATCGTCTGCAATTAAACCTAATGTGACTGGATTGTTTACAAAACGTGCAACAAGAATAGTTGCCCATGCTGATGGTGTGTATTCATTATATAAATTTTCAACCAACCATCGACTAACTTTATCATCTTCACGACGAACATTAGTAAAGTGATTAGCTTGTAAGATTTGGTCATCGGTCCAAGGCCCCGGTTCTCCAGCGTCTTTCTTTTTTGTAATCTGTGTCCTTTCACTTACCCAATAAGCAAAACGCTCCATTGGATTTAATTCTTTAACCTCTGCTATAATCATACTAACGGCATTCTAGACATTTTTAAAATAACGTTTGCGGTTGCTTTTACATCGTTTTCACAATACGTTTTAATACGCTCAAGTTCTTGACGCTCCCAATAAGCCTCACTTACTTCATGGCCACCAATATCTTGCTTTGGACTTGGTATGCCTAAGTTAGCACAAAGTAAATCTAAAGTACATCCAATCCAAGAACCAAACTTCCAGATTGCATTTGTATCAATAAGACAACTGTCCCATGGTTTAATATCATGTAACATTAATTGACGTGGAATTTCAAGACCATGTAACACAAACTTCCTGAGTATCAGAGGCATATCAAAACCTAAGACATTATGTCCAACAATCTTTAAATTAGGGTTTCTTTGGAAGAGCGCAAATAAAGCCTTATTAAGACCTTCTAAGATAGTGAACTCATCATCTGCATAGTATGACTTCACTTTGAATTGGGGTTGACCATCATCGCTGAACACGACCTGACCTATAGATACTGTTACTATTTTAGAAAATTCAGTATAAAGTGGTGATTCATGGGCATAAAGCTCTTCATCACTTAAATGCGCAAGCTCTGGCTTACCAGCTTTAGGACTAACTATGAGTTTTGCCTTCTTAGGCCAATGACTGGCGAGTGCTGGGTTTTCAGATTGTAATGTTGTATAATCTTTATGAGACGATGCAGTCTCTACATCGATAAACAACATGTTTTTTATTGAAGCTTCACTAAACATATAATATATTTTTACAATTATTATACGTCAAATATAAGAAAAGTTTATTCTATGTCTATAAAATCTTCATGGTCATTATCGTAACCGCCCTTTATACTATCGTCCCAATTAGACCATTCTTGTGCTCTTTCAACAGGATTGTAAATTGTAAAAGGGTCAGCCCAATCTTGAATTGAACGTAGTTCTGTAAATTGACCATACGGTATTGAGATTTTTGTATAGCCACCCGTTACAGTATATGGACACTCTTCATGATTATACCAATACGGTGGTGGCGTATCTATTCTCCCTGAAAGAAAATCAAACATCTCATCAATTTGCATATGGTGAATCCATATGTTGATAGCCATAAATTTCATTGTGTCTTTATAATCCATATTACTTAATACTAAATCGTCCTTTTTCAGATTTTATAAGTTGGTATGTATCCTCCTTAATATATGTATCTATGATTTTTTTAGTCTCTGGTAAAAGTGCTTCACCATAAAAGTCTTCATAAATATAACCATATACATAAGAAAGTATACCATAAATTGGAATTGGTTCAGAAGACATTTCAATAATGAAAGGCTTGTCATTTTCGTCTATTACAACATCCATTGTATAAAAATCTAAATCATCATGGACCCCAGCAAACTCAACGATAAGATCGCTAAATGGTTTGTGAGAGCCATCTGGTTGCTTTTCATAATTAAACTTCAACTTGTCGTCTACATCTTTATCCAGAGTTTTCGTCTTTTCATCGGCTGGTATTCTCTTTAAAAGCATAAGAGGTTCACCCCTCCAACAAAACAGCCTAAACTCTTCTTTGATATCGATCTTTTCAGAAAAGACTTCAAACTGTTCTAAATCTGCAGATTCTACATCTTCTTGTGTTTTGAAAACTACAATACCCTGACCTGCATATCTATTGTCGGGTTTAGCCACAATTGGAAATTCTAAGTCTTTTAAACCTTTAGCATCATACGCAACCTTTGTAATAAATTCAGAACCTTCGTGTAATTTATGCCAATCTACTTTTGAAGAAACTTTTTCTTTGGCATCAATCTTATTGTACACTAATTCAGGATTCCATCCATCTGCAATCATCTTTTCAATTTTCCAGTTTGCATAATTGAAAACCGGCATATCTGCTGGTTCTGCTTTTTCTTCTTTAGTAAGCAGTTTGAATATTTTACCTGTATTGTATTTAGAATCGTGAATATACACATTATCTGGCATGTCTACAGAAACAGCAAGGCCAACCCTTCCGAGTTGGTCCTGTACTTTATTTTCTAATATAAATTCTTGTAATGATAACATATAAACTATATATTCGCTATATAATCGTTTGCTTCATCAGCAGAATAAAAAGTTGCTACTAAGTCTGCTTCATTTAAAACAAACCATACATCAACTCCATTCATATCAATACCTTTTTCGACTTTCATAATTATCTAATTCTTTTTGAGTAGTATTCGTAATTTCTAGTAACATCACTATCCGATAATGCCTTATTATAAATATTTGCAAATGCAATAGCACCCGAGAATTGTCTACCAGCACCCTCATCACCAATTCTAAGACCTGACATGTAACCATCAGTTGCTATAGTGTTTACTGTATTTTGAAGTACACCGTCGATATATTGTTTTAATTGACCAGTTGATTGATTCCAAACTGTAGTTAAATGGTACCATTGTTCTCTATTCATTTGAAGAGAAGGTTCGTGATATCCTTGGTTATTTGTGGAGTACCAGTATGAGCTTAATCTTCTATTTGATTTATTCCATGACATATAAATATGACCTTGAATAATAGCACCCCTATCACCTGAAGTTAATTCATTAGCATCTGCATAAATCATAGACTCAAGTGTACAGTTCCCGCCATTACCTAAAGAACCAATTGCGTATGGTAAAACAAACGAACCTAAGTTTCTAAAATAGAACCCTTTAACTCCATTAACATCTTCTACTGTATTATTAGTAGCACCTATTAATGTATGATTGTTACCTGATAAATCATATAACAACCCATCACCTTTAAAAGATTCAGGATTTGCAAAATCATATGATGCAACTAAACCATCTATAATTGGATAAAGTTCAGTATTGTGTACATAATAGCCGTTTGAGTTTAACCAATTAATACCATCGCTTAAGTAGTTAAAACTTTGACCTGCTAATTGTGACGCGATTCTCTTAAGTTCACCTGGATTTTGCGCAGCTGAATAGAATCTAAATTCAGTTCCATCGTGACCCCAAACTTGTAAGTCTATACCAGCATTTACAGGTAGACCAACCATAGAAGCTCTAGAAACTGGATTAGGACTTGTACCGTCCCATTCACCTAAAGGCCCTTTAACATCAACATTCGAAGGAACCG
>Ga0213863_10002114_pt1 | contig 14219 bp, 11 predicted proteins | sample PICome_8_FD_160128 | JGI IMG/M metagenome (GOLD analysis project Ga0213863, IMG submission 160128) | Coastal seawater microbial communities near Pivers Island, North Carolina, United States - PICO497 | ecosystem: Environmental > Aquatic > Marine > Coastal | place: USA: North Carolina... | reverse complement strand
TATATAACTTGAAATTATTAGCATTTTTGAACCAATTAATCTCCCTATTACAATATATATAGACTTGATCTGCTCCTGCGAAAGAATTTTTTAAATTTTCTTTATGCGCACCTGATGTCATACTATTGGAACGAATTTCGAAAATAACAGTAATATTGCTTCCAGGATGTTTTGATCTTACTGCTTCAATACTTGCAGATATTGCTGTAGGATGATGTGCAAAATCATCATAAATAACAAACTTGTCATTATTTATTAATTCTAGTCTTCTTTTGACGCCAGAAAATTTTTCCAATGACTTTATAGATTTATCTTTTGTAATACCAATAGTTTTGGCTGCTTCAATTGCAGCGCTAGCATTTTTTAAATTATGCTCGCCAATTATATTTTTTATATTTTTTATCTGATTAATTTTTATCTTTTTTGACCAACACCCCATTGATATTAGTGATGAGATATTCTTGTCGAAATTATCATAAATAACATTTGTATTTTTAGACATTGTTCTAATTAGAAAATGAAATTGTTTTTTTATTTGATCAATATTTTCAAAGATATCTGAATGATCAAATTCTATATTATTTATAATTAATGTTTTTGGAATATAATGAAAAAATTTTGATCGCTTATCAAAAAAAGATGTGTCGTATTCATCACCTTCTATAATAAAATAATCTGAATTTGTATATTTAAAACTTATATTATCTTCTTTGTAAATACCACCAACTAAATATGAGGGATCAAGATCGCTATCTTTTAAAATTTTTATTAGCATAGAAGTTGTGGTTGTTTTTCCATGCGTTCCAGATACCACAAATACATGCTTATCCATAAGGATATATTTTTTTATCCATTCAGGTCCCGAGTAATAATTTATATTTTTATCTAAAATATATTCTACAGATTCATTCCCTCTTGATTGAGAGTTTCCAATTATAACGGCATCGCATTTATGAAGATCGTTTATTATTTCTTCAGTTTTATTTTCTTTTATCCCTAGAGAGATTAATTGGTCACTCATTGGTGAGTAATAAGCTTTATCCTGTCCTGTAACTTTATAACCTTTTTGTATAGCTAGCCCAGCTAAGCCTGCCATAAAAGTCCCACAAATTCCTAGAATATGAATATGCAATTTATTACCTTGTGAATACCCATTCTGAATCAGATGAGAGAGTTTTGTTATAAGTATAGCTATCTTCTCTAAACTTTTTTATTTGTTTGGGGTCAGTTATCTTGTTTTTCACTATATATCTACTCATCAACCCTCTAGCTTTCTTTGCGTATATTCCAATAATTTTGTAATTTCCATCTCTTTTCTCTTTGAAAGAAATATTTATTAATTTTGACTTTAGATTTTTTTGATTAATAGACTTAAAATATTCAACTGATGCTAGATTTATTAAATAATCGCTATTGTTATCTTTGTTAATGGCATTAGTAATATTATCTCCCCAAAAGTCATATAAATCATTATATTTTCCTATTTTGAGTTGTGTGCCCATCTCTAATCTATAAGGCTGAATTAAATCAAAAGGCTTTAAGATTCCATACAAACCTGAAAGTATTCGAAGTGATTTTTGTGCAAATAAAAAATCTTCTTCTTCAAAACTTTCTGCCTCAATACCTTTATAAACATCTCCTTGAAATAACAATAGTGCTGGATGTGCATTATCCCTACTAAATGGTAGCGACCATTTAATGTACCTTTCATAATTAAGTGACGATATTTTATCACTAATGTTCATTAATTTTGATAATTTGCTTACAGAATAAGTTTTTAACGTGGATACAATTTTTTTAGAATTTTCTAAATAGGGAGGGACTGTATATTTTGATATTAAATTTTTATCGCAGTTTTCATTAAGCTTTTTAGCGGGTGAAATCACAACTAACATAATACTATATTTCCATAATTTTATATAAACGAATGATGGCCTCTTTCACTTTTCACACTAAACCAACTTATTAAATATTGCAAGTCCTCGCTAATTGGCTTGATATTATTTATTTCTTCGCCTTTTCTAAGATTTTTTAAAGCTTTTTCTAAAATTTTATAATTTTCACTACTTATACCATATCTTTTAATCCCAACTTTATTTAAACAATAATGCTTAACAGGATTTCTCCTAATAACATGTAAGGAATCACATCTCTAGTAACTCTTGATCCACCAGCTGTCATTGAGAGTTTTCCAATTCTCACATGTTGATGAACCATAGTATTACCGCCTAAAACAGCATCGTCTTCAACAATACAATGGCCACCAAGAACACTAAGGTTTGTCATAATTATATTATTTCCTAGTATGCAGTCATGTGCTATATGAGAATTAGCCATAATCATATTTTTATTAAAAATTTTTGTTGGCTTTTCTTCTTTTGTCGACCTGTGAATTGACGTGTACTCTCTTATAATATTATTATCAAGTATTTGCACAAATGTCTTACGCGATGTATCAAAACTTAAATCTTGAGGATCCGAACCAATAATAACATGATCATATATTCTATTATTATTTCCAATTTCTGTATTAGAATTTAAAACACAATGAGATTCTATAATAGTGTTATTTCCTATTTTTACATTTGGATGTATAACTGTATAAGGCCCAATGACAACGTTATTACCAATTACTAAGCTTTCATCCACAATAGCTGTCTTATGTATATTATTTTTCATATTTTTAAGATTTTGTAGAAATCTTTATCATTAATTATCTTTACACCAAGTTTTTTTGCTTTTTCTAACTTTGATCCAGGATCTAATCCAACTATTAAAGCAGATGTTTTCTTGCTAACAGAATTTGAAATATTTCCTCCATTCTCAATAATGTGCTCTTCTAGATTTTGTCTTGACATATTATTTAGCTTACCTGTTATCACGTAAGTTTCGTTGCTAAATAAATTGCCTTCCCCCTTTTTATTATTAATTAATTGCAATCCACTGTTTAGCATATTATTAATATTTTTAAGATTTTCTTTATTATGAAAATAATTATAAATATTTAATGCTGCTACAGGACCAATGTCTCTTAACTCAATAATATCATTATAATTAGCTTTTGATAAATCTTCGATTGACTGATATTTCTTAGCTAAACTTCTTGCCGTAACTTCTCCAACTTCATTTATACCTAATGAATAAATAAAATTACTTAATTTTATCTCCATTCTACCGGAGATAGATTTTAAAATATTTTTAATAGACTTATCACCTAAAGTAATATCATATTCTTTACCGCTATCTTCTCTTACAGCTGTATTAATAGTAAGATTTTTTAATTTTTTATTATTTAGCTTATATAGATCAGATGTGTTATTAATAATTTTTTCGTCGACTAATCTGCTGATAAGTTTTTCACCAATCCCTTGTATATCCATAGCTTTTTTACTCACAAAATGTATTATTGCAGCTTTTTTTTGTGCTGAACAATTTAAGCCACCTGTGCATTTAGAAAATGCCATATCCTTGACTCTTTCAATTACAGAACCGCATTCTGGGCATTTTTTTGGCATGATAATTTTCTTTCTTCCAACACCTTTATTTACGATGCTAACTATTTCAGGAATTACATCACCAGCTCTTCTTATGGTTACTGTATCTCCAATATGTAAATCTTTTTTATTAATTTCATCCATGTTATGTAAAGTAGCGTTACTTACTATAACTCCTCCTACCTCAACCGGTTTAAGGCTGGCAACAGGCGTAACAACACCGGTTCGTCCAACTTGAAATCTTACCTTATCGATAGTAGTAATCTTCTGTTCTGCAGGAAACTTATGAGCAATAGCCCATCTCGGCGCTCTTGAAACAAAACCTAGATCTTTCTGATGTTGCAAGTTATCAACTTTATAAACGATACCATCAATTTCATAAGGAATTTTATCCCTCATTGAATAAATTTTTTTATAAAATTCCTTGCATCCTCCTAAACCAGATACAATCTTATTCAACTCACATATCTTAAAACCCCATTTAGATAGCTTAAGTAATGAGCCAGACTGTGAGCTGATATTTAAGTTTCCAGAGCTATAACCTATAGAATAGAAAAAAGCATCTAATGGTCTACTAGCAGCAATATTGGGATCAAGTTGTCTCAAACTTCCAGCAGCAGCATTTCTTGCATTAGCAAAAATTTTATCACTATTTGAAGAATTAATTTTATCAAATCCATTTTTTGACATAAAAATTTCGCCCCTAATTTCTAGAACATTTGGGAAGTTATTTCCCATAAGCTTTAATGGTATAGATTTAATAGTTTTTACATTTTTTGTAACATTTTCACCTGTGGTTCCATCGCCTCTAGTAGCGGCTAAAACTAAAACCCCTCTTTCGTAAAGTAAATTTATTGCCAAGCCATCTAATTTTGGCTCAGCTGAAAATTTAATATTCCTGCTACTAATTAATAAATTTTTCTCCAGTCTTTCCATATATAGTTTTAGATCTTTAATTTCAAAAACATTATTTAAAGAAAACATTTTTTCTTTATGATTTACACTTTCAAATTTACTTAATGGCTGACCACCAATTCTTTGCGAAGGCGAATCATTAGATACAAGATTTGGGTATGATTCTTCTAAATTTATTAACTTTTGAAATTCAATATCATATTCATGATCAGATACAAGTGGGCTATCTAACACGTAGTAATGATGATTTAGTAAATTTATTTTATTTTTAACATTTTCTAAATCTTTTTTTATTTTGTTTATATTTTTAGAACTCATTTTTATATGAACTAATGATGTTTTTTAAATTTTTAATAATTTTATTATCTAACACTTGTTTATTCTCATCATATAAATTTCCTTTATATTTTTTAGTGAATGCTTTTGCATCAAACAACATTTCATTAAATATACTATTCGAGTCTAAAGGTAATGGTAATTGCATAAAAAAACTAATACCTCTAATTTTGATGCTTTCTAGCTTTTCTTTATCAAGATAACCCGGATTCATCATATTTGTTACAGAATATTTGACACATCTGATATGATTTTCATTATAATACTTTTCATAATATCCATTATTGTTAATAAATATACTTTTTTTGTCCATAAATTCATATATATCTTTAATATTATAATAATTATTAGCGACTGAATTAATAATTATAAAAGATTTTTTTTTATTTGCACCAAGAGGTAAAGACATTTGTTTTGGTTTCTCTGATGTAATTAAGATCTCTTTTTTGAGATTATTATGTTTAGTTGCGCTTGTTAATTGAATTTTAACATTCTTTTCTGGATATGATTTATTACTAGACCTTATGTCTATTGGCTTCTTTATATCATAGTTTTTTGTTTTATATACTTTATATTTCCTATTGCTTTTATTTGAAAAAATAATATATACAATAATTAAAAAACCTATTGAAAGTATAATTAATCTTAATTCGCTGTCATACACATTAATTACAACCTATAAAATATCTATTTTTCTTGTTCCATACTTACATTGACTAATTTTGAAACACCCTTTTCTCCCATTGTAACACCAATAAGTTGCTCAACATATTCCATTGTAATTTTTTTGTGAGTAATTACTATAAATTGAATTTTATCGCTCATTTCAGTGAATAAATTACAAAATCTTTCTATATTTACATCATCCAAAGGTGCGTCTACTTCATCCAACATACAAAATGGAGATGGGTTTAGTGAAAATAGTGCAAATACTAATGATAATGCTGTCAAAGCCTTTTCTCCACCAGACAGTAAATTAATTGATGTCAATTTTTTTCCTGGAGGGCTTGCAAATACCGCAACCCCGGTTTTCAAAAGATCGTTCTCAGTCATTTTTAGATATGCTTTTCCACCATTAAAAAGTTTAGGAAAAATATCTTGGAGTTTTTTATCAACTTTTTCAAAAGTATCTTTAAATCTTTCTTTTGTGTCTTTGTCAATTTTTTTAATAGCATCTTCAAGAGAATTAAGAGCTGCGACTAAGTCTTCTTTTTGCATTGACAAATATGACTTTCTTTCTTCGTATTCTTTAAATTGATCAATAGCTGCTAGGTTTATTGGTCCCATCCTATCAATTGCTGATGATAATTCAGCCTCTCTTTTTTTCCACTTTGTTAAGTCATAATCTATATCAGCATCTAATATTGATTTCTTATCTATACTTAACTCTTGTAATTGCTCTTTAATACTTTTTACCTGACCTACAACCTCCTGAATACTTTTCTCGTCTTCTGAAATCTCATATCTTATATTTTCAACTAGACTTGAAGTTTCAGACCTATTCTTTTCAAGAATTGATATTCTTTCTGCTAACTCAGTAATTTTTATTCTTTTTTGTTTTAATTCTTCATCTTTACTATTCTGAATTTTCAAATTTTCAGATAAAGTATTCTCTAACTCACTTAACTTACTATCTGGTGAATGATGATTATTTTTTAAAATCTCAACATTCCCGGACATAGATTCAAGTTCTTTATTATTTGTATCAATATTATTCACAAGATTACTGATTCTTACTTTCATAGTCTCTGCATTTAATTCTATACTATGAAGTAAATTTTTTTCTTGGTTGTAATCATTATTAATATTATTCAAAGAGCTATTTAATTTTGAAATAGTTTTTTCAATATTTTTATTTGCATCCTCTAAATTAGAAATATCTTTTGCGAATTGGGTTAAATTTTTATTTGTATTTTCTAAACTTGTAATTAGAATTTCCAGTCTTTTTGATTCTGAAGATATTTTACTATCTATGTCGTTCTTAATTTGCTCGTTTTTCTTGGCTAAGTCGTATTCATTTGACTGTATTTTTTTTACTATATCTTTTATCCCATCTAAAATTAGTTTTATTTTATTTGAGATGGTTAATAATTTTTCATTATTATTTGTGTTATCTAGCAAGCTATTAAAATTTTCTGCTTCCAAGTGATATTCTTTTATTTTAACATCGAGCTCATATGATTCTATTTTTTTTAATTCTGTAAATATTTTTTGCGAGGTTTCAGAGTATTCTGAAATATCTCTTTTAATTCTATTTATATCATTATTATAATTATCTATTTTTTGCTTATCATTTTTTGTATTTTGCTTCCACTCATAAAGAGTTTTGATGTTTTTATCAAATAAGGTTTTATTTTTCTCAAACTCTAAAGCTACATTAGATTTATCATTTTCTATTTTTTTTATTTTTTCGCTACATATTTCTTTTTTTGTATCCAAATTTATTATTTCTTTATTTAGATGATCTAATTCATCGTTATCAATATTCAATTTTTTTCTAATTTTATCTATTGATTCTAGAGCATTCTCGTATTGTTGTTTATTTCTTTGCGCTCCATCCTTCTCGTATTCTATTGCTTGCTCTGTTCTTCCTACTTCACTTAATGCGTCATAATATTCTTTTTGCGTATCATTCATTTCTTCATTGAGAGATTGGTAGTTAATCTTTATTTTTTCTATTTGAGAACTAAGATTATTTATTTCTGCCTGTTTTTTTTCTCGCCTTGTTTTTTTTGTTTCTATTTTATTATTTTTATTTTGTATTTTTTCTTGAAAATCTCTAATACTTATAGCTAAAATTTCTGCTTTTATTGATTTTTTCTCTTCTGATAACTTTTTATATTTGTCTGCTTGAATTGCCTGCCTTTCTAAAGTTTTTAATTGTTTAGTTACTTCGCTAATAACGTCATTTAGTCTATCCAAATTTTCTTTTGTATGGCTTATCTTATTTTCTGTCTCTCGCTTTCTTTCTCTATATTTAGATATGCCTGCTACTTCTTCTAAATATACTCTAAATTCTTCTGGTTTTGATTCAATTAATCTTGATGCTGTACCTTGGTTTATTATTGCGTAACTTTTTGGACCTAACCCTGTTCCCATAAATATATCCAAAATATCTCTTCTTCTGCAATGACTGTTATTTAAGAAATATTTAGATGCCCCATCTCTTGTTACCTCTCTTTTTACTGAAATTTCATCGTATTGAGCATATTGTCCACCAATTCTATTCTCTGTATTAGAGAATAGTAGTTCAACATTTGCGTAATCATTTGGCTTTCTTGTGTCAGTGCCATTGAAAATTACATCGTCAATACTATCCCCTCTGATATGTTTTGACGTTTCTCCTAAGACCCATTTAACCGCATCGATAATATTAGATTTTCCACACCCATTTGGACCAATTATTCCTGTTCTTTTTGCCGATAAGGATATTTCAGTTTTATCCACGAAAGACTTAAATCCAGAAATTTTTATATTTGTTAGTCTCAAAATCTTTCCTTGTTGTAATAATGAGTTGTTTTGTTAAATTTCTTACTTATAATGCATAAATTATGAGTAATAATATATTAGAAACATTTGAAAATCCAAAAATTGATAGGGAATACACCATCAATTTTGAGATACCTGAATTTACAAGTCTTTGCCCTAAAACCGGGCAACCTGACTTTGCTAATATATTAATTGAGTATATACCAGACAAACTTTGTGTGGAATTAAAATCATTAAAACTATATTTTGTTTCTTTTAGAGACCAACCAGGCTTTCATGAAGATCTCACAAATAAAATTCTGGATGATCTAGTTGCCCTATTAGATCCTAAATACATGAATATTAATGCTGAGTGGAACGTTAGAGGCGGCATCTACACTTCTGTAAGCGTCACCCACGAAAAGTAAAGCATTTTTAATTTTCGGACTTATTTCTTAATTCAAAAAATATTGTAATGCCAGTTAATTCGATTTTTTTCCTTATATAGCCTGACAAATACCTTAAATAATCTTTTGAAAGTTTATCGACATAAGTTCCATGAATTATAAGTCTTATAGGATTATTTCCGCCCTGATGAATATATCTTATTTTTATTCTTTTACCTCCATACGCAGGCGGCTGATGATCAAATATAGCTTTTTGTATAATATCATTCAATATTGAGGTATTTATGGATAATCTACTATTATCATATATTTTCATGGAAGCACTAAGGAGTTTCTTTAAACCAATGCCTTTCAAAGCTGAAATTTTATGTATCGGAATATAATTTATAAACTTCAATTTAGTATCTACTCCATACGTTAATAAATGCTCTTGATATTCATCAGTAGCATCTGTCTTATTAAGTGCTATTAAAGCAGGTTTACCCAGCTCCATAACAGTACCAATTAAAGATAAATCTTGATCAGTAATACCATCCATAGAATCTATTAACACAACAACAACATCAGCTGCTTCTATAGTTTTTAAAGTTTTGATTACACCAATTATTTCTATATGATTTTTTGTTTTACTTTTTCTTCGTACACCAGGGGTATCAACAATATTAAATTTATAGCCATATTTAACAACGGGAATCTTGATGCAATCTCGAGTTGTTCCTGGTTTATTTTGAGTAATTTGCTTATCTTTACCTAGAAATGAATTTACAAGTGTTGATTTGCCAACATTTGGTTTTCCTAAAATAGCAAGATTTAAATCTTCATTAGCATCAAACTCAAGATCTTCTTTTATATTTGAAACTATCTTTCTAGATATCTCTTTAATACCAGATCCATTTTTACCAGAAATTAAAGTTATATCATTAAACCCAAGTTCTGAAAACTCACTAAGCACAATATCTTTTTGAGCTTTATCTATTTTATTAACAACTAAATAAATTTTTTTATGCAACTTCCTTAAATTATTTGCAATCTCTATATCAGAACTAACCAAGCCCTCTTCTCCATCAACTACAAACATCAGTAAATCCGACTCAGTTATAGCCTCGAGAGTATTAGCTTCAGATATATTACTTACCTCATCATCGTTAAAAAATAATCCGGCAGTATCAACAATAAAAAAATTTTTATTGTCAAAATTGCATGTACCTTGTTGACAATCCCTTGTATAACCTGGAATATCAGCCACAATTGCATTATTTGTTTTGGTGAGTTTATTAAATATAGTAGATTTACCTACATTGGGCCTTCCTACTAAAGTAACTATATTTTTCATTTTAGTTGATTATTTTATTAATATTATACTTTGTTAAGTTTAGTTTATTATCAAGCATATACAATGAATCGTATTCAACATAAATGGATTGTATTTTGTTCCTTAATTTTATTCTTCCTGATGCTAATCCAGTTTCTATATTGAAAATATGCAAGTAATTTTCTATATCATTAGCTATTATAAAATCATTAAAAAAAACTGGGCTTCCAATGAGCCTTTTGAAAAATTGACTTTGCTCCCATTCCTGCCTACCAGTATACTTATCTACACTCTTCATAATTCCATCATTATCAATATAAAAAATACTATTATTATTTGAAGCCAGTCCATTAATAGAGGAAGCTTCTTGGGTCCACAACAATTGGCCATTAAAACTATCTATTGCTGCTATACTACCCTGATAGGATATTGCGTATAATACACCGTTATCTAATATCATAGATCCATCAATATCGTTGAGTCTATCAATTACAGTTTCGATTCTAGTAGAAGGCAACTGAACCTGCCATATAATATCGCCATTTGTAGCATTATAAGAGACTATTCTTCCATCTTCGAAACCAACATAAACTTTATCATCTTCAACTATTGGTGTGCTCGACCCTCTAATGGATAAAGCCGCAGGAATTTGAGAGTTTATCCAAATAAATTTTCCGGTATTAGTGTCAATTGCCGTAACCTTACTGTCATTTGTTGTCACATAAATTAATTCATTTTCTACTCTTGAAATAGACATGACCTCACTTGACATAACTCTCTGCCATAAAACATTTTTGCTTGAAGACTCAACAGCAGTTACAGTATCTTGTTTAGAACCAAAATAAATTAAATTATCGTCGGCTACAACACCAGAAAATATATCTAACTCAACATCAATAGAATTATTTAAATTCCCTAGTTCAGCTGAAACAATATGAATTTTTTTATTGCTTGAAGGAACATATATATTTTCACCAAACTTAAACATATTTAAAAAAGTATAATTATTTTCTATCTCACCAGATAATTTTTTTTCCCAAACTATTTCTACTTTTACTTCATCAGAAAAAGACGGGAGGTCTTTGTACGGCTTAACATCTTCTTTAAAATATTTTGTAATAAAATCCGGAGTGAAATTAGGGAGAAATCTCTCTGTTGATGCGCATGAAGACGTGAAGATAATTAAAAAAAATAATACTTTTTTCATAACATATTTTATTTTTCAACAGAATTTTTTTTCATTAATAAATTTTCGTTATTTATAGCAGAAGAGTTTATAGCTTCATTATAAAATTTAAGAGAATTTTGTGAATCACCTTTAAATTTATATATATCACCTTTTAATTCAGAAATTATTTGTTTAAAGGCATCTTTTAATTGGACTTTTTCAAGATATTCTAGAGCTTCATCGTATTTTTCTTGTTGCACACTTATTTTTGAAATTTTTATTATCGCTAAGCTGTTATAAGTTTTATTGGTATCTATGCTGAGAATTTCTTCTAAATGTACTTTTGCTTTTTCATAATTTTTATTTTCAAATTCTTTCTTTGATAATATAAATCTTGACAAAGTATCATAAACTGAATTTTCATAATCTGATAAAATAGCATTTTCCATCTCTAAATAATCGTCATTTGTATTAATCAAACTGGAAAGTTCGCTGTATAAATCTGATGCTACTAAGTTATTTCTTTCGATATTATATTGATAATAATTCCAAGATAAGGGGATTGTAATACCTATGACAGCCCCAATTACTACATACTTTATATTTTTACTCGCCCAAATCATTATTTGACTGGTAAAATCTATTTTTTCATCACTCATTTTTCTTCCTAATTACAAGATATTATCTTTTATATACGATTCTAAAGCATTAATATTTATATTTTCCTGAAGTCCAGAATTCATACTTTTTAACTGGCATTCACTATTCTTGCTTTCTTCTGCGCCGATTATAACACAATAATCTGCTGATAATTTGTCAGCTTTTTTAAGTTGAGATTTTATATTATTATAATTATAACTATTTGAAACTATAAATTTTTTTGAAATATTTCTTATTAAATTTGCTATGTTTTGGGAATATAAATAATTATCCTCATCTAGTATTATTATATAAAAATTAACTAATTTATTTTCTTTATCAATATATCCAGAGTATTCCATTAATCTTTCAATGCCTATCGCAAAGCCTAATGCAGGTATTTTTTTATCGCAAAGATTTTCAAACAGAAAATCATATCTACCTCCAGCACATATTGTATTTTGCGTATTACTTTTTGTATCTATATATTCAAACACTGTCCTATTGTAATAATCTAAGCCTCGGACAAGATTATCATCTTTTGTATACTTTATATTTTTAGCGTCTAAAATACTTAATAAATTTTCGAAATGGATTTTAGATTCTTTTGATATGTAATCATTTATTTTTGGAGCTGAACTTAAAATATCCTTAGTTTTTTCGTTTTTAGAGTCTAATATTCTTAACGGATTAAGCTTTAATTTATTTTTTTCATTATCATTAAAACTTGTTTCATATTTTTTCAAGTAATCAACTAAAACTTTTACATACTTCCTTCTATCTGTGTGATCACCAATAGAATTAATTTTTAGAGTGGGATTTATGTTAAGACTTTTCCAAATATAATCAACTAAACTAATAATTTCAAAATCTGCTTCATAATTTTCAACACCAATAAACTCTGCTCCAAATTGATGGAATTGACGATACCTTCCTTTTTGAGGTCTTTCATGTCTAAAAAATGGCCCGGAATACCATACTTTATTTATAGAATCATTTAATCCATTTTGAATTAATGCTCGTGCACAAGAAGCTGTACCTTCAGGTCTCATTGAAATAGAATTTTTCTTTGAGTCTAAAAATGAATACATTTCCTTTTCCACTATATCGGTTCCATCACCAATTGATTTTATAAATAGACTCGTTTCCTCAAGAATTGGGGTTTTAATTTCATTAAATCCATATTGATTTGCAGCTGATATTAATTTGTTCTCAAGAGCCCTATAAGCTTTTGACTCACTTTGCATGATGTCCTTCATGCCTCTAACCGTCTGAAATTTTTTCATTATGATTTAGTGTTTAATTTTTAATTTTCCAACATTGTTGTCTGGATTAATGTATGAAATACCAACAATTTCATTATTATACTTTATATTTACTGCAGTTGCGTTACCTAATAATATCTCAAATGGTGCTGAAATACTGAATTTCAATATTTTTCCTTTTTTTACCAGGTCTAAAAACACAATATCTTGATTTGAGTCTATAATTTCTGTCCATGAGTCTTCATTATATTTAATTTCTAATATTTTTTCTATTTTGTTTTCTAAAACGTAATCTGAGTTTAATATATCAGGATCTTTTTTAATTTTATCAATTTTAGAATTGGTAATATTTTCAATTTCTATTTTTTCATTTTGCATAAAAGAATCATTGACTGTACCAGAATTAACAGAGATTTCATTTGTAACATTTAACTTATCATCATTCTGTAATTTTTTAGTTTCCACAATCTCTAACGATTCTGAAATTAAATTCACATCAATGTTTTCTTGGTCTTTGTTTTTGTATAGTGAAATAGAGATTGATAACAAAACGAAAATTAACAATATAAATAAATATTTATTTTTATTTAAATATTTTTTTTTAGATTCTTTTTTTCTTGATTTATTTATATTTTTAAATTTTTTTTTATATCTTGATTCTGGTAAATTTATATCGATACCTAAAAAATCAGCATAATTTTTAATATACCCCTTTAAAAAAAGATAACTTTTAAAATTAGAAAGATTTCCAGATTCAATATTTTTAATAATTTTTTTATCAAGTTTTAATTCTCTACATATATCTTCTATACTTAAAGACAATTCTTCTCTTTTTGATTTTAATAATTTACGCGCTATTTTTAAGGAATCAATATTTTCCATATTCAAAAACTATCTAGTTCTTTCACAGATCTCATCATTATTAAAAAAATATGCTATTTCAATTGCTGCAGTTTCTGGAGCGTCAGATCCATGTACTGCATTTTCATCTATGCTTGAAGCAAAAGATTTTCTTATTGTCCCTTCTTTTGCATCATCTGGGTTTGTTGCTCCCATTATTTCTCTGTTTTTCATTATCGCATTTTCACCTTGCAGAACTTGTACAATTACTGGGCCCGAAGTTATAAATTCTATTAGATTTGCGAAAAAAGGTTTATCTTTGTGTATTCCATAAAATCCTTCTGCTTTTTCTTTTGACATGTGTACCATTTTTGA
>Ga0213863_10002111_pt1 | contig 14229 bp, 12 predicted proteins | sample PICome_8_FD_160128 | JGI IMG/M metagenome (GOLD analysis project Ga0213863, IMG submission 160128) | Coastal seawater microbial communities near Pivers Island, North Carolina, United States - PICO497 | ecosystem: Environmental > Aquatic > Marine > Coastal | place: USA: North Carolina... | reverse complement strand
GGCGATGCTCATCACCCTGCCCCTCTTCCGCCTCGGCGGGTTCGGAGGGGGCGACACGAAGCTCGCCATCGCGCTGGGTCCTGCGCTGGGGCTCCTCCCCTTCCTCGCGTTCTTCCTGGCTACCTCCATCTTCGGCGGAGTCCTGGCCCTGCGGGCCCGGCGGCTGGGCGAGACCGAGATCGCCTACGCGCCGGCCATGCTCCTCGGGCTCCTCGCCCTCCTCCCTTTGAAATGGCTACAGGCCTGAGCACAACGCCGCTCGCCACGTGCGCGGCGATCCGCCACTCCCGGCTCGGAGAACTCCGAGCTGGGGGCGTCGCCGTGGAGTTCGCGCTCATCTCGCTCAGCCTCTACCTCGTCCTGGCCGGGATGCTCTCCCTGGGACGCTGGATGGCCGTCAGCCAGGCCGCGCAAGATGCCGCGCGCTTCGCCGCCCGCGAGTTCGCGCTGTATCCCCTCCCGGCCGACTTCGGCTTCCAGGACGCGCTCGCCGAGCCGGGCTTTCGCGGGGCGGTGTATGACGCGGACTACGTGGTCGTCGACCTCGTCGCGACCCCGCCCGGCCCCGCGCTCGAGGCCTTCTTCGCCAGCATGCCCGTGGTCAACCAGGCCCTGCGGCCGCTGATGATCACCTCCACCGTGGCCACCCCCGGCGGGACCCGCAGGCTCCTGCACATGCCCGGCGCGCTCATCGACTCCTCCACCAGCCCCACAGGCCTGTCCGTGCTTGTCCCGCGAATCCTTGAGCGGGACCCGACCACCGGGCTGGAGACCAGCATCGAGCTGGCCCCGGTCCTGGAAGAGGTCGCCGGAAACGGACAGCCCGGTGCCTTCGCCATCTCCCGGGGCGGCATCGCCGCGGTACGCCTCAACGTCCCCTTCCAGGCCGCCGCCTTGACGGCCTACCTGATCTCTGACGCCGGCGAGAGCCGGGCGATCAAGGCCGACACCTCGCTCGGCGGATCCAACGTGATCCTCGGCCCTGGGCCGGACGGCGCCGGGCCGTACGCCGGCTCCCTCGGGCTGGGTCGCCAGGAAGCCCTGGGCACCGAAGTACGCCCCTTTCGTCGCCTCGTAGCCGCTCAGGCGCTCTTCCGGCGCGAGCTCATCCTCTAGCGCCGTAGCGCTCGCCCCTCCCATGGCCATTGCACCCCGCAGATCCCGTCGACGCCCGTACGGCCCCCTCATCCTGCTCACCGTCCTGATCGGTGGCCTGGGCTGGCTCCTCTACCTGCGCGTCAGCGGACAACCGCTCCGCGACCCCTTCGGCCTCTTCTCGCCGACACCAGAGCCGGTCGCCGCCGCCGGCCCGATCACGGGCCCGACCATCCAGCCGCCCGCCGAGGGCAAGATCCGCGTCCTCATCTCGGCGCGTGCCATCGAGCCGTACGCGCGAGTCACCAGGGACGATCTCTTCGACACCAGGCGTGGCGCGTTCAGCTTCATCGACCTGGACGAGGCGTTCGTCGGCGAGAACGATGTGCTCGTCGGGACGAGCGGAATCGTCGGGCGCGTCATGGCGAGGGCCAAGCGGCCCGGCTTCGCCTTCACCGAGGCCGACTTCTTGCCCAAGGGCACCCGCCCCGGACTCGCGGGCGGGATCCCCCCCGGGAAGCGCGCCCTGCGCATCGACGTCGAGCTCGTTCGTGGGATCATCGGCCTGAATCCCGGCGACCGCTTCGACCTGATCGCCGCCCGCGATCTTGAGAGCCCACGCCCCTCGGCCGCGGTGACGAGGGCGGGCGACGGCTCGTCCTTCAGCGGGGTCTACTCTGACCTGCTCCCGAAGTCCGGGGGCGCGCAGGGCCCCAAGGACTCCAAGCGCGCGAGGGTCGACGTGATCGTCCAGAACGGTGTGGTCGTCTCGCCGATCGAGACCCGCTTCATCCCGACCTCCAGCTCCAGCCTCACGGCCGGCCAGGTGAACGGCACCCGTCCCGTTCAGGAGATGATCATCGCCCTGGCACCGCCGGAGGTCGCGCCGCTCATGGCCGCGATCCGGCTCGAGGCCGACCTCACGTGCGTCGCTCGCTCCGGGCACCCCGACGACCCGGCCGAGAGCCTGACGCCCGGCCTCCTGGACGACGAGGAGGACGCTGAAGAGCCCTCCGAGGACGACGGCCCCCCCACCCTGCCCGCCGGCTACGAGCCACTCGACATGACCGTGATCGAGACCCTCGTCGGCGGCGAGCGCGTATTGACGCCCGTCCCAAGGGCGCGGACCGAAGACCCCAGCGAGCGCTGACCAGATGACCACGACCGGTGCGACCTCAAGACCCCGCGGGCTGACCCGCGAGCGCTTCCGCGCGGCCCCTCCGGGTCGGCGCGGCGTCGTCGTGCTGTTCTTCGCGTTCTTCTTCATCGCGTTCCTCGGGCTCTGCGCCGTGGTGGTGGACCTGGGCATCGCCCGCACCACCCAGCTGCAGATGCAGACCAGCGCCGACGTGGCGGCCCTGGAGGGCCTGTCAGGCCGCGACGCGGCGGTCCCCGACCCGGACCAGCAGCGGCGACAGTCGGCCTCGCTCCTCGCGCAGCTCGTCTTCGACGAGGACCTCGACCTCGCCACCGGCCCCGACCAGTTCCTGCTGGGCGCCGGGCTCGTCCTCGGGACCGGGGTCAGCGGCGTCAATGACCCGATCGGCGGCGTGCTTGACCCCGCAGCGCCCTGGATCCCAACGCTCCAGCTCAACGTGGGCTCGAACGCGCAGAGCGGCGACCTCGTGGCGGGCGCCTTCACCGCCCTCGACCCGGTTGACCCCGCCAGGGTCGACTGGCACGTCGAATCCGGCGACTACTCGCGGTTGGACTTCATCCCGGAGGACAGGGGCCCCTCGTTCCTCGCGCGCCTCCGACGCACAAGGACCACCGAACCGCTCGACCGCGTCCCCGGGGTCAGCTCATCGGGGCCGACGCTGCCGTACCTCTTCGGGCTCGGCTCCGCGGCCCTCGGCACGCCGGACCCCGCCGTCTACGATCCCCGCCGGGACGGCATCACCGTCCGGGCTGCTGCCATTGCCGACGCGCGCCCTGTGACCGCCGCGGGCCTCGCCCGGCCTGGCCTACCGGGCCTCGCTCCGCTGGCGACGGGCGGGACGCCGGGGACGGTGCGCTGGCTCTCATTCGACGCGGTGGAGTGGGCCGCAATCCCCGTACGCGGGCAGTTCACGGCGGTCCTCGACGCCAACGGCGACATCGGCGGGACCGCCGCCGGGGAGGCCGTGGCGGGGGCCCCGCGCCTCGGAGCGCTGGTCTCCGAGGGCCCGGTCCTGATCCCCTCCGAGCCCTCCCCCGGGCTCGACGGGCTCGCGCATGCCTCCATCCACGTCCGGGAGCCGGGGGCCGGCGCCCTGCGCATCCGCGGCTTCGTCGCGGTCCAGCTCGAGGTCGCCGCCGTCGAGGCGGGCCCGACCCTGCGGCTCGTGGGGATCAAGCTCGATGACACCGTCGCGCCGGCCAACGCCACCGCTCAACCCACCGCGGCGTTCGACCTCTCACTCCCGCCCGTGGCCCCCACGGACGCCCGCCTGCTCGCACCGGTCCTCGCGCGCTGACCCGCTCTCTCCCTCCCCAATCGCCCTGGATTTCCTGCCGTGCAGCGCACCATCCAAACACTCCTCCTCACCCATGACCCGGGCCTCGTGTCCGAGTTCACGGCTTCCACCGACGACCTCGGTGAGGACGTCCGCTTCGTTCTCCACGTGGAGGAGGACGAGCGCCGCGCGATCCGCCACGCCACCGAGCGCCCCGTGGACCTGCTCCTCGTGGAGCTCGGCCAGGACATCACCCAGGCCAAGCGGCTCGCCGAGGAGCTGCGCGGGGTCGACCACCCTCCCGTCGTCGTCGCCACCTACCGGAGGCAGGAGTTCGACGGCGACGGCGCGTTGAGCTCGGGTCTGGTCGAGCTCCTGCGCTCGGGCCTCCGGGACTTCCTGAGCCGCCCGCTCTCGAGGCCGGAGGTGCGCGAACTGGTCGATCGAGAGATCCTCGCGCGGGAGGAAGAGAGACCCCGCAGCGTGGGCAAGGTGCTGTCCTTTGTGGGGAGCAAGGGAGGCGTCGGCAAGTCGACGGTGGGCATCAACACCGCCGTGGGACTGACCCGCTCGGGGTCCGTCCTGCTGGTGGACGCGTCGATCCAGCACGGGGTCGCAGCGGACCTCCTGGGGCTCTCCCCTGAGGCCACTCTCGCCGACGCCGCCAGAGAGGTGGAGCGCCTCGACGACCGGCTCCTCGCGGGCCTGGTGACCGAGCACGCCTCGGGCCTTCACCTGCTCCCCGCCCCCTCCAACGCCATCGACGCCGCCGCGGTGGACGAGGCCGTGATCTCCAGGGTCATCTCGGTGGCGAGGCGGGCCTACGACTACGTCGTGGTGGACACCTTCCCCCTCCTCGACAGCGTCACCCTGGCCATCCTCGACCTCTCCCACCTGACCTTCACCGTGCTCAACGACTCGGGCCCCACGATCAACGGCTCCGCCGAGCTGCTGCGGGTCCTCGAGCGCGTAGGCGTCGAACGCTCCAGGTCGCGGGTGATCCTCAACCGGACCCACCCCGGCCGCGGCCTCGGGATCACGCCGACCGACGTCGCCACCCGGCTCGATCGCCCCGTGGATCACGTGGTGCCCTACTCCAAGGCCGTCCTCTCCGCCGCGAACTCCGGCAAGCCGAGGTTCATCTCGATCAACCGAATGGGCGCGTGGCAGCGCGCGATCAACCGCGTCGTCAAGGACGCCGTGTCGGCGAACACGTCGCTGGTGAGCGACCCCGTCACCCCTGAACTTCAGCCTGACCTGTCCAGGGTCCAGGCTGCCAGCCAAGGGGGTGCTCACCATGGACCGCAATGACCTCCTCGACACCCGCTCTCTCTTCCGGCGCCCGCGCCCGAAGGACAACGCGGTCACCCAGCGGACCACGGGCCCGAACCAGGGAAGCTCGGCGGCCGAGGAGGTCCCGCGTCAGGACGACTACACCGCGCTCAAGGCCGACCTGCACGCGAGGATGATCGCCGAGCTGCAGGAGGACGGGCTCCTGGGCCTTGGCCCTGACGAGCTGGAGGTCGCCGTCAACGAATGGGTCGCGGAGTTGCTCCAGACCGAGTCGCTCCCCCTCAACCAGACCGAACAGCAGCAGCTCGCCCAAGAGCTCAGCGAGGAGGCCACGGGGCTCGGCCCCCTGAGCCCGTTGCTCCTCGACCCCGCCATCACAGACATCCTGGTCAACCGCCATGACCAGGTCTTCGTGGAGCGCTTCGGCAAGCTCCAGCAGGTCAACGTCCGCTTCGCCAGCAACGATCACCTCCTGCGCATGATCGAGCGGCTGGCGGTGTCCTCCGGGCGCCGGATCGACCAGTCCTCGCCCATGGTGGACCTGCGACTGCCGGACGGCAGCCGGATGAACGCCACCATCCCGCCCGTGAGCATCGACGGGCCCACGCTCTCCATTCGCCGCTTCGGGCGCAACCGGCTCCGCTCCGTGGACGTCCTGAAGCTACGGATGCTCGACGAGGCCATGTGGACCCTGCTGTCCACGGCGGTCCGGACGCGGCAGAACGTGCTGCTCTCCGGCGGCACGGGCGCGGGTAAGTCGACGCTCCTGGGCATCCTCGCCGAGGCGATCCCCGAGGATGAGCGCGTCGTCACCATCGAGGACACCGCCGAGTTGACCCTGGATCAGCGGCACGTGGTTCGCCTGGAGACGCGTCCGCCGAACGCCGAGGGCAGCGGCACCTTGACCGCCCGCGACCTCCTCATCAACAGCCTGCGCATGCGTCCCTCGCGCATCATCCTGGGCGAGGTGCGCTCGGGGGAGGCGCTGGACATGCTGCAGGCCATGAACACGGGCCACGAGGGAGGCCTGTGCACCGTCCACGCCAACTCCACGCGCGACGCCCTCGCACGCCTGGAGACCATGGTGCTCATGGCGGGCGCGGACCTGCCCTCAAGGGCGATCAGGGAGCAGATCACCTCCGCGCTCGACCTCGTCGTTCATGTGCGGCGCTTCGAGGACGGCGTACGCCGCATCGCGTCGATCTCCGAGGTGACCGGGATGGAGTCGGGGACGCCCCTGCTCCAGGACCTGTTCGTCTATCGCTCCTACGGCTCGAACGAGGGCCGCCTGATGGGCCGCTTCGAGGCCACCGGGATCGTGCCGCGCTTCGTCCACGCCCTGCGAGCGGGAGGCGAGGACATCCCCCTGGAGATCTTCGCCGCGCCGACGGGAGAGGCTCTCGGGGGCCGCTAGGCCCCGGTCGCCATGCTGGACATCCTCCTGAGCCTCACCCTCGCCGTCCTCCTCGGTGCGCTGGTGCACTTCATCCGTGGCGGGAGCGGCGCCGGAACGGAGGCCGGGCGTCCCTACCAGGGCAGGGAGCGGGCGAGGAGCCGGGCCCTCATCAGCCTGGTCGCCGCCCCGACCGCGGCCCTCGCATGCCTCGCAGGAGGCTTGCCCACCATCATCGCCTGCGCCGTGGGCGCCTTCTTCGGCGTCGGCTGCCACGTGGCCCTCAAGACCCACGCCTCCCGTCGGGACGTGGCCCTGGAGCTCGACCTGGCCTCGGCCCTCGATCTGGTGGTGGCCTCCCTCCGCGCTGGCGCCGCGCTCGTGGACAGCCTCAACACCGCCGCGAAGGAGACCCGCGGCCGCACGGCCGGGATCCTCGAAGAGATCTGCGATCGCATCCGGATCGGCGACGCCCCCGCCACGGTCCTCTTCGACGTCGTGGATCGGTACCCCCAGGAGGGGGTCCGGCTCTTCGCCTTCACGCTCGCATCGCACTTCAACAGCGGCGGTAGCGTGGCCCAGTCCCTGAGCGAGGTGGCCCGCACCATCCGCGACCGGGTCGACGTCATCCGGCGCTCGGGCTCCCAGGCCGTGGAGACCCAGGCCTCCGTGGCCGGCATCCTCGCGATCACCTACGGGCTCGCCTTCCTGATGTGGAAGCAGTACCCCGACCGCGTGGAAGGCTTCCTGTCCAACGACCTGGGCCTCTCTGCGGTCGGTCTCTCCGTCTTCCTCCAGGCCATCGGCGTGGCCTGGATCTCGCGCACCATTCAGGTCGAGGTCTGACCGTGCAGTCCCCCTCCAGCGCGGCCCTCCCCCTCGGGCTCAGCGAGCCCCAGCCGTGGGTCTTCGCGGCCGGCGCCGGCGGGCTGCTGCTCCTTGCCCTCTATCTGCGGCACGCCCGTCGGCGCCGCCGGGTGGCCTCGGTGCTCTTTCGGGAGGGCTCGTCCGAGGCTCCCACCGCGCCCGTCACCGCCGCGACCCCCCTCCCGCCGGGTTCGGGCGTGACGCCTGGCGCCGGGTGGCTGCGGCGCTGGCTCATCAGCGCGGGCATGACGGATGCGTCGGCTCCCTCACGCTTCGTGCTGTGGATGATCGGCGCCGCGCTCTCGGCCGCGTTCCTGGCGCTGATGGTCGACGCCTCCGGCTTCACGGACGCCGCGGTCGGCTGGCTGGAGGGCGTGCCCGGCGGGTTCGCCACGATCTTCGTCCCGGTCATGCGCGCGGCGACCTGGCTGATCGCCCTCCTCGTGACGATGCTGCCTGTGGTGTGGGTCCGTCAGCAGCGGCAGCGCCGCGTGGAGGAGGTCGAGCGGGACATGCCGACGGTCCTCAGCCTCCTGGCCAGCCTCGTCGCGTCTGGCATGGGCTTCGACGCCGCGGTACAGCGGGTCGAGCAGGCCCTCGGCCCGGAGCGCGTGCTCGCCGTCGAGTTCGCCCGGATGCGCTCGGCCACCATGGCCGGCGTCCCCCGGGCCACCGCCATCCGCACCGTGGCCCAGGAGCTCGATGTCCCCTCCTTGCTCGCCTTCAGCTCGGCCCTCATCCACGCGGAGAGCCAGGGCGCGAGCCTGGGCGAGACCCTGCGCCGCCAGGCGACGGACCTGTGGGGCCGCCGCCGCGAGGAGGCCATCCAGAGGGCCCAGGTCCTCCCGACCAAGCTCGCCTTCCCCCTCGTCATCTGCTTCCTCCCCGGCGTCTTCGTGTGGACCTTTGGTCCGGCGGTCGCCGAGTTCGTTCGCCTCGCTGGCTCTGCCCTGACGGGGCAGCCTTGATCCGGTCCGTACCTATGCCTCGATCGACCCCCTCCTTCCCGGCCCTCCCGGCTCTCCTGGTCGGCCTGGCCCTCAGCGCCCCGCTCACCGGGTGTCTGACGCCACCCCTCACGGAGCGACCGTCGGCGGACGAGCGGCTCGGACAGCTGCTCGAGGCCCCTGACGCTCCCGCACCGGAGCTCGCACGGGACCTGCGTTCCCTGAGCCTCCAGCACCCAGAGCACGTCCCGACCCTGATCGCGGACGCGGCCCTGTCCATCGAGACGGGCCGCGCCGACCGGGCCGTCTCGCTGCTCGACCTGGCTCTCAAGGCCGAGCCCGACAACGTCGACGCCGTCCAGCTCTCGGTGCAGGTGGCCGCCCGCAGCGGCGACCTGGCCGGGGCACACCGCCGGGTCGAGAGCGCGCTGAGGACCCGGCCAGACTCGCCAGGCCTCCATGAGGCCCACGCGGCGCTGCTCTTCGTGGAGCAGCGCTACGCCGAGGCGCTCGAGGCCCTGGACCGGGCCGACGCCCTCGCCGGTGAGACCTCATGGCGGAGCCACTATCACCGCGGGCTGATTGCTGAAGATCTCGGGGAACTCGAGGTCGCCGAGCGGCATTACGAGACATGTAGCGAGGTGAAGCCGACCTTCGAGCCCGCAGCCCGGCGGCTGCGATGGATCCGCGCGCAAGCCGCCATCGAGGAAGGGTGAATCCGCCGCGCCCCATGACCGCCCCATGCAACTGACACCCCACATCGCGGACCGCCTCGGCGTGGTCGCCGCAGGGACCTGCGCCATCCACTGCATGGCGGCACCGGTCATCCTCGCCTTCGCCCCGCTCATCGGCGGCGTCTGGACCTCTCCGGCCACCCACTGGGCGTTCGCCGCGGTCTCACTGCCTGCGGCCATCTCGCTCCTGCGGCGGAACATGCGGCGCGTGACGCCGCAGGTCCGACGGGTGCTCACCGCCCTGGCCACCGTGGGGTCGGTGCTGATCCTCCTCGGCCTCGCCGTGCCCGGGTCCGCCTGGGCCCAGACCGTCGGCGTGAACCTGCCCTGTCCCAGCTGGCTCGCGCTCCAGGAGTCCACGGGCTGCGTAGACGAATGCTGCGCCTCGGTGCAGGAATCCAACCTCTTCGTCCCCCTCGCGAGCCTGCTCACCATGGCCGGCGGGCTGCTGCTGGTCACCGCCCACGTGACCGCGCTGCGCGGCACCCCTTGCTGCGACGAGGACTGATCGCCGGCCGCGCCTGGGGCGCGTTGAGGCTCGGAGAAGGAGCCTTCATCTGCCGCGCTCCAGGTGGCGGTCTCTCTCTCGCCGCTGAAGGCGCCCTCCTGCGCCGCGGAGACCGGGCTCCTAGCCGCCGTGCAGCGGCCTCTCCGGAGCGCCTGCGCCGGGTCCACCCAGGGCACCCGCCGTCTCGGCGCCCAGCCGCTCGAGCGCCGGGCGATCGTCGTCTGCGCCGGCCAGCAGCCCCACGAGCTGCCGCCAGGACACCAGCGAGTAGCCCCGTCCCCGAAGGCGGTCGAAGGCCGCGCTGTCGGGCCATCGCCAGTACGCCCCCGCGTCGGGGTCCTGGTCCTCTGGCTTCAGGGATCCGGACTCGAGGCCAGCGATCACCCGAGGCATCAGCCGGCCCGCAGCCCGACAGGTGAGGTAGTAGTTGCGCTGCACGCTGATCCCCGCCGGGACCTCGTAGCTCGTCTGCGCCAGGACGCCGCCGCTGTCCACGGACTCGTCCTCGATGAAGTGAACGGTCGCCCCGGCGCGCTCGCTGCCCTCACTCAGCTCCCAGAAGTAGGGCTGGATCCCGCGGAAGTGCGGGATCAGACCGGGGTGGATGTTCACGACCCCCAGCCGCGGAAGGTCGATCAAGGCCTGCCGCACGATCTGGTGGAAGAGCGTCACCACGAGGTCGGGCCGCTGCTCCCTGATGAACCCCAGGGTCTCGGCCGACATGATGTCCTCCGTCCGATGAAACGGCAGGCGATGGCGACGCGCGATGGTCCGTAGCCGCCGGAACACCGGGCCCCTCCCCATCAGCTTGGGGAGCGCCGTGATCGCCAGCAGCGCGAGCCCCTCCACGACCTTCCCGGCGAGGAAGCGCTGGGAGAGCTTGGGCACGATCCGGTGGACCGTCTCGGAGCGGCTCTTCCCGCGCAGCACCAGCGGCACCTTGCAGACGGCGATGTGGTCCCCTGGTCGGGCGAGGCGGTGAGACTCCACGATGTGATTGTGGAGGCTGTACTCAGCGAGGACGTACACGACGCGCATGGGTCGGATGGTGTCACGACCGCTCCCCCCGGGCAATGGGCCCACCGCCCCATGCTCCCTCGGCCCAAGGGCCCTGCTACACGACGATCCTGCTGCCCGATGGAGAAGGCAGCGGACGCCACCCTCTGCCGGCCGCCGCCCCGTGTCCCGGGACGGCCCAGATGTCGCACCCCGACCGGCGGTGCACGGCCCCTGGAGTTCCAGGGAGAGCCCAGAGCGCCTCGCGCCCAGAATCTGCCGTCTGGCAGAGAAGACCGACGCGCCCACCTTCCGATAAAGCTCTCACTGGTCCCATCTCCTCTCGTATCGTCCGCCCAGATGATCCCCCGACCCGCCCAACCTGTCACCGCCCCGCTCATCGCTCTCTCCCTGGCCATGGTTCTCGGCACCGCGCCGGGATGCGGCGGCGGGGACGAGACCCCCTCGGTGGAGGCCCCCGGCGCACGCGCGCCAACGGCCTCCCTGGACGTTCCCGTCGAGCTCCCCGACGGCATCGCCTCCCCGGACCGCCCGGTCACCAGCGTCGAGGCCGTGGAGGACGAGACCGAGGCCCTGGCGGACAGCCTGATCGAGTTCGCCGAGGTCCTGCGCAAGCGTCAGTTCGATCAGGCCCAGGAGTGGTTCTCACCGGAGCTCGCCGCGCACGCCATGGTGGGACACGCCGCGGCGAGCCGCACGGCCCTCCCCCTCGGCGTGGAGCGCATCAAGTACGACGTGGCCTCCTCTGCCGGCGTCGGACGCGAGGGCTTCATGGCGTCGCTCCGCTCCCTGCTCGGCGAGTGGCGCAGCGTGGACTCGATGCTCTGGAAGGTGAAGGGTGCGAGCTTCCAGCGCGGCCGCTCCCGCTGGGGGCGCCTCGACCTGAAGATCCACATCACCGGCGTGGACGCCTCAGGGGGCATGGTCTCCGTGCACGGTCGCGGCGACGCCCGCGTCACCCGCACCCGCGGACGCTACCTCGTGGACCAGCTCCTCCTGCACAAGTGGGAGGTGGAGCGCCGCTCGGCGCCGCTCTTCACGGAGGTCGCCGCGTCCACAGGGCTCGCCCACACCTGGGCCCGCTTCGGCACGGACGCGAACAACAGCTTCCACTGGAACGGCGCCGCCGCGGGCGACGTGGACGGCGACGGCGACTGGGACCTGTTCGTCCCCAGCGACGACCAGAACTTCCTCTACATCGCCCAGCCCGACGGCACCTGGTCGGACGAGGCCGACGAGCGCGGCGTGGGGAGCCCCGACCGCGGCACGGGCGCGGTCTTCTTCGACTGCGACAACGACGGAGACCAGGACCTGATGGTGGGGCTCACCGGCTGGCCGCTGGCGGGCGGGAAGATGGGCGGCGAGCGCTGCCGGATCTTCCTCAACGACGGCGGCGGCCAGTTCACCGACGCCCCCGGCGGGCCCGGGCTCCAGGAGCCCTTCGTGGCCTACACCCTCACCGTCCTCGACTTCGACGGCGACGGGTGGCTGGACGTTCACATCTGCGGCTATGGCCGGGTGGACGTGGAGCACAACAACTCATGGACCGAGGCCACCAACGGCTCCCCCAACGGGCTCCTGCGGAACCTGGGCACCGACGAAGACGGCGCGTTCCTCGGCTTCGAGAACGTGGCCGAGGCCGCGGGGATCAAGGACGTTCGCTGGAGCTACGCGGCGGCGTCCGCGGACGTGGACCTTGACGGAGACGCGGACCTGTACGTCGCCAACGACTACGGCTCCAACCGCCTCTGGATCAACCAGGGGGACGGCACCTTCCTGGACGGCTCCGACGCCCAGGGCGTGGTCGACAAGGGCAGCGGCATGGGCGCCTCCTTTGGCGACCTGACCGGCGACGGCTCCCTGGACCTGTACGTCTCGAACATGTCCTCCACGGCGGGCAGCCGGATCCTCGGCCGCCTCGAGGAGGACATCGACAAGGAGACCCACGCCCTGCTCAAGAAGCTGGCCGCCGGCAACTCCATCTTCACCCGCGACGGGGACAGCTTCGCCCGCATCCCAGGCGACCGCGGCGGCATCGGCGCCAGCTGGGCCTGGTCCCCGGCGCTCTTCGACGTGGACCTGGACGGCGACCTCGACATCTTCTGCACGAACGGGTTCGTGACGGGGGAGCTCGCCTTCGACACATGAAGCACCTACTGGCGCCACGTGGTGTCGTCGAGTTGCTCTTCCACCCCCGAGTCCGGCAAGTTCTCCCGCGAGGAGGTCGGCAACGACGGCTTCCTGGCCCGGCACAACGGGCAGATCTTCGCCGAGGGCCGCTCCTTCAGCGGCAACGAGCGGGACAAGCTGTTCATCAACGACGGCGCGGGGTCCTTCCTCGACCTCTCGGACCTCTCCGGCGCGGACTCCTCCAATGACGGCCGCGCCGTGATCGCCTTCGACGCGGACGACGACGGGGACGTGGACCTCTTCGTCCACGAGACCCAGCGCGAGCGCCACGCCATGTATCGCAACGACCTCGGCACCGCGCCGGGCTTCGTGAAGGTCAAGCTGCGCGCCACCACCGGCAACGCCGAGGCGATCGGCGCCCAGGTGGAGGTCGTGGCCGGCGAGCGCAAGGTGAGCCAGGTGCTCTCCCGCGGCGCTGGCTTCATCTCCTGCCAGGCGCCCGAGCTCATCTTCGGGCTCGGTGGCGCCACGGCCGCCACGGTGACGGTCCGCTGGCCCGGCGGCGCCGTCGAGAGCTTCGGTGACCTGAAGCCCGGCGCCCGCGCGCTGCTCGTGGAAGGGGCGGGCGTCGCCGCCTCCTACGGCGCGGTCCCGCGGGTCCTCGTGGACCCCAAGCCCAGGGGGCTCCTCGTGAACGTGGGCGACAAGGTCGCGCCCTTCGAGGTGCTCGACGCGAGCGGGGCGCAGGTGCTCATCGACCCCGCCGCCACCGGCGAGCGCGTCGCTCTGAACCTGTGGGCCAGCTACTGCGCCCCCTGCGTGGCCGAGCTCCCGCTCCTCGAGGAGTGGGACGCAGGCGAGGACATGCGGGTGATCGCGGTCTCCGTGGACGCCCCCTCGGACCGGGCCCGTGCGCTCGAGCTGATGGGCCAGCGAGCCCCCGCCCTCGGCGTGCACCTCGCCGGAGACTCAAGGCCCGGAGTCCGTACGATCCAGGACGTGGTCGACCTGGCGCGGCTGCCCCTGCCGACGACCCTGATGCTCTCCCCCGACGGGACCGTCGAGGAGATCCTCCGCGGTCCAGTGGAGCCCCGGTAGGCTCCGACCCGCGGGGCCCGCTGGCGTGGCCCCAGGTCCGCGCGCAATTCGAGACTTCGGAGCATCCGGTCGCACCGACGGTACGATCGACCATTGGAACGGGCCGGAGCTCTGCTGAGTCCGGCGGCCTCCCCCATCCTCGCCAGCCAGCCGCCGCCATGACGATCGCCGACGCTCTCCCCCCCACGGCGACCGCACCCGGACCCACAGCGAGGGCTCCACGGCGGCGTGCCCGTGCGCTGAAGGCCTCCCTCTGGGCGCTCGCCCTCTCGACCCTCTCCGCGGGCGCATGGGCGCAGACCTCCCTGAAGCTGATCGCCTCGGACGGCTTCCAGGAGGACTACTTCGGCGTGGACGTGGCCATCAGCGGGGGCACCGCCATCGTGGGTGCCCGCCTCGATGACGACAACGGGTCCCAGTCGGGCTCCGTGTACGTCTTCAACGCCGCCACCGGCGCGGAGCTTCGCAAGCTCACCGCCCTCGACGGGGCCGCCTTCGACCTCCTGGGCGACCACGTCGCGCTCGAGGGGACGACGGCGCTGGTGTCCGCCGGGGGCGACGACGACAACGGCCCCAACTCCGGCTCCGCGTACGTCTTCAACGTCGCGACCGGCCAGCAGCTGCGCAAGCTCCTCCCGACCGACGGCGCTCCCGAGGACCGCTTCGGCTCGGCGGTCGACGTGGGCGGTGGGCTCGGTATCGTCGGCGCCTT
>Ga0213863_10002105_pt1 | contig 14243 bp, 11 predicted proteins | sample PICome_8_FD_160128 | JGI IMG/M metagenome (GOLD analysis project Ga0213863, IMG submission 160128) | Coastal seawater microbial communities near Pivers Island, North Carolina, United States - PICO497 | ecosystem: Environmental > Aquatic > Marine > Coastal | place: USA: North Carolina... | reverse complement strand
CAGGCCCCCCCCACATGACGACCACCGGCTCGAAGCGCTCCCGGTCATGCGCCCTGACGATCGAGAGCACCATCTGCTGCGCGCCCGCCCGCTCCAGGTCGTTGATGAGGTGCACTACTGTCTGCTTCATCAGGAATACCGCCCCGATGGGGCTACCAGCCGTGCGCGAGGGCGTCCCGTCCGGGGCGACTCCGAACCGCCACGGTCCTCGTCCAGGATCAACGGGGCTCCAGGTTAAGGAGTGAGCGATAGAGCCGATCAACGTCGCCTGCGAGACGGTCGACCTCAAAGCGAGCGATGTCAGCCTGCGACGCGTTCACCGCTGACGCACGAGCGCCCTCGTCGTCGATGAACCTCGCCAGGGCCTCCGCGAATGCCGCCACGTCGCCACTGGGAACCACGGCTCCGTAGCCCTTGGGGAGGATGTCTCGAATCCCCCCGACATCCGTGGTCACGATCGACTTGCCCGCCGCCATCGCCTCGATGAGCGTCACCGGCGTTCCCTCATTGATCGAGGTCAGGGCCACGATATCGAGGTCCGCATAGATCCGCGCCGTGTCATACCGTGCGCCTGTGAAGATCACCCGGTCTGCGATGCCCAAGTCGGTCGCCTTTCGCTCGAGCTCCCTGCGTATGTGTCCGTCGCCGACGATGAAGAAGCGGACCTCCGCCGTCACGTCCAATCTGGCAATGGCCTCAAGGAGCAGCCTGTGGTTCTTGATCGGCACCAGCCGACCGATGAGACCAACGAGGACGACCTCGGCGCCGAGGCCGAACTCAGCTCGAAGTTCCCCCAAGTGCTCGCCACAGTTCTTGAATTGATCAAGCTCGAAGCCGAGGGGGATACACGCGAACTTCTCAGGCCTGGCGATCTTGAATCTCGATGACAGGTCTGTGAGTTGAGAGGGACTGATCGCGATGATCCGATCTGACATACCCGCCAGCACCCGCTCTACCCGCTGGAACATCCGACTGACCCGAGGCGTGAAGTAGCCCTCGAAGACGTGTCCGTGGAAGGTATGGACGACAACAGGGACACGACATAGCCACGCGGCGAAACGTCCGATCGCACCGGCCTTGGCCGTGTGAGTGTGGACGACGCTGGGGCGGAACTTGCGGATCAAGCGGATGATCTGCCAGACCGCGAGGAGATCCGCGACAGGGCCCAGGGATCGTCGCATGGAACCAAGCTCAACGACCTCCACCCCGCGACGCTTCGCCTCCGGGATCGAACTCTGGTCTCCGTCGTCGAGAGCACCTCCAGCCAGGATGGTCTCGTATCCAAGAGGGGCGAGGTACTGAGACAGGTAGGTCGTATTCAACGAAGGCCCACCGATGCAGATCCTCGATTGAATCCGGAGTACACGAACAGGTTCCACGGTGCTTTGGGTTGAGGAGGCTCAGTCCGCGAAGAGGAGAGACTGCAAATGAGCGAAGGGCGTATCGTCGGACGAAGCTGGTGGTGGTTGGGGGCTTACCGTCCCACTGCAGGTGATGATCGATCGACACCTCGCCGAGGCTGGAGCGATTGCGGCGAAGTCAGGATACGCGAGGAGTGGCCTAGGGGATCGAACCGCTCACCCACGAGCAGCCTCAGAGGCCTCGCCCATGCTCATGGACCTCATCCCCTCGCGCTCTCGAAGGTGCTCGTAGTGCTTGAAGACCTCCCCCAGGAACCAGGTGCTCCTCTCGACATCGCCGCCGAAGTTGTGCGGGTGGGCCCACAGGTGAAAGACCGTTCCCGTGCGCGCCGCGTGATCCATCGCGCGCTTGATGCGTCGGAGACGCATCCAGCGTAGAGGCGCCAAGCCCGGGCGCTCCGGCCGAAGGAACCAACTCGCAGGCAGGTCGGCGGGTGGCTCCGCACCTCGACCTGACCACTCGGAGGTCAGGGGCCCAGAGAGATCGATGTGGGCATCCAACATCCTGAACCTCCGGCATCTCGACTCTGCGTGCGCGCCCCCTGAGAAGTTGTATGCCCAATGGTCCGGGTTTCCGCGGAAGGCCCTGATGCCGTGATTTCGGATCACCTCCAGGTGCGCAGGAAGGAACTGATTCCGGGGAAAGACAATGCTCTGGGTCTCGATCCTGAGCTCCAACCCAACCTCGCACGCGGCGGCGATGTCAGCGTCGAATTCGGCCAGCGAGACCCCCTCAGCTTGGCAGTCGAAGTGCGAGTAGGTGTGCGTCGCAACCTCTTGGCCAGGCGTGGCCGCAATCTGCTTCACAAGTTCGCGCGCGAAGAGCAGCTCATGCGGGATCCGACCCTCAAGGCGATCCACAAAATCGTAGGGCGAGTATCGGTGGTCCGAATAGGAAGGCTCCATAGCCGGACGGAATCGCTCGAAGTCCTCAAGACCATCCAGGAAGAGAAACCCCACCGTGGCCCACGTGGCGTGCACCCCGTACCTCTCAGCCAGCGCGAGGATCTTCGGGATCGCCTCGCGTCCACCCAGGAGCCTGTCGCGATAGTCGTCAAGGCTCCGATTGTGCAGCACGCCCCAGTAGAGCTCGAAGTCCATCGAGAACATGAAGGCCCCAGGCAGTTGACCCGCCGCGCTCATGCGATTCCTCGGTAGATGTCGGCCACCTGACGAGCGCATGCTTCCCAGGTAAATTCGCTCACCCGAAGCTCTCCCTTCTCCACCAGTTCAGCCGATAGATCGGCGCTTGAGACGACCGCAAGGATGCCCTCTGAGATGGCCTCCACGTCGTGTGGATCCACCAGGACAGCGGCGTCACCTGCGACCTCCGGCAGGGACGACACGCTCGAGGTCACCACCGGACATCTCGCCTCCATGGCCTCAAGCAAGGGCAGGCCGAACCCCTCAAAGAGAGACACGTGAACGAAGGCTGCCGCCGCACCGTAGAGGGCATCCAGTTGGTCGTCTGTGACGTAGCCGAGGCGGTGGATCCGGTCTGTGAATGACGACGCCTCGATCCTCGCGGCGAGGTCGCAGTGACCCCAACCACTCCCCCCCACAAGCACCAGGTGGTGAGGGATCCGATCCGCCAGCCCCTCGAACGATGACAGCAGCCTCCCGAGGTTCTTCCTGGGGCTCGCGCCGCCAGCGGCGAGGAGGAAGGGAGTCCCGACCGGAAGCCCGTCCGCAACTTCGGCCTGCGGTCCCTCTGGGTTCGACCGCGCGCGACGGGTGACCCCCTCCCCAACAACGTGCAGCCTGTCCGCAACGGTGCCACCGAGGTGAGCCTCCACCTCGTCCGCGGTCGCCTGCGAAACGCAGATCATCGCCGATGCGGACCTGGCCGCTTGCCGGAGTCCACGCCTCATCAACGCGGCGTCTGACTTCGGAAAGTACTGCGGATGGGTCAACGGCCCGATGTCATGAATCGTGACCACCCAGGGCAGGCGCGAGGGCACCGGGTATCCCAGCGCGAGAACATGGAGCAGGTCGAATCCTGGCGTGAGCCAGCGCTCGATTGCGGGCGCGCCAAGGAGGGTCCAGGCAAGCGGCGTGAGCCGCCGTCCCCAGGGCAGGACCTCGATTCCGGTGTCCTCACGGAGCGCGTCGAAGCCCTCGATCGACTCCGGGCTCCAGCTTGTCACGGGGACGACCTCGAGCGACGCCTGAGTCGCCCGAAGGGCGCGGAACAGGCTCCGGGAGTAGCGGGTGATCCCGTGCCCCCGGCTTGCCACGAACTGGTTCGAGTAGTAAGCAACTCTCATCGAGCTCCGCCCTCTCCGAGAGCGCCACAGGGCCACATATCCGCACGATGGCGGCCCACGGGCCTGGTCCCCATTTGCCTCAGAATCTCCCGCGACAGGCGCTTCTTCATCAGAGCCGAAGGTGGTCGGAATCCGGCCCAAGGACACCCTTCAGATCGAAGAGGACACACTCAGCCGTCCCCATGGCACGAATCCCGTCAGCGCCAAGGGTGAGGTATTCCCTGTGGGCCACGGCGACGATGACCGCGTCGTAGGACCCGGCCTCGGGTACGGCGGTCATGTCAATCGCGTACTCGGCCTTCGCCTCCACCGGGTCAACCAGCGGGTCGTGCACCGAGACCTCCGCGTTGTACTGCTCGAGCTCTCGGATCACGTCGATGACGCGCGTGTTCCGAAGGTCCGGGACGTTCTCCTTGAAGGCCAAGCCGAGAACCAGCACTCGGGCACCGTCCACCTGGATTCGCTTACGGATCATCGCCTTAACAAGCCTCGAGACCACAAAGCTCCCCATGCCGTCGTTCAGCCTTCGGCCTGCGCGGATGGTCTCCGGGTGGTACCCCACCGCCTTGGCCTTGTGGGTCAGATAGTAGGGATCGACGCCGATGCAATGTCCGCCGACCAACCCGGGGTGGAAGGGGAGGAAGTTCCACTTCGTACCGGCCGCCTCTAGCACCGCCGAGGTGTCGATTCCGAGCTTGTGAAAGATGATCGCGAGTTCGTTGACCAGCGCGATGTTGAGGTCGCGCTGGGTGTTCTCGATCACCTTCGCCGCCTCGGCGACCTTGATTGTTGGGGCAAGGTGGGTCCCGGCGGTGACGACCTGGCTGTACAGCGCGTCCACCACCTGCGCCGCCGCAGGGGTCGAGCCCGAGGTCACCTTGGTGATGCTCGTGATCCTCCGCTCCTTGTCCCCCGGGTTGATCCGCTCGGGACTGTAGCCAACGAAGAAGTCCTCGTTCAGAACGAGACCCGAGTGCTCCTCCAGGACCGGAACACACTCCTCTTCCGTCGCGCCAGGGTAGACCGTCGACTCGTAGATCACGAGGTCTCCGCGCTTCAGCACGTTCCCGATCATCTCGCTCGCCCGGAGGAGCGGCGTGAGGTCCGGGCGCTTGTGGGCGTCGATGGGGGTCGGGACCGTGACGATGAAGGTGTTGCACGGGGCCAGATCCTCGACCTGCGTTGAGAAGGTCAACCCTGTGGCATCAGCGAGCTCATCGCTGGAGAGCTCCCGGGTCGAGTCGCGCCCATCTCGAAGCTCAGCTACGCGGGGCTCGCTGATGTCGAAGCCGATGACCGGACGCCGCTTGCCGAATTCTGCGGCCAGCGGCAGCCCCACGTATCCGAGCCCGATGACCGCCAGCGTCCTCTCCTGATCAATGCTCATTGCTGGTAGTACTCCCGATACCAGGCCACGAAGCGGCCCACGCCGTCTTCAACAGTCGTCTTGGGCCGAAAGCCGACCCACTCCTCAAGCGCCGAGGTGTCCGAGCTGGTCGCGGTCACATCCCCCGGCTGGATGGGGAGGAAGTTCTTCTCCGCGACCATCCCGAGCTCCTTCTCCAACGCGCCGATGTAGTCCATCAGCGGCGTCGGCTGTGAATTACCGATGTTAAAGACGCGGTAAGGTGCGGAACTCGTCGAGGGGTCCGGGTCGAGCGGATCGAACGTCGACGCGGGCGTCGCCGGCTTGTCGAGGACGCGGATCACCCCCTCGACAATGTCATCGACGTACGTGAAGTCCCGGGTCATCTTCCCGTGGTTGAAGACGTCGATCGGCCGCCCGTCGAGGATCGCCTTGGCGAAGAGAAAGAGGGCCATGTCGGGCCTACCCCAGGGTCCATAGACCGTGAAGAAACGAAGCCCAGTCGTCGGAAGATCGAAGAGGTGGCTGTAGGTGTGCGCCATCAACTCGTTCGACTTCTTCGTCGCCGCGTAGAGGCTGACCGGGTGATCCACGCTCTGCGACTCCGCGAACGGCAAGCGCTTATTACCGCCGTAGACGCTTGAGCTGCTCGCATACGCGAGATGCTCCACGGCGTGGTGCCTGCACCCCTCGAGGATCGAGAGCGTGCCTTGCAGGTTGGCGTCGATATACGCCTTCGGGTTGGTCAAGGAGTACCTGACCCCCGCCTGCGCCGCGAGGTGCACGACCCGCTGAGGTCCCGCCGACTTCATCACCTTCGCCACCGCGGCTTCATCCTCGATGGAGAGGCGGTGGAAGGTGAAGCCCGCGTGCTCTTGCAGGCGAGCGAGGCGGGCCTCTTTCAGGGTGGGGTCGTAGTAGTCGTTCAGGTTGTCGACACCGACGACCTCGTCACCCCGCTCTAGCAGGCGCAGGGCCGTGTGCATTCCTATGAAACCAGCGGCACCAGTGAGGAGAATCTTCATCTTGATCGGTAGGTGGTGGGAACGCCGCCACGGACACTCCCCGCGAAACTTACCGCACTGCAGAGCCATGAAGGGGGCTACGTACATGACTCCTTGACACCTTCTCGCGGTGCGCCGCTGCGAGGCGGTCGAACGGCATAGGGTCCCGCCTAGGGGGAGCTATCGGCTACCAAGGAGACGAGGCACCCACCCTCCTCGCCCATATTCCCGTTCGACCCGCCGGCGTTCAGGAACAGCTCAGGACTCGCCGGCGAATGAAGGGGCGATCTCCGCCGACGGCCAGGGCGCTGTCTCCGACAGACCAGCTCCGCCTCGATCTGATCGTCAATGGGTCTTGACGCCCCAACCCGCTGACCCAAAAAGCGAATTCCATGCACCTCTCACCGGACGTCGAACCCAATCCGGGAGCAAGAACCCCACGAGCATGAAGTAGTTGTCTCGCTCCAGGGGACTGACCGCCCAGGCCGCCAGGCCGTGACTCAGGCCGCGAAACCAGCGCCCCTCGTAGTGGCGGCGGACGCGGGCCACGCGGCGGTGATAGGCCGACCGCGCCGCCATCCTCGCTTCCAGGGGCAGGGCCCGGAGCCGGTCGCGGTACTTGATGCGAATCGCGCGGTAGGCCCGAAGCTCACGGCTGGGATCGCTCGCCGTACGCTCCCCGTCGTGGTGCCTGAACCGGGTGAGGGGCTCCGGAACGCTGACAATCGCGCCATACATCGAGACCCTGATCCACATGTCCCAGTCCTGGCGGGCCTGCAGCTCCTCATCGAATAGACCTGCCTCGAGCAGGACCGAGCGCCTGACCAGGTAGCACGACGTGGGCGCCGTCCCGTCCCGTACGAGGAGGCTCGAGCTCAGATCGCCCTCCGGGAAGGCGCGATGCTCCTCGGGAAGCTGGCCCTCCTCGCTGAACCCCCTCAGCCCGCAGTAGCAGGCCACGCTGCCTGGCGACAGCGCGACGCGTGCCAGCTGTTTCTCCAGCTTGTCCCCGACCCAGAGATCGTCGCTGTCAAGAAATGCGATCCAGTCCCCTGAGGCCGCTCGCACCCCTGCGTTCCTGGCTGCGTTTCCACCCCTCCGGACCTGGCTCAGATAGATGACCTCGATCTCTGGTCCGAGCTCGCTGCGGAGACGTTCGACCACCTCCGCCGTCGCGTCCGTCGAGCCGTCGTCCACCACGACGATCTCAGCGGGCGCTATCGACTGGCTCGCCGCCGAGATGATGGCCTCCTCGAGGAGCTCTGCGCGCTGGTAGGTCGGGATCACGACCGAGATACTCGCGCTGGACTGGGCTGCTGCGTTCACGTGACTGTGGCGGGTGCTGTGCCGGCTTGACCCTCCATCCGAGCTGACCCTCAGGGGGCAAGGGACGAGGTGGCTTGGCAGAAGAGTAGCTCTCAATCGTCGGCCACCGCGAATACAGGCCCAATTGCCTCGAAACGGTCACACCGCTCCCAGGCTCCCACGGAGGTAGCAGCGAATCTGCCTCAAGTTGAAGATCCCCCACGGGCACAGTGAAGTAGGGTTCTGCCGGGGGTCGATCCTCCACGGAGGCAGGGGCCCCGGAACACCAGCCCGTCCATGAAACCGACAGTCGTCATCCTCCTTTCGGACAAGCGGTCAGGCTCCACGCAATTCGAGCGCGAGCTCTGTCGGCACCGTGACGTTCAGCACGCGAGCTACTGCGCCCACTCGTACAACGAGACGCACCACTGGCTCAAGAGCGCGGTGGTCCTCGATATGCCAAGCCGCCACTTCGCTGATGGCCACAGATACAAGGGGTACGGTGGCAAGAAGGGCGCACGGGCGCTCCTGGTCAGCCAGCTGCGCGGGAACCTCCCCGACTTCACGCTCCCTGGGGATGACCGGCGACTCGTCTTCGAGGGTTGGGAGGCCATGTGCCGCCAGTTCGCCCAGCCCGTCTTCTTCGAGAAGTCACCCCAGCACCTCGCGCACTGGTCGGCCCTTTCCCTGATGCTCGAGTGGGCCCAGGAGACCGATCTAGAGGTCAAATTCATCGGCCTTGTCCGCAACCCCGCCGCCGTCCTCCACTCGGCATGGGAGCTGTTCGGCACGGCACCCCAGACGCGGCAGGACGGGTGGGTCTCGATCCATCAGAACCTCCTCGCCTTCCAATCCATGCTCCCCCACGGTGACTATCTCGGCGTCGCCTATGAGGACATGGTCAGCAACCCACAGGAGTGCTTTGAGCGGGTTCTGAAGTTCGTCGGCCTCGAGGAAGACCCCGCCGTGGGAGCCGAAGTTCACGGGAAGTCACTGGAGAAGTGGCGGACGAATGAGTCCTTCTCTTTCACGCCGAACTCCGCCACGATCCAGATGGCTCAGCGCTTCGGCTACGAGCCCAGTGAAATCACTCCAGAGGTGAGTTCGACCCGGAGTCCTCGCCGACTAAGGGTCTCGCGTGTGATCCAGTCCTTCAGGAATCGAGTCTGGAACCCACTGCGGCTCCGTTGGAGGCATCGCTGAGTCGCGATGAAGCTCCGAGTCGAGAAGCGAGGACCAGCGTCGTCCCTCCAGCGCTCTAGACCCATGGCGAAGACCCGGACCGCGGTTCGGTCCGTCAATAATCCTCTCCCGGTGCGCCGGCAACGGAGGATCACCCGTGGCTAGACAAACACGAGGGTTCGCATCGACTGGCCAGCAGAGGGCGCTCCTCGCGGTGTGCGCAGCGGTCTTCATGCTGCTGGCTGCACCCCGCGCCAGGATTGGCCCAGCTGGGATTCCCGTCTACTTGTTCGACGTCCTCGGAGTGCTCGCGTTCGCTCTGGCTTACACCCTGCCCTATCCCACGGGAGCCTTCATCCGGCGCGCGAAGAACCTCTTCGCTGCGTTCATGGTCTTGATCCTGATCTCTCAGATCAACTGCGCGGTTCTCCTCACGTCGACGACCAACGCAGCCTACATGGCTGCGCGCTACGTGTCCTCCGGGATGTTGGCGGTCGCGTTTTACAAGCTGGCCGCGCGGCGAGAGAGCTTCGACCTGCTGATCAAGACCATCATCGCTGGGAGCTGCTTCAGCGCAGCGTTCTCGATCCTGTCCTCACTCCCCTTCACCCGAAGCCTGATCGAGCCCCTCCTGCAGGCCGATTTCCTCAATCCGGCCGCGAAGTTCGTTCGGCTGGATAGTCAATACGCAATGCGGGGCAACACCCTGATCGGAACCAGCACTATCACAGCTGGCTTCCTTACCTCCATGTGGCCGATCGTCGCCTGCATGCCATTGATCGCAGCGGGTCCCAGCTCCGTCTGGAATCGCTTCAGGGGCGCCATGGCTGCCCTTGTTGCCTTTGGCGCCCTCGCGACCTATTCACGAGGCGGCCTCGTCGCCCTCGGTGCGGCGTGTGCTGTCCTCCTCGTCAAGGGATCGGTCAAGACTCGACGCGCAAGCACAGCGCTCATCGTCGCTGTCTGTGCGGTCGCCTACATGGCGCCCAAGGACTCTGACGCCCTAATGATCGACCGTTACGAGAAACGGTTCGGAGCCATGATCGACGGTGTTCGGGCCGGCGGTCAATTCGAGAGTTCGAACGAAGCCGGAAGGTTCCAAAGCTATATCTACCCCTTCCTGTGGGTTCTTGACCATCCGGAGGCCGCGATCATGGGCTATGGCAACGACGCTGGTAAGCGAACGAAGTTCAATCGTGGCACCGTTCCCTGGTACGACTCCCATGCATTGGTCCCGCGCACGATGTACCAATTCGGCGCCGTTGCGGCGGTCATCCTCGTCTGGTTATTGACGAGCACTGTGACGGGCCTTGGACGCCAGCGAGCCGGCGACAGCGAAGCGTCGACGCAAGCCTCCGCGAGCATTTATGCAATGTTCGCAGCCGCCTCCATCTGGTTCCTCGTCGGTCATGCCGCCATTTCAACCACACGAGGCTTCACCCTGACGATGATCATGATCGCGCTCGCTCTCGCGGTGCGAACCCACCTTCGACCGGACTCCGCGATTCTCGGGCTCGGCGTGAGAGCCAAGGGCGGATGAACCCGCCCTCCCCTTCGGACGGCCTAGGGCCTGGGATGAGCCCTTCGGGCCCCGAGGGGCGCCGTTCTATTCTGTGGCTCGCCCTCGGTGATCGCTCCAAGGCGAGCAGCCGGGTTCGGGGATACTGGCTGGAGCGGCCGCTGCTCGACGAGGGCTTCACCTCATCGTGGGTCATCGCTGATTCTCGGCGACGGATCGCGCTGGCAGCCCTGCGGGCGCTCACGTGCGATACCGTCGTGTTCCAGAAGCAGTACTCGCGGTGGCATGTGGCGCTGGCCAAGCTATTCCGCCGCCTGGGTAAGGTGGTGGTCTTCGACATCGACGACACGCCCTCCTGGAACGCCAACCCGAGGACAGTTGCCAATGCAGAGGTGCTCTTCAGTGTCGCCAGCGTGGTCACGGCCGGCTGCGAGAACCTCTGTGACTACGCGAGCCGGTTCAACTCCAACGTCCACCTGGTCCCCTCGTGCGTTGATCTTGCCGCCTATGACGTCCTCGAGCCACCCCTGTCGAGCGGGGCACCGGTGACCATCGGGTGGATCGGTAACGGCAAGACCTACGGCGAGGACATCGTCGAGATCCTCGGCCCCTCCCTCCGGACGGTCGCAGAGCAACATCCAGTGACCCTGCGCGTGGTCGGCACCCTCGGTAGCTCGCTCTTCGAGGATGAGCTCGGGAGCATTCCTGGCCTCACCCTCGAGCTCATCGAGTCCATCGATTGGGCGAGCGAACACGCCACCCGCGACGCCATGCGCGGGGTCGACCTCGGGGTCTACCCGCTCCGTGACTCCGTGCCCAACAGCTTCAAGTGTGGCTTCAAGGGCATCGAGTACATGGCCCTCGGCCTCCCGGTCGTCGCCTCGGACTGCCGCTCCCACCGGGCCCTCTTTCGGGACGGTGTCGACGGCTTCCTTTGCGCGGACGAGGCGCAGTGGACGGCGGCGCTCACCGAACTCGTGGTGGACCCCCTTCGCCGACAGCAGATGGGGCGCGAGGCGCGCGCGCACGTCGTCGCTTCGTGGTCCACAGGCGCTGCTGCAGAAGCGTTCACCGCGGCTATCAACTCGGCCCATCGGTGAGGCGCTGACCCTCGCTGTGACGGGGGCTTCTCCCTCAGCTCGACCCAATCCGGAAGGGCGCACTACGGGTAGAGTACTGCCATGCAACAGGCTTCCGAGGTTGACCCGGTGGGGATACGCGTGGCTTACGGATCCGTTCCCAAGGAAGGCGGGACGTTTACCTTCTATCGAAACCACCGCGATGAGTTTCGCACCCGGGGAATCGATGTCAGGTGCGTAGCCGTGGGGACGGAGTCGAACAGCCTTTGGAATCCGAGCTACGCAGACGAGGGGTGCGTCAGGCTTGCCCCACGGACGTGGTCCCTGCGGAGGCAGGTCGAGGCGTTCGTGAGTTGGTGCGAGGTCGAGGGCATTGATATCGTCGTCCCCGTCAACTCGCGGCCGATCCTCGCATCGATCCCGCACCTCCCTGCACGGGTCCGCGTGATCTCCCGGTGCGCCAACGCGCTGCACGACGAATATCTCTTCGCCGCAACGGGCCTCGAGCGGGTCAGCACCGTCGTCGCCTTGACACCGCGCCTCGGCCGCGACCTCACCGCGGACTACGCGGTGGACCCGGGCCTCATCCAGCTGATTCCGAACGGCGTCGACACCGAGCGTTTCGATGCGCCCCCTCGGACGTCAACGAGCCAACGGCGGATCGAGCTCGGGTTCCTCGGTCGGCTCGAGCATCGCCAGAAGGGCGTGCTCTTCCTCCCCCCCATCCTTCAGGCCCTTGAGGGCTCCGGGGTCGACTTCCATCTCTCCATCGGAGGGCAGGGGGTCGACGAGGGAGAGCTCCGGCGCGAGCTCGCGCCCTGGGTGCAGTCCGGCCAGGTCTCGTTCCTCGGACTCCTCGACCGAGAGGTCATCCCCGGGTACCTCGCGTCCTGCGACGTGTTCCTGTTTCCTTCGCAGTTCGAGGGCTGTCCGAACGCTCTCCTGGAGGCCATGGCGGCCGGCTGCGTGCCCATCTGCTGGGTCATCGAGGGCATCACAGACTTCATCGTCGAGGACCGGGTGACTGGCTTCCTTCACCCGCTGGGCGACGCGGCAGGCATGGCCTCCTCGATCGCCGAGATCGCGCGGGGCGAGGTCGAGATCGAATCGATGTCTGCCCGGGTCCAAGAACAGGCCCGGGCCCGCTTCTCCCTCGCCGAGTGCGCTCGCCAGTACGGCGAAGTGATAGCAACAGCACTGTCCGCGAGCCCCCTCGTGGATGCCGGGCTGCCGATCTCGAGGTTTGACCCGCCGGCATGGCTGCTCCGGCGGCTGCCCTGGCTCCCAGAGAGCCTCCGTCGGAGCATCAGCCTTCTCCGCAGGAGGCTCCGCCGAACGACCTGAAGGACAGGGCTCATCCAGGCCCCGTGCTCAGGGTTCAGGCTTGAGGGTTCATGGCACAGTACCGCCCGCTCAGTCAGCAGAGCGCCCGGCGTCAGCCGACCACCGGCTTGCGATCTCGGCCTCTAGCTCCGATCGAGGCACCTTGTTCTGTCGGTCCCAGACGATCGCGAGGGAACGAAACTCGGCCCCCGAAGTATTGAGCGCGGCGATCAGCCCGGGAATCCCGTCAACGATCCCTCGCTGGATGAGGTAGCGCTTGATGAAGAGCAGCGCCGGGCGGAGGAGGAGGGTCGAGAAGCGGACCCGCTCGCCTTGCTCAAGCTTCTGGTCGGCCACCACCTGGCAGTACTGGAAGCTCTTGGCGAGCCGCTCGGTGTAACTCCCGTCGATGAGGTGCGGCATTCTCGACTCCAGCTGCCCGATCCGATCTTCACCGCCGTCGATCACACACTCCTCGTGGATCCGGTTCTTGAAGCGGTGGCTCCCGCGTCGGGCAATTTGTGGCCGGTTCCAGGTCTCCCAGCCGCCTGCCCGCATCGGGCGGTGGAGGAAGTAGTTCGTGCGTCGATAGCGGAGCCCGTTCAGATCGGTCCCATCGATCGACGCCCGGACCTCCCGCGCCAGCTCCGGGGTGACGCGCTCATCGATGTCCATGTGGATCAGCCAGTCCGACCGCGCCGCGTCGATGCCAGCGTTTCGCTGACCGGCGAACCCATCCACTGGATCCATGGACCGCTCGATGACCGTCACTCGGTCACCTTCGGCCCTCAGGATCTCGAGCGTCCGATCCGTGGAGCCGTCGTCGATCACCACCACCTCGTCGATCCACGGCAAGAGGTGGTCGAGGAAGCCCCGGATGTCCCGCTCCTCGTTCTTGCAGATCGCAACTGCGGCGAGCGTGGCCCGCTTCGGGGAGTCGGAGGTCATGGCGTGGTTCGAGGCAGCAAGGAGAGCAGCGAATGGGACCCAGCGTCGGAGGCACACTCTCCTGGGGAAGACTATCCGGTCACCGTGCGATCGGTCCCCTTGCGGAGAGCACTTGCGGCGCGACAGGCTCCAGCGCACCCTCCAGAGATGCCGCCAGGCCGACGCCTCCTATCGAGGCGGAGCGGAGCGTCGCGCGAGCCGCCCCCCATGGATCGCTCAGAGTCTGACCGAGTCCCCCGACCGGAACGACTCGTCCGCGGCGAGGACGATGCGGGTGGCGTTGAGGGCGTCCTCGAGGTGATCGGAGGGGTCGAAGGTGCCGGCGATGGCCTGGGCGAAGAGCTGTTGTTCGCGGAGGCAGAGGCCGTCGTGGTCGGGTTCGTCGGTGGTGTCGATCCACTCGTCGGGGGTCAGGAACTCGTCGTCCTCGTCCCGGGCGGCGTGGTGGACGCGGAGGGTGTTGGTCTTGGTGTGGGCGTCGATGTCGGAGCTGTCGTCGCTGCGCTCGCCGGTCTCGCGGTCCACGATGGAGACGCAGCCCTCGGGGCCCACCACGTCCTTCACGAAGAAGGCGGTCTCGCTCATCATCGGGCCCCAGCCGGCCTCGTACCAGCCGACCGAGCCGTCCTCGAAGGTGACCTGGAGCTGGCCGTAGTTGTACATGCCGGGCTTGAGCTCCTCGGTCAGGCGGGCGCCGATGGCGGAGACGCGCACGGGCTTCGAGCGCGTCATCTGGCACATGACGTCCACGTAGTGCACGCCGCAGTCCACGATCGGTGAGATCGAGTCCATCAGGGCCCGGTGGGTAGCCCACTCCTTGCCCCGGCTC
>Ga0213863_10002099_pt1 | contig 14270 bp, 16 predicted proteins | sample PICome_8_FD_160128 | JGI IMG/M metagenome (GOLD analysis project Ga0213863, IMG submission 160128) | Coastal seawater microbial communities near Pivers Island, North Carolina, United States - PICO497 | ecosystem: Environmental > Aquatic > Marine > Coastal | place: USA: North Carolina... | reverse complement strand
CATTGTTTCCGAAGAAAGTACAATTAAAGTCCACACGAATGGTAAAAAAATAAATCTTGAAGCCGCATTGCCCGATTTTAGATCTGAGGATGCGTCCGTGGTGTTCACTAGTTTTGAGGGTGAAGGTTACATTAATGCTAAAGGGCTGACCTTGAACGGGTTTACTGCTAAAGATGTTACTCTAACATCACCAAACTCCACAATAAGTATAGAAAAAGAAGGAGAGGATTTAGAAATTGAGGGGACTCAAGTAAATGGGCTTGGACCAGTTCCGGTTACTATCGAGTCCCCCCTAGACACAATCCACGTAAAAACTAACGCTGCAAACAATACCATTGAGCTAGAGAGTGCAGTAGCGCCGTCCTCAACTGACGAAACTATAGCTTTCAACAACCCTGCAGATCCTGGAGACATGACTGCAATGAGTCTTAATGGTCTCAAAGCTAGATCCGTAGAACTTGCAGGTGAAGACGGTACTAGTATAATTACTGAACCTGACACAGGGATTATAACAATTAAAGGGGGAGGAGTGCCCAAAGGTTATAAAGAACACCTAATAAACTTGTGTATCAATGGAGTACCTCATTCAGGTTACATCTTAATGCGTGGATTGATGCCAGTAGCCGATTCCGAATCCTCAAGTAATAACTCTTAATATGTCGTGGAATTTTCCAACTGTACCTGAAGATAGGCCTACACTTAACACGCCTCAAACAATATCTTTAAATGACTCTACGTTAGAGTGTGTTGAGTGCCCTAAAAGATACTGTTATGGTAAGTTCGACTTTTTTATCCAATATTGGTGGTACGAAGGGTGTGCGGATTTAGACACGTCTACTCTGTTTATTTCTGTAGACACTGAGGATTATGTTGTCGGAACTAGAGAAGAATTAGGTTTCGACTGTTTTAATGTCGAAAAGCATTTAACTTACCCAACAGGTGACTCCGTAGAACATGGGCCCTCTGCTGAAATAATTGGCGTAAATGTACCTTGGGAACTTTTATATAATGATGACGATTTTCATCTTATTCGATATGCCGCTCACTGGTATGAACCTAGATTTGACGACTTATGTGATGGGAAATTTTCAATATTCGTAACTCTACACAATGCTCCCCCTTGGGCAGAAGTATCTAGGAATTTACCTGACGGTACCCGACAAGTTTTAATAAACACTCCTATAATTGAACACCACCTACAAGAAACTGATGTGTACGACAGCTGTTCAATTTTCACTCGTGGAATGATTGCTTTTGATCATACGGACTGCTGGTTCAGTGGGTGGCCTAAAAACAAAAAAATACTTGGTGAAAGACATCCTTACTGGGGGAATCAAAACTAATGAGTGAAGAAAGAAAAAACCTTTGGTCTAACGCCATGAAAGATAAGAAAAAAACAGGTCCTGTGGGTCTGGGTGATACCATCAAGCAAGTCACCAATGCTTTAGGCATTAAGCAGTGTGGTGGTTGTAAACGGAGACAAGAAAAATTAAACAAATTATTCCCATATAAAAAATGAGATACACAAGAATTTTAGGGTTCTCTGGTATAGAGAATCATCGGCAAGATACTAACTTAGGTACTCTTAGAGTATGTGAAGGTGCGGTTATGGGTGCTGTAGGTACGGTAAGATCCGCTCCAAAATGGGAGCCTATATATTCCCTACGAGCTCCGGTTGAGGATAAGCACTTAAATGTAATGCGAGATTCCGAAAACAACAAGTTCGCTTATGTATCTGAGGCAGGCACTATTACTAATCTAAAATTATTTAATGGTGAACTTAAAGTACCTTCAAAGTTCGGTAAAATAACTACCATGTATTCTGCGGGAACCTTCGATGGAGATGCTGAAATATTTGTAAATGATGTAGGATCTCGAAAAGTGTTCATTGGTAACGGAGTTTCTCAAAAAAAAGTCCAAGACGTAAGTAAACCTGGGCCTCTAGCCTTTGCTGATCTAGAAGTTCAAGATAAAGAGTTTTACCAACAACAATCTGAAACTTTCCCAAACTGTACTATGTTTGTATTAGGTATGCGTAAGTGTATCTATGCTGCTGGTGATTTAGAAAACCCACTGACGGTCTACATCTCAGAACCTATGAGGTCCGACAATCAAGATGTGGAAGGTATATACAGTCAGGAAATGTCAAAGGTAGACATCCTTGCAACCAACGCTACAAGAATCACGGCTCTAAGCACCTATCAAAATTATGTGGTGGTGCATACAGACTCGGGAGTAGTCCTCTTGTACAATGTTGAAACCAACCAATCCAGTGCAGGTTTCCGTGTTGAGCAGACATCTGCGGCAACGAACTCTGGAGCAATTAATCAGAAATGTTGTGCCGGATCGGCAATCATTCAACCTTACTACTTAGGTGTAGATGGAGAAGTCTATAAAGACAGTTCCGCAAGGCTTGGTCCAGACAATAAGCCCAGCTTCTCAGATGTTGAACAAGTTACGGCAAAGGCCAAAGGGCTTTGGAATCAAAGTGTAGCACATAGCTACATCGGATCATTCTCAGCATACGAAACTTACAGTGGGGTGTACAATTTCTACATGCCTGCTGCTGAAAAAGAGTCGGAAGGTTCCAACCAATTTCACGGATTCTATTGGTTTGACCAACAAGCCGCACTTACTGGCCCAATACTTTACCCTAGAATGACTGCGGTGACCTCCGTTGGGGACTCCTCTCTTTTACTTGGGGTGTCTGAAGGTAACGACTTGATGTCCTGTGACCTAAGCCAACTTAAAGAAAAACGAGACCTAACAGTACCAGCAGATGACCCTTGGGTAGGTGACACACAACCCAACCACACTACTGTTTCCGTGGATGTAGAGAAAGGTATCTTCAATTACGGAGGTAGACATTACGGATCCCCTATGGCTGAATCTAAAGTAGGAAATGCGGAATTAGAAAACGCTAAACACTTCCCGAATGCTTATTTAAGTGTGATTGAAACCTCATTTGAGGATTACCAATCTTCACATATTAAAAAACAATTTCATGAAATCGTAGCCAACTTTCAAGGAGGCTCCTTTGGACATGTCTGGGTATATGCCGAAAGTGATGACGGTAAAATTAAGGGGGGATATAAGGGCTCTTTATTAAACAAGAACCGAATTAAATCATTTCTAAATTTAAGAGGAAATTACGTACGTATCCGTATGTACGTAGTTACGCACATAGATTATGAATGGGTCCTTAAGGATCTTGCTGTAGGCTTCCTTGTAACGAAGCTTGTGACCTAGTAGGCCTACCTACAGAGCCTTTGTTGAACATTTTTAATTTCCTTAGGCGACTTCTCACACTCTCTTCGGAAACATTCAGTATTCGGGCAATAGATCCAGGGTGCCAGCCCTCCAGGTAACGAGCTGCGACAAAAGTCTCATACTCTTTCATCCTTCTACGCATACGCTTTTGGTCGCTACCATATAGGTACTTACGGTTAGGGTCGCTGGTCGTAGTGACTTGAGTCACCGGAGAATCAGGCATACCTAAGTATTTCTTAACTTGATCTTTGGTTAGCCCTAACTTTTTTAAGACTTCACTCATCAGATTCTTCGATGTCTAGTTCAATAGTGGCTTTCTTGGCTGGAAAGGTGACAGAACCTTCACCTCTTATCTTAGCACCACTGCTAAAATCGAAATCTAAATTAATCGTTGCCGACGTTTTATTGTTATTTTCAAGAGCTGCTAATCTTATCTGAGGCAGTAATAAATCCAGTATATCTCTACACTGAAGCCCAAGCTCTTGAATCAAATCCTTTTCCATACGGTTTTGCGTATCTAACCACTCTTTCATAGTAACACCCTAGTAACAGTTTAATAAGTAACTTCACTGTATAACAATGTAGGACATTCCGCAAGTCACTAAATAACATTAAGTTATGAAGTGGTGGTAGGGGTCGGATTCGAACCGACGAACGCCGAAGCGGGCGGATTTACAGTCGGTGTAGGTAACACTACATATTGTGGTAAATGCGATTAAATGCTTGTATATAAGCAGGATTGCCTTATTTCTAGGGGTTCTCATTTAATTCAATAGTGGTAACTATATGGTAACAGAAAAAAGAACTAAGAAAGGCAATAGGGTTTATAAGTTAAGAGAATCGGCAAAAACGTACACATTGAGAAAACGTGTCGATGGAAAAGACAGGTTTTTTAACTTAGGTACTGACCTGAGAATTGCCTGCCAAAAAGCAGATGAAATTGATTCATATTTATACTTCCACACGTTAAGTGAGACTATGGAAAAATTTAATCCCAATAGGGTTAAACGTGGTAATGTCCCGACAGTTGGAGAAATCATAAAACAGTACAACTCCGTTAAAGACCTATTAGATGTCAAGCCAAGATCGGTTAGAGACTATGTCAATGGATTCAAAAGGTTAGTTAAAGTAGGGGCTAAAAAGAAAAGTCCCGAACTTACTAACTGTGATCAGAACTGGACAGATGTGTACAACCACTTCCGTAGGACTATGTTGTCTGATAAAGAAGAAGAAGACGAAATTCTATCTTGCAAAAGAACATGCAACTCAGTTCTCAGGAACGCTAAAGCTCTGTTGACTGATGAGGCTATGGTTTACTATTCCAACTTTGAAATGTCCTGGGTTGATGAGCTTAGATCTCTCAGGCCTTACAAGAAAGTGGCAGTACACTACACTCTACCTGATGAAAAAATAATTAAAGCGACACATGAGTACCTTGAAAATCAAACATGTAATGTTAAATATACCATGTTGGCTTTGGCTTTACATGCAGGGATGAGAAGAAATGAAATTGCTCACTGTCGTAGGGCTTGGTTCAATCTATCTGATGACAAGGAGAATCAGATCGTAATAAAATCTGACCGAAAATTTGTACCCAAAACAGGTCATGGAGGTACTACATCAATTAAAGCTAAGTGGGCAGATAGAATTTATTCTAGAGCTGAAGGTATTGATTATTTGCTTGGAGGGATTGACAGAACTAAAACCAGTTCCATAGATGACGCATTTGAGCCTCTACTCAAAGATTTAAGAAATATTGGGTGGGATAGACAAAGCCCACTACATGAGTGCCGTAAACTTTACGGAGCTTTTCTAGCTACTAGTGATTCTTTATATAAAGCTCAGAAATGTCTGAGACACACCTCCCCACAAATAACTTCCGATAGCTATAGCGACTTGATCGTTGCCCCTCAGGTCATTGGGCTTTGGGCTTAAGTCTCAAAAACAGTCCAGTCATGTTTCCAACACTCATAGAAACCTTTACTTTCTTTGATGTGGGGGTACAACCAAACCGAGTGCCCCTTCAAACTTGCTGCGGGTATGTTGTACCATGTGTTCGTTGGTTCTACATAAAATGAAGCAACATCAATGATACTATCATCTATTTTTGATATCTTAGCTCCGCCAGACTTGTTAGTAATCCGATACCTGTTACACACTAATGAGTTAGTCCCTTTAACCTGAACCCTAATTGGGCGCTTCAGGTTTTTGGGGTGAGTCAATGTGAAATCCCAAGGCAAAGGCACATCGGATTTTTCAATTAAGAATTTTCGACGATATGCCTCTGCCTGAAACAGGGATTGATAAATCTCCCCCTGTATTTGATTCCAGGATATCTTTAAGGTTTTTTGATTACCCATTCATTTCTACCCTTAGCTTCACCTCTTTCAACCCAGTCACAGCCAATTTTAAGGAGATGTCTCAAGCCCCAACCAAGACGGTTAGGGTTAACGTCCTTGAGTAGAATCTTTGCTCTTTCAATACCACCAAGACGCATCATCAAGTCAGAGGTTGTTCCTACATAATCTTTCTCTTCTGCGTTGTTACCATCAAAATAAAGCTCTCTGAACATCCGTAGCAACTCAACGATCGGGCCCCACTGGCTATCTGCCTCAGATATTTCATGGATAGTCTTATCTATATAAGCCTGTACGCCAAAACGTACGTCTACCATGTCTTCTGGGATTTCGTAATCGAAAAGAAATCGAGCAAAGTATTTTAGCTCGGCCTCTACTTGAGATTTAAACGCTCTGGTAAAACCGCTGAAAGCTCGCATACGGAATATCATAACCTTATCTTTCACTGACATGTCTAGGTCAGGTAGAATCCTAAGAGACACTGGGTCATCATTAAGAGTAATGCTCAAACGTCCGTGCCACACAGCTCTTCCGGGCTGCTTATATTTACCGTTCATTAAGAACTCTGAGTTAGCTACATGCTCTTTTATCTTAGCCGTGAAACTTGTGTGCATCGCACGACTAGCTGTGGGAGCCTCATCATCTACAGTCCACAGATACTTGCTAAATAAGTGGTCATTGAAACCATCGTTCTTACCAACAAGAAATTCAGAAGCTTTAATGTGACCACCAAGCAATCCTGCCAGCACCACGGTATTGTACAAAGTCTTACCACAGTTAGGCTCACCCACTAAGAAGTGTGCATGACCTTTCTGTGGGTCACCATCATAAGCGTTTTTGTAGGCATAGTGTAACCAACTGAGTTCGTACTTTAATTGCTCGGCTCCGAAAATAGTTTCCATCCAGTTCGCGATGGTTGGGAAATTCTCTCCCCAAGCACAAGCCTTGTCCGCCGGTTCCATACACTTAATGGTAGCGGTGTTAAAATACTCGGCCCCATCGTATTTAACTATGTGATGTCGATTCATAGCAAATGGTAGAGCTGCCTTAACCCTCTTCTCATTGTGGATCATAAACAAAGCATGCTCCACTTCTGATAAAGGTGCATCTCCTCGCTTATTACTAAGCCCATGTCTAGCTCGAAGATCTAGTAACGCTTCTTCCTTTTTTGCCATGAGGTAATCACCGCTATCTAACCTGACAAAGTATTTATCTCCATCAAACCAGTACCTCTCAATAGCCCCACCAATACGACCTACCTCATACTTTTTTACGAATGCTGGTCCTAGGATTTGAGACCATGGGACGAAGGGCTCAGGTCCAGTAAAGCACCGCATACCTTGTGGAAAGACCACTGCTGAGGTTGGGTTGTCTGACGTAGGGTCCCAAAAACGTTTACCACGGGACTTCTCTACAAAAGGTCCAACCCAAGCTCCCGGGTATTGTTTGTCTATCTCAGCCTTTACGGTTTCTATGGGTATGTCTACCCCTTCCTTACGGTAATCTGAGGCTACTTGCGACTCATACTGCCAAGTGTGGAGATGTGACATCGGGACGGTCTTATCAGAAACTTTTTTCCAATCAGTACCTAGCATGTAATACTTGTGGACATCTAAAAAAGCTTTTAAGTCCAGCCCCGCTCCTAACTTATCGAGCCCTAACTCTTTAGCTACCCGTTTAAGGAATCTTTTAGTTCCTTCAACTGAGTGACAGAGAACAGGCTGTTCAAAGAACCACACTGCATGAATACCCTTACGTAATGAGCGACTAACCCATTGCATGGTGTATTCCTTGGAGATGGCTCTCTTCATGAAAGCCTCAAACTCATCATCAGTATAATCTAAATCCCAGTCGGCAACTACACCCACCATTCGGGTAGCTTTGTTTGAAGAAGATACCCGCATAGTAGGGTCAAGACCTTCGAACGTGGAATACACCAAATACTTAGTGTCTTCCTGAGCTAACCACCTTTTTACTTTAATGTGGTCTGCATAATCTGGCAGTTCAAATTCACGCCAGATGCTCCAAGGTTCCTTGAGTTCTACAATGCTGGAAGAAAGATTCTGTAAGCAACTAAGCATGAGCGTGTTCTGGGTCAAATAAATGAGAGAACGCTCTGGCTGCGGCTACTATAAGATCTTCTTCATACTCAGTAATGTTACCAATCCAAGTATCTACCAAGTCAGCAGGGATCCCATCTTCACTAGCATGCTGTCTCCAAGAAGCACTTGACTGATCCGAACTTAGGGGGCGGTCTATACCAACAATGAAGCCTCCATTGTCTTTGATGTAATTTACCTCATTCAAGTACCTTACGTCATCAATAACTACATGTTTTTTATTAACACACATTATATCTAGGTAACTGTCTAAGGCCTTAACCCACATGTCCGTATCTATATTCCTGCCCCACTCATGGCCCATCTGTTGGAGCAAGGCCCTACCGGTAGTCCCATGTAATTTAGGGATGCCTACATCCTTCTTTTCGTGCAAATATTCTCGATCAAGAAAAGGTAAGGCTGACAACAACCCCTCCCTTATCCTAGTTGCGAATGAATGCTTCTCGTACCCGTACTCACGGCTTAAATAATCCGCCACTGTTGACTTACCGCTACGTGCGGCTCCCACCAATCCAATCATCATATGTTTCCTTTCGTTTACTATTGTTTAACAATTTTAAAAAACTTATTTTCCCAAAAAAAGGTTGTGCTTTTTAGATACTCAAATAACGGAGTGTCTAATTTCATCTCGTACAAGAATTTAGTACGGTGAGGACCGTCAGGGTCGTGTACGGCTAATTGAATAAATCCATCAATTATTCCAATGCCGCGAACTACCACGCTCTCCCCCTTTAATGTCCTGAGTATTGTATTCTTAGTTGTCATATTATTTTCCATTGCGCGGTTCATTAGAGAGTACACTTACAACTCTCTCAACTGGTTTTAAAACTATCATTATTTCTTATACCTTTCCGTTACTTCCATCGATGACTCAAGAGGTAATCGTTTCGCCCAGTCTGGAGGCGTAGTCATACACTCCTTAATTAATTTCATCGACTCATCCAAGTCGTCTTCTTTAACTTCTACGACAACCTCATCATGGACGTGTAGAACAACCTTTAACCCCGATATATGGAGGTTATACAAACAATTTGCAAAAATATCTCTGGCGGTACATTGAATGCTCTTTTGAAACAATGAACTCCCGTACTCTCGGAATCGTCTACGACCACCTTTAAGATACGTGCAACTAGTGCCGTCAAGCTCTACTCGAGGTCTGAAGAACTTCATCGTCCTACCTGAAAGTAATTCGATTGTATAATCCTCACCTGTCTGAGCGCAAAGCTTGAACGCTTTCCCATGGGAGTCCCATAGCCCTTTAATTCTTGGGTGCTTCTTTCGGAAATCCATGACCTGGATCCAGGCATTTACCATGCACCTACGATCAGTCTTATCGGACTTATCGTAAACTTCTACGAAGTGGGACTGGTTCGGAACGTTGTCAAGATATGTCAAGAAAGCATTCTCGTCAGCCTTGTCGTAAGGGTGATTTAAGACTCGGGTGAGTCCGTTTTCTTTAACCTTGGTCATGAAACTTTTCCAACCTGATCCGTAACCTAAACTTAATGTCCTTTGCTTCGCTAGGGCGTAGAGCTCTGGGTCTTCGGTCTTAAGGTCTCCACAGCTCCACCCCATAGTCAATTCGGCGTGAGCTTGGTAAGGACTCAAACCATTACGGATTTTATCAAGAAACTCGTCATCCTCTATTACTAAGCCTGTGCATCTAGGTTCAATAGCTGCAAGGTCTGCTATGATTAGTTTGTGCCCCTCAGGCGCTTTAATTAAACTTCTAATATCTATCCCGTAGTGAAGACCTTTTGGGATGCCCTGACAGTTCCAACCGAAACCTCTACCCGACCACCGCAAGGTGTTGGTTCCATAGAACCTCATACCATAAGTCATCCTACCATCTTCAGTACGTTCACCCATTGTTCGGATGAATTTTAAATGTTTTACGGCTGAAGTGACCTTTTGAAAGTCCGAAACATAAGAACATTGATCCCCAAACCTTTCAATCCAATCGAGACACTCGACACTAGCTTGAGCTACTGAAGTTGGAGGGCTCAATCCTATCTTCCTTAAATACTTAGCTAGGCCTTTCTTTGATTGAACCGCATATTCTTTTTTAGTGTCCGGATCAACCTCACCTACCCAAGGTAGTTTTTGTTTTATCTCCCAACTAGATTTTTCCATCTTAGCTATAGCAGCCTTAATTCCTTCTACATCAATTGGCATACCATGCCATGTCATTTCGCGAGTCATCTGACTAAGGACTTTCTCCTCAGCTGGCCAGTCCTTGTACAACTTCTTGTACACCTTCCAGCACCATATCGCATCATCAACACCGTACTTAATCAATTCTTTAGCTTTGCCTTGATCTACTGCATCTTGCCAAGACTTGTTCTTCATCCAATCACGCATTCCCTTAGCTAACTCTACTTTAAATAAAGAAAATACGGCACCTGCGAGGCTCTGAGGTAATTGAAAGTAACCACACATGTCCATAGAACATATGAAAGTCACAGTGATTGGAGGGATTATTTTCCTCTCTTGCATCTCTTCGAACACTCGTTGGTCGAAGGCTGCGTTGTGGGCAATAAACGTTGCTCCCTCGTACTTGAGCCAATCAATATCTTCCGGAGCTTCGGCCTCGGTAAAATCGTCATTGGCAAACGTGCATAGATAGCACTTGAATCTTGGGTCTTTTACGTAACCTCTACTCCCCTGTTTATCAATGGAGTATTCAGTTGAATAATCGGTTTCGGTATCAAACGCGCATATTATTGGGTCCTTCCTTTTCGCTTTTGTCATCAGTTATTTTTTGGAATCTAGATATAGGAGACAGTTCGTTTCTTTCTAACCACTTATAGTAACCATACCTACTAACCCCTACGGCTTTTGTAGCTCTAGATATTCCATAGGTCCTACTCAGTTCGTGAGCTTTTTTAAATGCTTTGGCTTTTCTTTCTGGTTTCATAGATAAGGGTGGGGTGAGGGCCAGTTAAAACCCCCACCCCTATGGTTTATGATGACATTAAGCGAGAGTACCTAACCAAGATACCATCTCAGGGGAGTTTAAATGACCTTTGGAAACTACGGGTACCATAACGGCATTCGGACCAAACATTTCTTTCTTAGTCGTAATCAAGAAAGATCCTGTGCGGAGGCCGGCTTTATAATACATCCCTGCGGCAGTGACGATTTCAACGGCCGCAAATTTATAAGCCACTCCTTTAATCATCCACTTCGCAAAACTCCACTCGGAACCATCGGGAGATTCAAAAGGAAAGTTCATCCTTCGGGCCTCATCCGATAAACCCTTAGGCGCTTTGATTGCAATTAAGGTCTCTGCAATAGGTCGCCAAGTTGCACGATGATATGTGCCGTCATCATCTTTATAACCTTCGGTACTTCCCTTGAGCTGAAGAACTTCCTGTTTGGTATTTACCACACGTGGAATCTCTTCGGAAGAGTAGGGGATTACTTCCTCAAACATCTTGCCAAACTGACAAACCACGATCTCAACAGGATCTTTTCCGTTTGAAAGTTTGAACTCTCCGTTCAGGACGAGATCACCCTTTTTAAAATCCTCTTTTTCGGAGAGAGGTCCGACTCCTTGTACTATTTGGAACTTAGGGAATCTAAGATCAGTTCCATCAATTTCACCAGAAACTCCGGCTCCAGTAATAGGTTGTAACCCAGCAGTTGGGCTACCTGTAATGATTTCATTCTCGGCTACTTCATCTTTAATTATTGCTTGTTTGGACATAATTTTTGTAATATTTTTCAATTTAAGGAATATTGTTTAGGATTGTTAACTTCTGTATAACACATTGTCAACTTATTTTTTAACTAAATAAGGAGTTTGTTTATCTGAATCTGGCAACAGCTCTGCTTCGGTTAAAGCAAGCTCCAACTCTGCACGGGCTGCCGATTTAGATAACCTCTTTGTTTTAGCTAAAACGTCTACGAGCTTAGAGAATACGGGAGTGCAAGCTTCAGTAAAAGCTAACTTACCCACCCCAAACTCTAAGTTCATAACGTTTGCCACCTCCGTAGTATCGGACAATCTCTTCTGAGCTTTTCTATACCTCAGTTGATATCCTGGAATTTCATTTCCAGTCTCCATAGCTACTTGAGCAGCGTGTTTCTTTGCTTCTTGAGCCCACTTCTCCATTACGGGAGCTACCTCAACCATACGAGACAATACCTGAGGGTCGGTCACTTCAGAAGGTGAATACTTCTTTAGTAAATCGACCGCAAAGTTATTGCCTATGTGTTTTTGGGCAATGGGCAAAAGGTTTTGCCTAAGTGCCGGACAAGACAGACGGTGCGAACAGAACCTACACGTTTCAGTACGTGGGTTAAGTTCAGGCTCAGGCCGTGTAGCTCTCTCCACCACTAAACGAAGACGAAACCTGATATTCTCAATCTCATCTCGAGTGTAGGTGTGGGTAGTGATCTCACCCCGTCTAGGTATAATGAAATGTACCTGACAAGTCTTAGCAGACTCAAACAAATCCATAGCACCAACAAAATAGGCCTGCCCCTGAATATTTTCAGCTGCACAATCTATTTCACCTCTACCAAACTTGTAATCCACTAGGTCAATATGGCTGGTATCTTCATTAACTAATAATAAATCTCCGGTGCCAGATATTGAAGTGTAGACCGCATCGTCGGGTGGCTCTTCGTCAGGCTCAAACAAATTTATAAAAAGCTTACGCTCAATATAACTCTTAACCTGTTTGGACGTAGACAACTCATCAACATACTCTAAGCAAGACTCGACCAAAGGTAGCTGGTCTTGAGATAATTTACTAAAGTCTCGGGTCTCGCAGGCTTCGTGAAGAAGAGTGCCCTCAATAGTGAACACTGTTTCTTCACTAGCACTACGATACCCTGGACATATCTCTACATGTTTAAGAGTAGATGGCCCAAGAGGGTGGTGTTCTTCCTCAGGTCCTGTCTTGGTTGTCTCCATCTCTTACTGCGTTCATTGCATTAATGTTGTCCATGACAATATCCGAACGTACAAAAAGTTCGGCCAGGCTAGTCATTAAAAAAGGTACAAGTTTAGACTCACCTTCCTCAAGGTAATCGGGGCGAGGATACTCTTCATATTGATGCTTCAACATGTCCAATCTCTTAACCACCATTTCCTCGTAAGGGGTGACTTTAACTTCTGTTTCTTGGTCTTTGGCCTTTGGTTTTGGTTTTTCTTTAACTTTACTCATTACTATTATTGGTTTTGTTCTAGGAGAAATTGAAGGGTGCGACTAACATTACTTAACTGCCACTGCTGGAAAGCTAGCAATTCGATCATTGCAATCCGAGTAGTAGATTCTCGATCAAGCTCTAACTGATCTACTAATTCGGGAGGAATAGCTGAACTTATTTCGGCCTCTCTTGAAAATAGGGTACTTGCTAGGTTCATTGCGATCTCTTGCACCTGTCCTTGAGACTCTTCATCTAAAGCGGCTAAAGCATCCTTGAAAGAACTAGCGGACACCGTGCCGAACTCTACGGCCGGGGAGTCATCATTTTCGGGGGAATAATCTGGGTTTAATCTCATTTGTTTTTTGGGTTTGAATTAAAATCTATAAGCGTGACATCATTATCATTAATCATGTCAATATTAGTTAACTTTCGTTTTACCTTTTCACACACATCTGCTTCAATGGTGTCTTCGGCGAATACTATATACTGTAGTGCGGGAGACTTTCCACCAGCTCGGTGAATTCTTCCTAACGCTTGTTTTAAGTCGATTGCTGAAAAACTCGGGCTAATTAAAGAGACTCGAGGCCGAGTGCCGTTGATGTCGTGAAGATTGATTCCAACACCTCCGGCAGACAAAGTACAAAGTATTACTTGAGACTTGTCACGTTGAAAATCGTCAATTTCAGAAATTCTTTCAGAATCCTTCTGATCTCCGTGGATGTAGCTCTTAGGAATCTCCTCAATTCGTTCAGCAATTGCGAATAATGTCTCTTTGTAATTTAAGAAAACGGCTACCGATTTGCCATCCTTAACATGGTCTTTAATCATGCTCACGAATAGGGGAGCTTTCAACAATTCAACCTGTTGACGGGCCCGGAGCATTATGGTCAAAGGTAATTCGGGGTCAGCATCTTCCTGAGTTCGGGCACGAAGACTAGCCAACTCCTCATTCATTTCAGTATATAATAAGTCAACCTCTTCAGAATCTGACTTACTATTTAGTTGGTACGTATTTGCCTCCACTACACTGTCTGGAAATGCACCATCGGGCAAATCCTTCACTCGTATGCGAGACCCTTTTCCATAAACCTGTTGATGTAAATATTCTAAATGCTCAGGGGACGCTCGGTACACTAACCCACCCCAATCACCATGAACACAGTTGTTTTGCAGGCACCACTTCCACCAACCACTCCAATCATGGAGACCTAAAGCGTAACCCAGCGCTTTCATCTCAATGGGAGAACTGAAGGAAGTGGCACCTAACAATAAAAGTTTATACCCCTGTTTCTTAGCTGAATACATCAACTTAGCGTTCTGAGACTTGTCACCCTTACATCGATGATACTCGTCAAATACTATC
>Ga0213863_10002098_pt1 | contig 14270 bp, 12 predicted proteins | sample PICome_8_FD_160128 | JGI IMG/M metagenome (GOLD analysis project Ga0213863, IMG submission 160128) | Coastal seawater microbial communities near Pivers Island, North Carolina, United States - PICO497 | ecosystem: Environmental > Aquatic > Marine > Coastal | place: USA: North Carolina... | reverse complement strand
CCCTCAGGGGCCCGCCCTCAGCGGCCCGCCCTCAGCGGCCCGCCCTCAGGGGCCCACCCGCCCGGACGCTGCCCTATCGGGCAGCCCAGGCGATTGAGCAGATCAGGCCTTCGAGTCGATCAGCGGCTGCGGACCAGGTCTCGACCGGGGTCGATCAGACCTCGGCGGCGCGAAGGGTCACGTCGCAGTTGACCACCATCTGGCAGCCAAGGCGCGCGCCCTCTTCGTCCGTGGCCATCTCCACAGTCTCGGCCTCCTCATCCCCCACCGGGGCGAGACCCTCCCCGCCCTCCGTGACCACCAGGGCACAGGTGCCGCAGCTGCCGACGGTGCAACCGAAGTCGTGCGGGAGGTCGTTCTCCTGGCAGAAATCGAGGAAGCGAGTCCCGTCGGGGACCTCGTGGGACTCACCGGTGGAGGCGAATGTGATCTTGGGCATCGATTGAGTTCCCGGGTGGAGCGCCGCCGACATTGACGACGCGATTCAAAATCAGGAAGGCCGACCGGCTGACGCGTCGGCGGGGGACATGATGAGACCCCAGGGCTGCCAAGAGAACCCGGCGGCCCGCGAATTCATCCGATGCTGCTCTCTCCCCCTCCCCCGCCCGCGGACTTCGCCGGCGAGCCCGAGCGCCCGCCGCGGCCCTCGCTCGGGACCGGCGCGCAGCTCTGGCTGGTCCGGCACGGTCGGGTGACCGCGCCGGATACCGCCTATGGCGACGCCGATGTCCCCCTCTCCGAGGAGGGCCTCCATCAGACCGAAGCGGTGGCGGGGTCCCTCGCGCCACAGCGCCCACGCGGCGTCCTGTCCTCGCCCCTCCAGCGAGCCCGGCGGCTGGGCGAGGCTGTGGCCCGCGCCTCCTCCGCGCCGCTCCAGATCACCGACCGACTGAAGGAGCTCCACCGCGGTCAGTGGCAAGGGGTGGCTCGAACCGAGTACGCGGACCGATGGGCCAGGGAGCGGGACGCCTACTGGAGCGCCCCGTTGACCTGGCGTGGCCACGGGGGCGAGTCCGAGGAGCAGCTGGTCACGAGGGCCTGGCCAGCCCTCATCGAGGCAGCGCAGATGGCCGCGGGCGCCGTGGCCGTGGTCACCGCTCACCGCCAGGTCATCCGCGCTCTGACGGCCGCTGCCATTGGCATCAGCCCCGGCGCGAGCCACAGGATGGACCTCGAGCCAGCCCACGGGATCCTGCTCCGGGACGCCGTCGGCGGGTGGATCCTGGAGCGGACGAACGCGCCCTCTCCCGGCGCGCCCCACGCCGCCGAGCCCCTCGATGGCCCGCCCGAGGACGTGGTCACGCAGCTGCGCTGATCGGCGACTCCTCGGCGACTCCTCGGCGATGGCCCGCAGCGCAGGCCGGGCTCCAACGCCAGCCAGAGCCCCGGCAGCTTGCCGCTCGACGCTCTGCCGCGCGGAAGGAGTTCCGTCGCGTACCGGACGCGTGCGAGTTCCGGTTCTGGGTCCGGCTCCGGGTCCGCGCTCGGATCCGCACTCGGGCCCGGGAGCGCGATCTGGTGCCAGGCGGTCAGTCGCTGGCTGAACGGTCCGAATCCCGGCGCTCCTCAATGCCCTGCATGAGGCGCAGTTCCTGGATCCGCTCGCCGTCATCCACTCCGATGCCGAAGTGAAGCGCTCGGCGCTCCAGCTCGATCAGCTCCTCCCACCTCATCCAGATGTCGTCAACTCTCCCCGACTTGTCCTCGAATTCGGGGACGCCGGACCAGGATCGGCGCGCGGCCACCGCTGCGAGCTCAGGGTGGTAGGCCACCGTCCTCGAGGTCGCCTCGACCAAACCGAAGCCAGGCACAAGCGACGGCCGAACCGGGAGACGCTGCCGCACAGCCGCGCGGTCGCCCTCGAGCAGCGGACGGAGAGAGGTGCCTAGGAGCGGCCGGTCCACCCCAACCCCCAGGAGGTCAACCAGCGTCGGTGCGACGTCGATGGACCCCACCAACGCGTCGATCCGCGGGACCGGCGGCGCGCCTTCGGCTGCCCAGCCGAGAGCCTCCCGGAAGGCCTGGGACGGTCGAATGAGGAGGGGGACGTGGAGGTCGGCGTCCTCCGCGAGCCCGGCGCGGAGGTAGACGCCGTGCTCGCCCATCGAGGTCCCGAAGCTCCCCATCAGGATCACCGTCAGGTTGTGCTTGCGACCGAAGTCCTCCACGGACGAGAGGATCCTCGCCACGCTGGCGTCCACCGCACGGATCGCCCGGTCGTAGCGCAGCTCATACTCCGCCAAGGTCACCGATTGCCCGCGGCTCGCGCGCGACGGAGGCAGGGTATGGAAGGCCCGCTCGGCCAGACCAAGCGGCGGGACAAACGCGAGCTCGGGGCGCCCGCGCCACCCCGCCACGGCCTCGTCGACGCCTCGAAGCCGTGACTTCATGCTCTGGGATGTCCAGGCACGCTCGAGGTCATGCACCTGGAGGTAGGCGAACCAGTCCTCGTCGAGCTCTCGCTCGTTGACCCACTGAATGAAGCGGCGCCCCACGCCTACCGCGCCCTCTTGGCGCACCTGAGCGCTTGGCTCACCGCGGTGCTCGACGAAGTCACGGAAGCCGCGGTCGAAGCCGCGCAGCTCCGCAATCATCGGGTGGTCCACGAAGGCGGCGGTGCTCCAACCTTGCCCCAGGAAGTGGCGCCCGAGGAGGTTGAGGTCGGCGGGCAAGAACCAGCGGCTCTCCTGCTCCGAGCCAATATCACGGGCTGGGAATTCGCCCCCCCCGAGCGGCGGAGGGATCGCGATGCCCGGATCGTCCCCCGAGAGGATCGCGACGTGTGAGCCGACAAGCGTGGGCGTCACGCCCCATGCGTTCTCGAAGACCACGCCCTCCTGCGCGAACCTCTTGATCGCTGGCGTGGTATTTCGGTCGTAGCCGGCGAGGGAGGTGTGGTCCCAGCGAAGGCCATCGATGGCGATCACCAGGACGCCCTGCCCCGTGACCTCGACCTCACCAGACCGGACGCGCTCGAGGGAATTCACGTCGTCGGCACACGATGAGAGACCCACGACCGTCGCGATCGCCGCCAGCGCTGCCCGGCCGACCCGGTGCCCGCCGGGCTGCGCACACTGTTGGCCACATCGCTGGCCACTTAGCTGGCCACTTAGCTGGCCACTTAGCTGGGCACGCTTCCGGAGGCCCGGCTGCCGAATCAGCTGGTGAATCCGCTGGGAAAACAGCTGGCGGGTCATTGTGGCGAAGACGCTCATGGGCAAGGTGCGCAGAGCGAAGCCCGTGCGCGCCCCGCGAGAGTATCGGAGGCGCCGGGGCTCCGTCACAAGCGAAGCTCGAAGAGGGCCTCAGAGGGGACCCAGCGGGCCTCGCCCCCAACCCGGACCTTGGTCCAGCCCGGGAGCTTGTCGAGGTAGCTGACCACCTCGCCCGCCGGAAGGGAGCCCACCCGCTCGGCACCGGCCTCGGGAGCCGCTCGGAGCTGGACGCCCGCGGGGTCGATGACCATGAATGGTTCCGAGCCACGCTCCGACAGGTGGAGCGCCAACGGAGCAAAGAAGACCGGCTGCGAAACAGCCACCAGCACCAGCCATCGACGCGCCCAGCGGCCACCCCGCAGGGCCTCCAGCAGCCCAGCGCCCGCGAAGAGGAGGGCCCCGAGGAGCGCCAGCCATTCCGACTCCCCCGGGGTCAAGGCCCCCGATGCGGCCTCCAGTGACTCCAGCAGCCCATCCCCTGTTCGCGGTCCGAGCCCAGCCTCGGCCCGGGCGAGGTCCAGGTTGTAGCGAGCATCTCCCAGGCCCGGAGCGGCTCTCAGGGCCGCCTCGAACCAGGCGACAGAGCGCATGGCCTCCCCCCTCGCAGCCTCGCTCACGCCAAGGTTGTAGGCCAGGCGCGCGCGCTCCTGGAGCGGAGCCCCCGCTGCTCCGGCCTCGTCCAGCGCGGCCATCCACGCAGCCACGGCGCCGTCACGGTCGCCGGCGCGCCAAAGAGCGCTACCTCGATCGGCCCCGGCCTCCGCACGCACATCCGGACCCGGGACCGCCTCCTCCAGGCCCTGCGACGCCCCCGCAGGCGCGGCGACGAGCGCACGCCCTGAGCCCGCGGCTGAGCCTGCACCTGGGGCCACAGCTGGGGCCCCAGCAGGAGCCACAGCAGGAGCCACAGCCGGGGCCGCAGCCGGGGCCACCGCCAGGCCGCTCGAGAGCAGCCAGCACCCCACGATCCAGCCCACCGCCGCGGCGGCTCTTCCTGCCACATTCCGTCCCATCAGAGTCCCTCCTTCACAGCCACCTGCGCAAAGTCGAGGACGCTGGTCGGCTGGGCCGGGGCCTCCCCCTCGCCGCCGAAGAGCGCCCTGTCCAGGTCTCGCCTGAGCGCCTCGAAGCGCTGCTCCAGCTCAGCCGAGACCTCGGTGGCTCCCGCGCCGGTGAGGCTCGACCGACCGATCCAGAACTCCGGCGGGCGACCGCTTCGACGGGAGAGGAAGCGGTCGAGGGACGCGGAGACCTCCTGCGGAGATCGGGCCCCTTGTAGCTCGCGTCGAAGGAGGCCGAGGGCACCGCGGCGCTGCCGCGCACGGATTCCCGCGGGGTCACCGCGGCGGCGCACCGCCGAGCGGAGCGCCGCCCAACCGAGCACCGCCGCGGCGAGGGCGCCCAGGCCCAGGAGGCCGCCGGGCCCCGCCCCGTCGCGACCGGTCGCCGGACGTGAGAGGATGTCTCGCATCACCAGGGGGGCCTCTGCCTCGACCGCAGGGCCGAAGGGGTCCTCGCCAGCACCAGCGGTGGGCGTGACCCTGATTTCCAGGGGCTCGGTCGAGATCGCGGCGAAGCGGCCGGACCCGGTATCAAAGACCGAGAGCGGAACCCCCGGGACCTCGTTCACAGCGGCGTCGAGCGGGACCAGGTCGTAGGTGACCACGCGCTCGTCCGGGGACTTTCGATCCTCCACCCCGAGCACCCTGAACTGATCGAACGCCCGCAACCGCGACAGGTCGGGCGGGTCGAAGAACTCCAGGTTGCCCTCCCCGAACCAGCGCACCTCGAGCTCGATCGCGTCGCCGAGGTCGATGTCACGGCGAGGCACGCTGCGCGCCGCCTCGATCTCGCCCACCGCCCCGCTCCACTCCAGGGGCCGCCCCTCCTCTGGCACTGGAAGCACCTCGATCTTGAAGGGCTCAACGGGGGCATAGTAGTCCCGGGAGGCCCCACGAGAGAAGACCCCCCCACGCCCCACGAGCTCGGAGAACTTGAACAGCGACCGTCCGAACTCGACGGTTCCGGGCCGGGTGGCCACGAAGCGTCGGCGGAGCCGGTACACGTCGAAGCGCCGACCTTCACGCTCCACCGGAGGGAGCTTCTCGATGGCCGCTGCGCGGCGGCCAGGGCGGATCGGAATCTCATAGGTTCCGGTCTGGGAGACCTCCGACGTGACCTCGATCACCCCCTCCTGGCGCTCCCACCAGGGGAGCTGCAGCTCGGCATCCGCGAGCTTGCGCGTCACGTCCCACCCGAAGCGCAGCTCCAGGGTGTAGGGCTGCCCCTCATAGACCTGGCCAGGCACTTCGGCTCGCTCGAAGAGCAGCAGTTGGCTCGCCTCGATGTCCTTCACGACCTCGAGGGTCATGGCTTGATCGGGCGCCTGAACCGATTGGCCGTCCAGCTCGATCGCCAGCGGCGGGATCGAGTACTTACCCACGCTGGTGGGCTGGACACGCACCTCGAAGGTGGTCCGCTGCTCCACCACCGGCCGGCCCCGCGCGTCGTAGCTCACGGACTGCTGCCGCCCGGAGCGCGTGACCTTCGAGAAGCTCAACCCGCTCACGGTGGGGAGCGGTCCGAACCGCACCCGCCGATCGCCCTCCACGCGGATCACGATCCCGACGGGCTCCCCGAGCTTGACCAGGGCGCTGGAGAGGGAGACCTGCAGGCCCTCCGAAGGGGTCTGCGTTGCACGCGAAGGCGCCATCAGTGCCGCTGCCAGCGAGAGAATCAGGATCCAACGCATCATCACCAGTCCCTCCTTGCGGGCACCTTGCGCCCCAGCCGCAGAATGCGCCGGAGTTCCTCGCCATTCTCCTGGTACTTGCGATTGCGATCGAGGATCCGGCTGCGCTCTTCGGCCGTCATGAGCCGCTCCTCCTCGGGCTCGCCCTCAGGGTCCGCCCCCTCATCCTCTTCTTCGTCCGGGGACTCGTCCGCGGAGCCTTCCTCTGAATCTTCCTCGGAGTCGTCCTCAGGCTGATCCTCCGGCTCCTGCCCGTCCTCCTCGGCCTGGTCCTCGGAAGGCTGCTCACTCTCGGACTCCTGGTCCCCCTGCTGCTCCTGGTCCTCTGAATCGGAAGGGTCCTGTTCCTGATCCTCTGAGTCTTGATCCTCTGAGTTCTCGTTCTCCTGGGACTCCTCCGAGGGGTCACCCTCGTCCTGGGGGTCCTGCTGCTCTTGCTGCTCCTCGCGCTGCCGTTCGATCTCGTCCAGCTCACGGAGTCGGCGGAGGACGAGCTCGGCGTTCGCCCGGGCGTCTTCGCCAGCGCCCATGCGGAGCCGCTCCACGAAGCCCTCGCGAGACGCGAGGTAGGCGGCCCTGGCCAGGTCCAACGGGTCCCGGTCGTCCTTGCCGCCTACGGCGTCCTTGTCGGACGCCGGGGGGGGCGGCGGGCCGCCGGAGATCTCGGGCAGGGTCTGCCGGATGGCCTCGGCCGTCAGCAGGTCGAGGGTGCCCAGGTCGTAGACGGCGTCGAGGCTTGCACCGCCGCCGGACGCGCGCGCCCGCTCGAAGGCTGCCACGGCTCGGTCCATGCGTCCCGCAGCATCGTCTGGGCCGCCGTCTGGGCCGCCGCCTGGACCGCCGTCCGGGCCGCCGCCTGACCCCGGCCCTGTGGCGCCCGTTCCCCCAGCGGACTGCGCCGCCGAACCGAGGAGAGCCACGGCGCGCGCGAACTGGATCTCACCCCGCTCGGGCGAGGTCAGCACGGGGAGCCCGAGCCCCGAGAGGCTACGGTCAAGGGGAGCCAGGAGGTCCTCCGAGGCGCCAGCGGTGATCTCGGCCGCCCGGGCCCGCAGGGCCGCGAGGGCGCCGGCGCGGTCCATTCGATCTGCGACCAAGAGGGCCTCGTCGAACTGTCCCTCGGCCGCGAGATCTTCCATGGCGGCGAGCCCCTCCGCGAGGGTCCCACGCCAGGGCTCCAGGTCGGAATCTGCACCGCCCGTGCAGCCCACCAGGGGCAGCGTGCAGGCCAACATGAGCGTCGCGCCGAAGGGCGCTCGACCGGTAGTTTGCTGACGGTTCTTCATGACTGTTCTTCCCCGGCTGGACCGGTCTGCGGCGCGGGGGCACCGCCGGACGAGGCGCTCTCGGCCGGACCTCTCTTCGACAGGCCCGCGGCGCGGCCGCGCCGCGCGTCCAGCGCCGCGCCCTCCAGAACGAGGAGCGCCAGCCCGAGGACCAGAGGCCACTGGTAGCGGTCACGAGGGACCCGCTCCTTGCCATCGACGATATCCCGGCCTTCCATGGTGGCGATGGCCCGGCGGTGCAGCTCCTCCAGGGGCAGCACCCTCCCTCGCGCCTCGAGGTAGATGCCGCCAGTGGCATCTGCGATCGCCCGCAGGGACTCGGACCGAAGCTGTGAGACCACCTCACCCCCTCCGGTGGTCGCGTCAGGATCCACCACGAAGCCGCCCTCGCCATCGGGGACCTTGCCCCCGCCGGCGGTCCCCATGCCGAGCACGTGCACGCGCACTCCGCGGTCCCGCGCGACCTCGGCCGCCGCCAACCCCTCACCCGTGAGGTCCTCCCCGTCCGTCACCAGGATGATGGCCTCGCTGGACCCGCTCTCGCCGTCGAAGCGCTCGAGCGCGAGCTTGAGCGCGGCTCCCAGGTCCGTGCCACCGCGCCGGTTGTCCTCGGGGGAGAGCCCATCGAGGAAGTAGCGCACCGTGTTCAGATCGGCGGTTAGCGGCGCGACGTCGCGCGCGCTCCCCGCGAAGGCGACCAGGGAGACGCGCTCCCCGGTCATGGCGTCGAGCAGCGCCCCGATCTCGACCTTCGCACGCTCGAGGCGACTGGGCTCCACGTCCTCGACCAGCATCGAGCGCGAGGTGTCGAGGGCCACGACCACGTCGATCCGTCGCTGCTCCACGGGGACCAGCGCGAACCCTCGGGTCGGACCCATCCAGGCGAGGCCCACGAGCGCCATCCCCGTCGCCACGAGGCCCGCCCGGGACCATGCTCGGCGGCGGATCCACCCCAGCGCGTCGTCCCCCGCCCCGACGAGGCCGGGGAAGACCCGGCGCAGGTGCCGGGGCTCGGCCACGAGGCGCAGCGCGCGGATCCGGCCCGGCAACTCCCAGAGGCAGAGCGCCAGCGGGACGAGCCCCGCTGCCAGCACCGCGGCGAGCTCAGGGCGCAGGATCTCGAAGCCCATCACGGGACCCTCCGGGCGACGGTGGCCCCGGCGATCGACGCCAGCAGCAGCAGCGCGAGCGCGGGCCCCAGGAGGAGCGGGTAGAGGTCGTAGCGCTCGGCGAATCGCTCCTCCGAGCGCGGCGTCCGCTCCAGCTCCTCGATGGCCGCGTAGGCCGCTTCGAGCTCCTCGCGATTCTCGGCGTGGAAGAACAGCCCCCCGGTCAGCTCGGCGATCCTGGGGAGTTCGCCCACGTCAGCCTGGACCCGCCGCGCCCCTCCGAAGGGCATCTGGACCAGCTGAACCCGAGGTCCTGCGTAGACGGTGTAGACACGAATCCCGAGCTCGGACGCCACCTCCGCGGCCTCCATCGGCTCGATGACGTGGATCGTCTCCTCGCCATCGGTGAGGAGCACCGCCACCCGCGAGCGAGCCTCACTCTGGCTCAAGACCTCGCATGCCTGAGCCAGGGCGCTCCCGATGGCCGTGCCGTCGAGGCGCTGCTCGGTCTCGATGTCAGTCTCATCCAGCACAGCCGTCAGCGCATCCACGTCGAGGGTGAACGGGACCAGCAGGTCCGCGAAGCCCGCGAAGCCAAAGAGCCCGACGCTGTCGCGCGCGCCCTCCTCGTCGGTCATCCGCCGCCGAGCAAAGTCCGCGATGACCTCGGTGACGATATCGAAGCGACGCGGCGCCCCCGGGCGTGCTCGCTGATCCATCGAGCTCGAGCGGTCGAGCAGCAGCGCGATGTCAATGCCCTCGGTCTCGCGCGCCATGGACACTCGCCCCTCGAGCGGCCGGCTGAGCGCGACAGCCAGCAGCGAGACCGCGGCGATCCGGAGAGCGGTGGGGAGCCAGGCGAGGCTCCCACGGGTCCCCCCAGGCGCAGGCCCCAGGGCGGGTACGTGGGCGCCGACCTGGCGCCTGGCCTCGCGGCCACGCCAGAGGAGGAACGCCGCGACCGGGATGATCACGAGGAACCAGGGATCGGCGAAGGTGATCCCCCCGATCTCGAGGCGCCCAGTCGCTGTGCTGCGGGTGGCCTCCTGCAGGGCGAGCACGGGGATCATGCTGTGCCTCCGGCCTTCTCGGAACCGGCGCCGCCCAGGGCGCGGATGTGATCCACCGCCTGCCCCACGGCCTCGCGGGCCGCGAACGAGCTCGGCTGGGCGCCTCCGAAGCGGACCCGGCCAAGCTCCTCGATCAGCGCCGTGAGCTCTGCGCTCTGCTCAGGTGAGACCCCGGGCGCGCCTTCGAGCGAAGCCGCCCACTCGCCATCTGTGAGGCTCGCGAGGTCCTCGCCCCTCGCCTCGTCCACGGCCCGGCGGAGGAGTGGCCCCAGCGCTCCCATGGCCGCCGCCGGGTCAGCGCCAGGATCGAGGGCCTCGATCCGTTCTATCAGGCGGGGCTCGCGGTCCACCGGAGCCTCCGCGACGCTCCGGCCGCGGCGAACGCGAGCTGCCAGGGGAAAGCCAGCCGCGAGCAGCAGCAGGGCCGCCGCCACGAGGACGAGGTCGGCGTCCCCTCCCTCCGGCTCCTCGACATCCCGGAAGCCCACGAGCGGCCGCGGCGCGTCCTCGGCCTCGCTCAACGCCCCCGTGAGTTCGATGCGCGCGGGCGCAGCGGCAATGGGCTCTTCATCCCCGATCTGAAACCGGACCTCCGGCGTCTCGAGCTCGCCAGCCTCCAGGCCCATCAGCTGCCAGCGCAGCACGAGGCCAGGACGGGACGCCGCCGCGAGGTCACTATCGACCACCGGCGTCGGGCCCCCGAGGATCACCCACTCCGGTCCAAGATCGGGGGGCCCCGCGAGGACGGCGTCCCTGGAATCACGACCGCTCAGGCTGACCGTCCACTCCAGGGGCTGCCCCGTGGCCGCGGAGGCTCCAGGAGCGGGCTCGAGCCTCGTGGAGACCTCCAGGGCCTGGGCGAAGCCGCAGAGGACGGTGGACAGGACGAGGGTGATCATGCTCCGCCACCGCTCCTGCGCGGCCCCCGCGCCTGAGCTCGCCTACGGAAGAAACGCACCAGCGGCGCCGCGAAATCGCCGTCCGTTCGGACGTCAATCCACTCGGCGCGGGCCCGTCGGAAGGCAGCCCCCAGGGCATCGCGGCGCGCCCTGGCGTGCTGGCTCCACGCCTCGCGCTCCACTGCCCGGCGACCGTCGACCTCCGCGACCTCGCCATCCTCCATGCGCACGAGGCGCAGCAGGCCAGTCGCCGGGAGCTCCTCCTCCAGTCGATCCACGAGGCGAACGCAGATGACGTCGTGCGTCCGAGAGAGCCTCGCCAGGGTCTCGACCCACTCCTTACTGCCGCCCTCGTTGCCGTCGAGATCCACGCTGGAGAAGTCGCTAAGCACGAAGACCATGGCGCGCCGCCGCAGGGTCGACTCCTGCGCCTTCAGCACCGCGTGGAGGCTCGAGTGACCCGGCGTCACCGGCGCCGCTTGGATCTCCCGCACGAGGCGGAGAATGTGCCGCGACTGGCGCCCGGGCCCGAGGTGAGCCCCCGGCTCCGCTCCGAACAGCGTCAGGCCCACCCGGTCCTGGTGCCGGACCGCGACGAAGGCGATGAGCGCTGCCAGCTGAGCCGCGGCGTCGCGCTTGGTCTCCCCGAAGGTCGCGAAGTCCATGGGGAGCGCCGTGTCCACGAGCAGGTGGAGGGTGAGCTGGCGCTCCTCGCGGTAGGACTTCACGAAGGGCTCACCCGTGCGAGCCGTCACGTTCCAGTCGATCGCGCGGACCTCGTCGCCCGGTTGATACGGGCGCACCTCCTCGAACTCCACGCCCTGTCCCCGGAAGGTGCTGCGGTACCCTCCCGCGAGGGCCGTGTTCATCAGCCGATGCGTCCGGATCTGAATCTGCCGCACCCGCGCCATCAGCGCGGGGGACAACAGGGGCGCGCCTCCGACCTCGTCAGCGCCGCCGCTCGCCGTACTTCCCGTGAGCCAGCCCAAGCCTCAATCCCTAGCGGTCGAGCGGGACGCGCTCGAGCACCCTGGTCACGATCTCGTCCGTGGAAATCCCCTCCGCCTCGGCCTCGTATGTCGGCAGGATCCGGTGGCGGAGCACCTCGTGCGCGACGGCCTTGACGTCCTCGGGGGTTCCGTACGCGCGCCCGGCCATGAAAGCCGAGGCGCGCGTCATGAGCGCGAGCCAGATGGAAGCTCGGGGCGAGCCGCCGCACTGAATCAGGGGCTCCAGCTCGGCCATCTTGTGGGCGGCCGGGGCCCGTGTGGCCTCGACGATCGACACGATGTAAGAGGCCAGCGCCGGGGCGATGGAGACCTGGTCCACGAGCTTGCGGGACGCGAGGATGTCGTCCGTGGAGACCACCTCGGACACCGGTTCGGGCGGCGAGGTGCGCGCCATCATGTCGAGGATCTCGAGCTCCTCCTCGCGGCTGGGATACTCGAGGTGGACCTTCAGCGCAAAGCGGTCCAGCTGAGCCTCGGGGAGCGGGTAGGTCCCCTCCTGCTCGAGGGGGTTCTGGGTGGCGAGCACGAGGAACGGTCGCGGCAGCTCGAAGGTCTGGCCGCCGATGGAGACGGTGCGCTCCTGCATGCCCTCGAGCAGCGCGGACTGCACCTTGGCCGGCGCGCGGTTGATCTCGTCAGCCAGGACGAAGTTGGCGAAGATGGGCCCCTTTCGGACGGTGAAGTTCCCGTCCTTGACGCTGTAGATCTCCGTGCCGACGAGGTCCGACGGCAGGAGGTCCGGCGTGAACTGGAGCCTGGCGAAGGAGCCCTTGACGCCCTTCGCCATGGCCGCCACAGCGAGGGACTTGGCGAGGCCGGGGACCCCCTCGAGGAGGATGTGGCCGCCCGCGAGCAGCCCAAGGACGAGGCTCCGGGTGAGCTTCTTCTGGCCCACCAGCACCGCGCCCATCGCCCCGGTCAGCTCCGTGGTCCAGGCGCTCGTGCGCTCGATCTGAGCTTCGATGGCAGAGTTCGAAGAGAGGTTCGTGTCGGTCACGGCTGCAAGGTTGGGTCAGTGGGGCGAGCGGGCCCCGCGGGGGCGGCGGCCCCGGGCGGCGTCGCTGTGCGGCGGCTCATGCTACGGAATCAATCGGCCCGTGTTAGCGGCTCCGTGTCTGGTCCGCGTCAAAGGGTGCCCCGCTCCTCGAGTGCCTCCTGAGCCAGCAGCACCTCCCGCGCGTAGGCGAGCGCGCCGGTGGTCGAACGGCCCTCCCCCCGCGCGTCCTCCTCGGACTTCACCCAGGCCTCGTACGTACCGTGGTCCTCGATCCAGCCAAAGAGCCGCGCCCGCCCGGCGTTGTAGGAGACAAGAACCGCCTCAAGCGTCCACTCTCCCTGGTGATCCAGGAGCCAGCGCAGGTGCGCCGCGCCGAGACGGATGTTCAGCTCCTCATCCTCGAGCAGCGCCCGCTCGAGGGCCGCAGGGTCCTCCGACAGCGTCACATCCAGCCGGCGGGCTGCGTCCCGTGCGGCGGCGGGCATGAGCTGGAGTAGACCCAGCGCACCCGCGGTGGACTTCTGGCCACTCCGGCCCCGGCTCTCGGAGAACATCAGCGCCCCGAGGAGCAGCGGCGGCACACCCGACTCGGCGGACGCCGCGCGGATCGAAGCGGAGCGCGCCTCGACGTTGTCCAGCCCGCGCTCGTCGTTGATCTCCCTGAGCGGGCCAAGGAGGCGCTCGAACGAATCCGGCACATGCCCCCCATGAACCACTCGCAGAGCGCCAGCGGCCACGGGCACGCCGACCACGGCGATCAAGATGAACAGCCCACCGAGGATGGCGTCTCGATTCATCCCGGGGAGGTCCGCGTCGCCGCGTCCCTCAACGACTCCCTTCAGGATCCAGATCGCCACCGACCCCGGGGGCCTCCCCAGAGGTGTCCCCAGAGGTGTCCCCAGAGGTGTCTTCAGCAGCGGGCCCAGCAGCGGGCCCAGCAGCGGGCGCCGGAGCAGGTCCTGCAGCGGGCGCCGGAGCGACAATCTCCCGGGTGCTGGTCGCCCAGACATCGACGGCGTTGAGGCCCAAGGGAAGCGGCTCGAGAAGCTCGCCGTGCAGCCGCTCAAGCTCGCGGCGCGCGCGCTCCGCGAGCAGTCGATCCGGCAGCTCAGCGATCAACGAGAGCAGGAAGAGCCGCGCCTCCTTGGTCCCGCCGAGATCGAACTCCGCCCTGGGCGGATAGCCGATGTTTCGCCGCTCCAGGGCCGCGAGGAACCAGGAGAACGGGTCCCTGCGATCCACCTCATCCCACCACTGGAACCAGCTCTCTGCGGGGAGCCCGTCACTGCGGTAGTCCACGCAGGTCAGGATGACGAGCTCCTCGCCGGCCCGAACGTCATCAGGGTCCTCGGCGAGCGTCCGCGCGAGGACGTTGACCGCCCGCGGTTCGAGCTGACGCGCGAGCAGCAGGGCCGCCTCGCGGCGGAGCGTGGAGTCCGGCGAGCGCATGGCGCTGAAGACCTCGTCGGAGGCCAGCGCCCCCAGCTGCAGGAGTCCCGTGCGAGCCTGGGCGCGGATCGACGGCCGCGAGCTACCGCGCAAGAGCGAGACCAGCAGCGGCGCCGCCTCCACGTCGCCGATGGTCGCGAGCCCTTCGGCCGCCGGCAGGTGGTAGCGCTCGTCCGGGGAGGTGATCCCGCGAACCAGCGCGTCGATCGCGCCGGGGCCGCCGATACGCCCGATGGAGCGCAGGGCCGCGGTCCGGATCATCGGGATCTCCGACTCGGTGAGCGCCAACACCCGCCCCTGGGCGACTTCCGCCTTGCGGGTACCCAGGGCCAGAATGGCGGCGACCTGGACGTCAGGATCCCGGTCTCCGAGGAGCCCGACGAGGAGGTCGAGGTCCTGCTCTTCCTCTCCCTCACCCAGCGCGCCCGCTGCGGCGACACGAAGGAGACCGCGCCGGTCCACAGCAGCGACCAGGACCGCCTC
>Ga0213863_10002096_pt1 | contig 14273 bp, 14 predicted proteins | sample PICome_8_FD_160128 | JGI IMG/M metagenome (GOLD analysis project Ga0213863, IMG submission 160128) | Coastal seawater microbial communities near Pivers Island, North Carolina, United States - PICO497 | ecosystem: Environmental > Aquatic > Marine > Coastal | place: USA: North Carolina... | reverse complement strand
TCCCAATGCTTGGAGATTGATTGCCTATCATGGATATTAACTCAAGTAATCCGGACGGAAAAGGCACTTTCAAAATAACAGCCATCGGCCAGAAGGAAGACACCATGACAGTCTTCATGGAGGGAAAGGTAGAGGGTTATGGTTTTGTCACTTTAACCCATAAGTATAAACACATTGACCACGGAAACTGTGAGGAGCGTTCAGGTGGAACAATAATTGGAAGTGCTGAAGCTATTTTGGAAGAAGGCGGTATTGTAAATACGCCACATCTAGGGACCTTCACTCGCAATGGTAGTAAAATGAAAGTCTTTTTTACGGATTACGTGACGAATGGAGATCATAATTTTGTCCATTTTGAAATTGATTTAATAGAGAAGAAATCAGACGTCTCGTTTTGGTCGCTTAAATAATTCCCGTTAATTTATCAACCTCCAAAGATGCAGAAGTTTGATGCTGCGCTTGGAGCGACTTACGCCCTTGAGTTCTCAACTGACAACACGACTTGGGATGTTATTGAAGATGATATTGTTGGCGAAAATGAAACAATATATCGCAGCTGGCGCATCAATCCTTTTGGCGTCATGTAGTCAATCTGATTCAGATAGGGAGGTTTTTAAATTAGGAGGTAGTAAAGAGGAACGACGTGAACGGAATGCTAAAAGAGAGGAAAGACTTTTACAGAGCCGAGATTGGCAAAAAGAACAAGAAAAGTCTATAGACGCTACATTGCAGCAACATATTGAGGAGCTTCCTAATGGTAGTGTCTTAAAACATTGGAGCCATAAAGGCATTAGTGATCTCTTGAATCGTAAGGTTCCAAAAGGTCTTCCTGGTGAGGGTCTCAAATACTATGATGAGTTAGTGGTTAGAAAGAAGGGCGATATTGATTTTGGCTGGGAACTTGAGGCTACACTTGATATTACAAGCAGCAATCAGGGTCCTGATCTCTACCGTAGGTGTTTTGAGGCAAGTCTTTGGAAAGATGGTAATACACCTGCACCCCCTCTACATACATGGGATTTGGTTCAGACACGGATTCAACACACTAAAGAGTTGATGAAGTATTTAATGGAGCTTGCTGGTGACGTATCAGATGAAAGTGAACCATCAAAGTTTAACTACACCGTTATTGTACAGAATCCACAGATTCAAATTCCTATAGCTGGAGGAGGGTCTAAATCTCATGAGTTAGGTCGTCGAGTAAAGCGTTGCGAAAAGTACGGGTTGGCTCACCTACCTTACGTAGAAGGTGTTCTCTTTAAATACTGGTGGTATGGTTTTAATAAGCAGCGACAGATGTATTGACATCCAATTGCGAAAACGGATTAGCGACTTTTAAAGACGGTGAGGCTGTCTCTGAAAAGTATTGGAAGAAAAAAGGTGAAGAGGTTGAGTTAGGTGAAAAAGCTTAACCGAAATTTGGGCATCGTCAGTGGCTTTATCCCACTTTTAAAACTATAGATTATGTAGCAAGATAATTTATGAAGAGGGTTATTACATCTCTTCAAAAACAGATATATTTCTAACCACAACCTCTTTTACATCATCGCCTAAAGCTGAAAGGGCTTTCTGATAGTCCTCACTTTCGTAATAATTATTTGCCTCTTCAAGGCTATCAAATTCTAGAACCGCTCCAAAAATCATTTCTTCTCCTTCAAGAGTTTTATGAGTGGGTCCCCCACATATCATTCTGAAATCACCTCTCTCTAAAAGGTGGGCTGTTGCATCAAAGTATTTTTGGAATAATTCTTGATCTTTAATATCCAATACCTGCGATACCCAATAACCTTTTTTCTTCATATTTTCCTAAGTGTTCTTAATTAACTTCTCTGATACTATATCCTTATTCAAAACTAAAACAAGATTTGAGCAGGAGGCAATTTGAAGAAGCGTGCCAAGACCTAGCTCAGACTTTTGCTGACATACCTGATCTGATCACCAAAACATGGTTGGCTAACGAAGAAACCAACACTTACGGTGGAGTGTATCACTTCGAAAATAAACAAGCGATGCTTGAATATAAAGAAACAGAAGTCTTTGCTGCAATCGGTGAAAACCCAGCTTTTATTAATCCTATCATCACAGATTTTGGAATCCTAGAAGGACCGTCAAAGGTTACAGGAATCGGTTAAAATTATTTAGTTATAACTTTCTTAATGGCGAACCAGTTGATTCATTAGAAGAATCTGCTTTCAACCCCCTTTCTCCCCCATGTATTCCGCCCAAATTCGTTCTTCACGGACTTTCCTCCAAAAGCAAATTCCTAGCAGTCAGTATAACGGGAACATTGGCTAGGAGTTTTAATGGAAACAGCACGAGAGTGTGGAGCCTCGAAGATATATAAGCACCTTGCTAATCAGGTTTAGTATTTTAATGAGAACGAGTATCGCTGATCTTATTCAAGCCCCGTGATCAGAAACATGATAATAAAAAACCAAGGGACCGCTCTGCTGACAATTCTCCATTGTTCATTTGTGAGGGCCGCTGTTAATTCATCCTTCTCAACCTCACTTAATTTCCCAAATTTCTGTCCCGCTATACTCTCACGATATTTTTTGACTGACATATTTCCCTTAGCCTTATTTATCCAACCTGCATCTTTACTTTTACGCCAAAGAAATTCTCCAACACCCCAGATAAATAAAAAGAACCCAATAAGAATAATTAGATAAATGTCAGTAGGTTTCATTCAAAGACGATAACCAAACAAACAAACGACAACAATAAGAAACAGCTATTGGGATCCTAGAACTCACTATCCCCGAACAACGAACCATGAATCAGGGGGCGGTGGTCAGGATTTATAGGTCATGAATTGTTAACGTTAACTTTATTGCACCAATGCAAACGAATGGAAAAGCAATAATCCCAACAATACAAAGTCCTCTTCCGATATTAGTTGAGTTTTTAACACACATGCCAATGAAGGGTAATAATGTGGAGGGTAATAACCCCCTTTCTCCCCCATGTATTCCGCCCAAATTCGTTCTTCACGGACTTTCCTCCAAAAGCAAATTCCTAGCAGTCTAGAAGCGGCTTCAAAAACAAACCACTTCTAGTGACACAAAGCCGGCCTCTAGCACGCATGAAGGGGTAAGCCGTGTTCTCGTCGCTTCATTAAAACCGGCAAATTCACACCGTTTCCCAATAGAGGTGATTTCCAATTAATTCGTGATTGAGAATTGCCTTCAAAATTTAACCCTCTGTAATCATCTAGTAATGAAATTCCTGTTATTGCCGATCACTTTTCTATCCCTAACAAGTTGTGCCTCTCTCAAAGAAGCCAGAGTATCTGAAGCCAAAGTCGAACAAGAAAGATCTGCAATACTTGAAGTTGCAGGCAAATACTATGAGGCGTTTATCAACAAAAATTACGCCGACATCAAAAGTATTACCCAGACACCATTTATTTCGGTAGGGAATCAAGAGACGCTTACCTTTCAAACAAAGGACGACTTAATTCGGCATTACAAATCTGTCCGTGAGCCACTTGATAAACTCAGCTACAGTCACAGTGAAAACTATTACCGAAAAATACAGTTTCTAAACAACACCCTTGCTCTAGTTGAAAGTTCCTATGGAAGGTTAAATAGGTCAGGAGAAGTTTTCCACACTGGCAGGGGCATATACTTATACAGGAAGACCGATAACAACTGGTATCTGACAGGAAGAGTTGAGGCTGGAAAATAGAGACTCCTCGTCTTCGCTATGCAGCCCTTATACTGGACCCTGAGTCTATTTGTCCTTTTCAGTTGCAACGACGAACAACAGCTCTCCAAGCCCCCTCAGACGACGTCTGAGGCCTGTGCAGAGGCTCTTTCCACGCACTTCAAGGAGGACCACATCGCAGCCGATTTCGCCAACTTTTTGGCTTTCTTAATTGATCCCGCGAAGCTCGCCACACTCTAAGGAAAACGAGCCGCCACACCACGATTACGTAAAGCCTGAGCCTAACATTCATAGTGGTCTACAAATGGTGACCTGATCAACTGCGCGATAACAGCAAATTTTGTGCCATCAAAAAGACTCATAACGAGAGATCTCTTTAGATTTTAAGGTTTGTCCCAAATCCTAACCTTGCCCTTCCCCCAGAGTTTCTTGTGACACAAAGATGACCTCTAGCACGCATGAAGGGATAAGCCGTGTTCTCTTCGTTATAAAGTCCTTCTCGGATTGTAATATCTCGCGGCGGGACATTCCCACATAATCACAACCAAATATGAAAGTATCCTAAGCGTCCAGCTTCAATGCAACTACGACTTCCACCCTTTCCCACAAAAAGCAAATTCCTAGGAACCATGAAAACCGCATCGATCATTCCACTCGTCCTCTCCGGTGCCCTCTTGATTGTCGTTCATCTCCATGCCGATGACGACGAGGCGACCAACAACAATTCGCCGGTCGAAGTCTATGCCGATTGTCACGTCCACTTACTTGACTTCCTGCAAAACGGCGAATTTCAGAATGCGGACCACAAGTTCCCGGGGGGCAAATACGGCGCACAGTCTGCGACGGGGCGCTATGCCTCATTACCGTTTGGCGAACGGGGGCGGAGAATTGAAGCCCTGCTCGAAAGCATGGGCCGTGCGAAGGTCAGACACGCCCTGGTCATGGGAATGCCTTTTATCAAAAAGTGGTCGGCGAACGAACCATTCAAGCGGCCGCGCTACTACCTGGACAGCCCTTCGCGGGTCAAGCCGGCTCGCGACAGCGATGTCTCCGTTGCCGCGGCTATTGTGGATTACAAGCTGCACTACGCTGATGATCCCGCAAAGCTAGCTCAACTAGACCAGATCCATCCCTCCCTCTGTGGCTTCGACACGACTGACCTCGGCGCAGTCGACCTGCTTATCAAGCGCATAAAAGAGTTCCCGGGGGTGTGGGAATGCGTTGGCGAAGTCATGTCTCGCCACGACGACCTGACCAATCTCACCACGGGAGAGCGGCCGCACGCCAATCACCCGGCTCTCGCACGAGTGGCTCGCTTCGCTGGCGAGCACTACCTGCCGGTAACGATTCACCACAATATCGCTCCGATCTCGCGGAACGGGGACGAGGTCAAGCTGCCCTATTACCTTAATGAGTTCATCCAGCTCATCGACTACTGCCGCGTGGGCAAAGGCGACTGCAAACAGTCAACGACGTTCATCTGGTGCCACTCTGGGATCAGTCGCCGAATCGTAGTCGATAATCTTCCTTTCTGGATTAATGAAGTCCTCAAAGAATACGGGGACCAGGTTTACATCGATCTGTCATGGGTCGTGTTGCAAGACTATGTCATGAAAGACCTCGACACCTGGGTCGGATTGATTAAACGCTACCCAAATCGATTTATGATCGGGTCAGACGTGGTTGGAAAAGTCAGCGGAATTTCGGCGACCCTCCGTCCTTATGACGATCTGCTCCGGGTCCTGCCCGAGGCAGTCCGCCGCAAGGTCGCGCACGACAATTTCGCCAACCTGATGGAGAGCATGGCCTCAAGGCGCGCCGCCGCTGGCCTAGGAGGAAAGGGCATCGTGCTCGCCTCAGATTACGAGTATTCGGATAAGGCTCACGTTCAGCCGAGCTTCAAGGCCCCTCCATTCATGGAGCCACGTCTTGTGCGAGCGGCGAGCAGCAATTGACCGCCTGCTTGAACGCAGAGCGGATCGTTGTCAACCCGGGCCCTATCCCCTCTCGGTAAAACTATCACTGATGCTGTTCCGTGTTACAGCGAGCACCTCATAGCTAGTGACAAGCAATCAAAGGCTCCTCTCACAGACGCGATTGGAAGGTTCCTAGATGCCAAAGAAGCAAAGGGCATTAAAATCTCGTCCACAATTGTAATTGAGTCACCAAATCACTGATCCGCTCCTTTTCCCAACTCTTTGCAAGTTGACTAATAGGAAATAAAAATCGACTGGCTTTTCGGATCGCCGGGCTGTTGTTGTTGTAATCAAATACTAAATACTTAGCTTTTTAATCAAGCCGCAGCCCGTGAGCGCTTATAGAGTCAGTTCCCAAGATTCGCTAATTAAAGATTACTTACTAATTCTATGACACCCCAAAAAAACCGAAGATCGTTTATCGCTACCGCAGGTCTAGCCTCTTTCGGAATTTCTACTCACGCAAGAGACTGGACAGGTAAAAGTCCTACTCGCTACCCAGACCCTTCAATTATCTCCCTCGACCCTAGGTTTGATAAATACAAATTGGGTAACACCTCCATTCAGCGACTATATACCAACCCGAATAGACTTTGGAATGAAGGGTGCGCTTGGAACGCAGTTGGGCGCTATCTGGTGTTTAGCGATGTTCCTGGGGACCTACAATTAAGGTGGATAGAGGACGACAACAGAGTGACTGAGTTCAGAAAGCCAAGCGGTAACAGCAACGGGAATACTTTTGATTATCAGGGAAGACAAATATCATGTCAGCACGGCCATAGAAGAGTTCTTAGGTATGAGCATGACGGATCTACAACTATTTTGGCCTCAAATTATGATGGCAAAAGATTCAACTCCCCTAACGATGTCATTGTTAACAAAAATGATAACTCAATCTGGTTTACTGACCCAAGTTATGGAATCATGAAGAATTATACTGGACGGAAAGCCCCATCTGAGGTGAAGGAAGCGGTTTATAGAATAGACTCAAAAACGGCAAAAATAACAAAAGTGACTGATAATATCACTAAACCTAATGGGCTATGCTTTTCGCCAGATCTAAAGACTCTCTATGTTTCCGATACAGGTGATGGGGAAAACAACATTAAGATGTGGGATATTGATGGAGAAACATTGAAAAACAGAAAGCAATTCACATCAATGAAGATGGATGGTTTTGATAAGGTCGGTCATGCAGATGGGATCAGGGCAGATGAAGATGGAAATATATGGTCAAGCGCTGGTTGGGTTGGTGAAGGTTATGATGGCGTACACATATTCGCTCCAAATGGAGATCGCATAGGCCAAATCCTACTACCTGAAAATTGCGCAAATCTTTGTTTTGGAGGAAGCAAAAGGAACAGATTATTTATGGCTGCGAGCCAAAGCTTGTATGCCGTGTATACAGATGCAATTGGAGCGCATATTACATAGCTAAACGATGGAATGCCGATGGGCTTCTTAGCGATGAGGGGCTTAAGGCTGTGCTGGAAGAAGGCAAGACTGACTGACTTGCTCGTCCTTGGTTGGGTGGGTGGTTTTCTTTCCCTTTCGCTACTAATATTTTTTCAGCTTTTCTTCGAGAGGCGCTACCGTGTTAGCTGAATACAGGAAATATGTGTGGTGTTGCATTTTGCGATAAGTCACAGAGTTCTCGGTTGTTTCCCAGTCATGCTTTGTAGTTGTTGTTGCGATGTTATCACTGAGTTCGTCAGCCCCCATGGGAATTTCCCTAGGATTGTCGAACCACTCCTTTGCTTCTCCGAAACCAACAAAAATTGGCTTCATTTTAATGACGGCGTTCGCTCCAATTATTCGAGCGTGATTAGCAGCTTGCTTTGCATTGTAGGCACTAGTTAACGGGCCAGTCCAAGAAGAACGTCCGATTTCGCGATAGCCTCTAGATTCCATTTTTTTGCGCATTTCTCTTAGTTCCTTCTCATTTGAAACCTCTTTCAGCGCGACGGGATCTTTGTGCGATACGACACCCCTTGTTGATACGTCGTCAATGGGCTTATAAGAGCCAGTAAACTTGTTCCCACAGCTTGTTATGGAAGCACCTATTAGGATGGATGATAGCGACGTAAGTATCTTCATCTCCGCCACTCAAGCATATAGGGACACCAGCCGCAGCCCAAAATGCCCCAAACTGGCAACCCGGTGGTTTACCTTTGGCCACTGATCAGAAGTCTGGTAGTTATCGGGCGTGAAGAGTGTGTTCTCAGTTTTATTGCTCTGCTTTCTGTTGGCATCTTGTGGGGAAGAAAAAGAGAAAACAATTCAAGAGCGGGCTGAAGCGGGTGATGCAGAAGCGCCACCCATAGAAGACTCTAAGACAATGGTCCGTAAAATACTATGTCTTCATGGTGGAGGTGGGGATGCTAAAAAATTTCAGTTTGATTCGGGAATCACGGACCTCAAAAATGCCCTTGGCAATGGCTACGAATTTGTCTTCGCTCAAGCTAAAGATGGGGGATTGTGGATGCGTGACCCTCCGGGAGGAAAAAGTAGGCCGACTACTGATCCTGACTGGGCGTCAAAATCTATAAATATCTTAAATGAAATTGTAGCCGCGCAGGGGCCATTCTACGGTATTCTGGGATACTCGCAAGGCGCTGCATTCATACCAGTCTACCTCGCTCAAATTCCAGAAGGAACGTTCCAAATCGCAGTAATGTTTGGCGGGTATTTGCCAACCACACACCAAGGTCTAATTAGTAAAATCAAAACCGAATCCCCTTTTAAAAATATTCCTGCATTAGTCTGGATAGGCGGGCAGGACTGGATCGCTAATGAAAATATAGCCTCGCCATTTAATAAACCCACTGTGGTCAGAAGCCCTAATGCAGGTCACATTATACCCTCAAGCACTGATCCCACCTTCCTTCGGATTATTCGAAAAATAAAAAGCGATTCGTGAGTGGGCGAAATTAAATGGATTAAAAACATCACCTTTCTTCCCCAAGCACCCGTTCCAACCTAACGAGTCGAATACGAGCCATCCCGTGGCTCATTCGTTTCCCCGAAACCAGCCTTGTTTGATAGCCAGATAAAGGAGAGTAAGATGTAAAGTAACCATTGGAAAAGTAACATGAAAATCAAAGTCTGATTCATACAACAAGTAAATCTGCAAACCTACCCAACCTAGGACTATAGCGTAGAACATAGCGTAGTACCGAAACAAACCAGAACTCGATTGTTTTTCTGGCTCATTCTTATCTTTAGCTTCTTCAGTTTTTTCTTCAAAGCCCTTTGGAATCCCCCATTTTTTAACATAAAATTGAATTGGCATGATACCGTTTCCTCTGTCTACCCCATAATTTTCCCCGTAAATATCATAAACAACAGGAGCAGGTCCTCCATATGACAAATACCAATCTTCAGGAACATCTGGACCGCTTTCTGTACCATCAGGCCCCATCCAGTTTTCTCCGAGAAGGTTCTTATCTTTGGCTTCATTAGTATCTGGCTCTTCCATCCCTTAACACTTTCTGTTTTCTGTATTGAAGTCAATGCACCAACAACCCGTCCCAACTTACCGAGTCGAATACGAGCCATCCCGTCGCTCATGGCTGGTGACTGGCCGGCATCCCCCCACCTAAAGCTCCCCACCCCACCGGGGGAAGAACTTGCCGTGTCCTATATAATACGGAAAGATTTTTATGACTAGATTGTGTGTGGCTTTACTTGTGAGTGTTAGTTGGGGAGTATTTATTTATCTTTAAAAGGAATTCCCCTTGATTTCTAAAGATGTAACGTTTCTCAACATAATAAAGCCCCCCCGCTCCGCCTCCAAATGCGCCTTAACAACCCCCTTTCTCCCCCATGAACTCCACCCAATCCCGCTCTTCACGGCCTTTCCACCAATAGCAATTTCCTAGCGGTAAGAATTGCATTTACAGATGCTGGAAGAGTTTCAAACCTTATTTAATAGGATTGGTACAAAATCTGCAAATGCTTTGATGACGGGAGGGTTTCTAATGGAAATGCTTCCTACGGCAAACTCCTTCCAGATTTCAACCACCTTTTTCCCATCTCTGACCCACTCAGCGGCACCCCCAAGCCAAGAGCACATTCCTAGCAACCAACCGACATGTATAAGCATTTTTTAATCACCGTTTCCCTATTTCTAACTCTATTATCATATTCAAATGCTAACAATTATCAGGAGGCTGTAGTCAGATTGTCACCTACTTACTATTATGAATTAAATGAGACCACCACCGATCAAGGTGCATTAGACTCTATGGGGAATGCAGCTAAGCCTGGTTCATTCAATGGCAATTACAACGCAGGCGAACCCGAAGTTGGAGGTGAGGGCCCTCTTTACGTATTTAGTGCTGATGATTTTGAAGGCATCGCAGTTCCGGGCTTAGGTGGCACTGATAATGTTGCGCACTATAGTAATAATTCGGGTCATGTTACTCTAGGTGATGGAAATTTGTATGCTTCAAGCTCTATCACCGTTGCTTTATTTTTTAAAGCTGGGCCTGCTCAAGGTGGAGATAGACTATTTACGAATAATATTTCTGATCCTACCAAAAGCTTCCAAATTAACGTAGCTAACAATGGACTGGTTCTTGCAGTTGATCCGAGTAATACTGGCTTGTCTGCAGAGAGGACACTCTACATGGAAGACAATAGTGGTCCTGATCAAAGATTAATTCAGAGTGAATCGGGTTGGTTCCATGTTATAGCTTCAACTTCGGGAAACTCAGGTAATGAAAGGGCTGCTAACTTCAAATTGTGGATCAATGGAGTTAATAGAACAAAAAACTTACAGCCTGATTCGACAGGATGGGGTATCGATACCGGTCAAGCTAAGATTGGTGGCAGAAGATCCGACCCGGCCGACAGTACAACTCATTCGGGAGCGCAGGATGAAGTGGCTATATGGTTGGATAGAGTTTTAACTGATCAAGAGGCTATGTCTTTGTGGGAGGCAGCAATTACTGAAAAGAAAATACCGTTAGTGATTACTGATATAGAGGTCTCAAAAAATATTGATGATAAGAAGGTCAAAATATCTTGGAATTCAAGGCTCGGTGGGGTCTACGGAATATACTCTACTACTAACCTCGGTGATGATAATTGGGAAGAGATTGATGATGGCATCGAAGGTGTTGGAGAAATCACAACATTTATTGATACAGGAGTTTCGGTAGATGATAAAAAAAGATTTTATAGGGTGATTGAACTAGAGTGACGAACTTCGCGATTCATCCCATAGACATGCCAATTACGGTGAGCAAGTAGACGCAGACGCAAAGGAATGGTTTGCGAGAAGTGCACTCGAGTAAATTGGATTAACCTCACTATATAATTTTTTAAATTCTATTTTTTCTTTATGAAATGGTCTAAAAAATTTCTTACCCTTGTTCTAGGAGTCTTAGTTATTAGTGTAAATTATGGCCATTCTTCGATCTCTGATCTGAAACAAAACAACATATCGCTTCCGGACGGGGTGGATGCCGGAGGTGCCAAGCCAGCCGATATTGACGGGGATGGTGATTTAGATTTTGTTATTATGGATTTTACTGGAGTTCCTCCTTTCGGATTGCCCACTCAACGGATTGCATGGGCCAGAAATGACGGCGGTAGTGATTGGACTGTACTCCCAATATCAGGTTCGGAGGAAGGACTTGAATCCTTTGAGGTGGCGGATATGGATGGTGATGGGGATCTTGATGTAATTACTGGGGCCTACGGGAGAAGGACCAGTTTCAATCCTTTTGGTTTTGATATTGGAACGGGTGCTTATTTGCGTGTTTACACCAATAACGGACAGGGTTCCTTCACGCAAAATACAATCCTTGATTCCAATGATGCTAAGTATATAGAGGGGGTGGCTGTGGCAGATCTTGATCGCGACGGCGACCCTGATATCATCGTCTTACAAAGGAATCGTGTCGTTTGGTTTCCTAACAATGGCAACAGGAGTTACGGGGACCCAAAAGTGATTCGACAGCAGAACGGGCTCTACCCTGAAGGAGTCGACACCGGAGACGTTGATGGAGACGGGGATATAGATGTGATTGTGAGCACTTTTCCTGACAGTGTTGGAAATGTGGGACAAATCATCTGCATGAAAAATCCAGGAAGAGGTAACGGCCTTTGGCAGAGAACAGTGGTCGCTGAGAGTGAGCTTGGGATGGGAAAGATGTTATTTCTAGAGGATATTAATGATGACTCAATACTTGATATCGTTGGCTCGTCATTACCTATTACACTAACGAATTCTTTCGGGTATCATCTTGGTGATGGTAATGGTAACTTTGGTGAAATTCGTGCCTGGTCATTCACTGATGGGAGGGTGGAAGGATTTCACATAGTGGACTTGGATGGTGACGGTGACTTGGATTGGTTTGTTGCTCGTCCAAATGTCCACACCATCACATATGAGGTGAGGCAGGGCGGAGAAAGTGTTTTGCTGCAGACCATCACTCTACCACGAATGTCTAAACCAGATAAGGCTCAAGGCACGGGTCTCTTCACAGCGGATATCAATGGAGATGGAAGATTGGATCTTATTACTCACGGTGCAGAAATTACTTGGTATGAGCTAGTCGTTGAGGGGCAACGTGGTCTAATCATTGTCGATAGTGATTCGGATGGGATTACCGATGTCTTGGAGCGAGAACTGGGCACCAATCCCAATGACGCGACAGACAGACCAATAGAGACCGGGGCTAGCATTGGAATCAACTTTCTCAGTGATCGTGATCTTGCAGCCCAAATTCTCTCTGATGAGCTTGCAGGGCATCCGTCCGTGGCTCAAAAGAACTGGAACAATACCAATGGAGATGCCAGTGGTAGTGGCTCAAATCTTCTAGGTGGGAACGGCTCACTGATAGACGGTGATAGTAATGCCAGCCGTGCTATAGTCAGCTGGGCATCAAACGGCACATGGAACACCAGTAATGGTAGGAATTCTGGAGACAATAAGTTGATGAACGGTTACCTTGATAACGTCAATTCTGACGGATACTCAAGAGTAGACCTATATAATATCACCTACGAAAACTATGACGTGTACGTTTATTTGGGTAGTGATGGTAACGGGAGAACTGGAACCATTGAAAGCACGACGGCTAGACAGACATTTTCTTACTCAACCTATTCTAATCAAGGCGGAGCATTTCCTGGTGGTTATATAATTACTGCAGATCAAGGAAGCTCAAATCCATCCGCAAACGTCTGTGTTTTTCGTGACCAATCCTCTGGCTCGTTTTCGGTGCAGATCAATCGTGGCAACGGCAACTCGGGAATTTACGGAATTCAAATAGTGCCCAGCGATAAGGGTAATGATATTTTGGATGGCGTTGGAGCCACCCGTGCCGACGCCATTTCTCTGGGTGTTTTAGCCGATCCTGATACAATAATAGATTTTAATACCCTACAATCTTCAATTGATACCGAAATTGGTCTTTACCGCCCTGATGGAAGACTACTTGCAGAAAGTGATAATGTCTTTGGAGGTTTTCAAAGTGGGCTTCGATTTCAAAATTTGTATTCTGGAATTTGGTATCTAGCCGTCGGTGAGAACGATACTACATTTACTGACGGGTTTTCCGTAAGAGGTGGTCCCCCCGGCGGAATCTTCATGCTTAGTGTAAATGATACTAGGGAAATAAATGCTCGAATCCAAGAAACGGGCGTGACTTGGTTCTCGTTCGAAATTCGTCCAAACCCTTTAGGGCTGCCTCCGGAAAATCCTCTTCCCCTTGGACAGCTGGGTGACGGAACTCTTCCGCTTAGTTTCAATACCTTTGGTTCCAATACGGATACCGAGATTGCTCTTTATGGGCCTAATGGTGATCTTCTTATTGAGAATGATGATTTCAATGGAGCTCCACAAAGTAGCATCACCGCTAGAAACCTTGTTGAAGGAACCTATCACATTGCCGTAGGTCGATATGATACTAGATTTAAAGATGGGTTTTCTGTCGAGAGACGCCCAACCGGATCTGATAATTTTATTTTAAATTTGGGAACATCTCAAGGCATCAGGGAAGTGATTCCAGAGGTTGGCGTAAAATGGTTCTCTTTTGAGGTGGGGCCTGTAATTATTCCTGAGGTTGCTTTCAACAGTGTACGGTTGAGGGAAGGAAACGTAATCTTAAGTTGGAATACATTGAAGGGGCAGAACTACCAAGTTCAGCGATCTAATGATATGAAGAGATGGGTGAATGTGGGTGGCTTAGAGCAGGGCACAGGTAATGTGTTAGATTATTCTGAGACTGCTTCAAAAAAACAGGAGTTTTTCAGGGTTGTGATACCTTAAATTTCCCTACTTAAAATAGTGTCAATACAAGTTAACGAGCCAAATACGAGCCATCCCGTGGCTCATGGCTGCTGACTGGCCCGGTGGGATGCCTGCAGGAGCGGTGACAAAATTGATGTTTTTGACCAGCAGTTTACAAGCTACTCATCCTCTACTCACCAGAATTTTATTCTCCACCACCACATCCACCATCGCCGCCACCTCCATCGCCGCCACCTTCGCCACCCTCGCCACCGCGACCATCTAGCCAGCCTTTTTTGTGAGCCAGAAGTAACCCTCCACCGACTAAAGAAAATACTGCAAGAATCTGCCAACTGATCCCAGAATCAAGACCTATGAAATAC